>Ga0207814_100085_pt1 | contig 91720 bp, 89 predicted proteins | sample TtaePargueraPR_7_FD_187755 | JGI IMG/M metagenome (GOLD analysis project Ga0207814, IMG submission 187755) | Aerobic enrichment media microbial communities from Bioluminiscent Bay, La Parguera, Puerto Rico - Tt and P1 (2) (SPAdes) | ecosystem: Environmental > Aquatic > Marine > Unclassified ... | reverse complement strand
CGTGACGCGACACGAGGGCGTCGATGGCGAGCCACTGATCGTCACGCAAGCGCGCATCGTCCCTCCCCACGAGCGCGCGCAGCGCGCCCTCCGCCTCCTCGCGCAGGGAGAGGGCCGATGCGGGGGTGGCTTCCGTGCTCATGCGACCACCGTAGGGCGAGCGTCGGACATGGCCCGGCCACCGCATCGGCTGTCCGTGCCCGCCACTAGACTTCCAGCCATGACTCTGCCCCTGCGCCCGGAACTGATCGGCCTGGAGCCGTACGGCGCGCCTCAGCTGGACGTGACCGCGCGCCTCAACGTCAACGAGAACCCGTACGCGCCGCCGCCGTCCGTCGTGGATGCGATCACGCAGGCGGTCCGCAAGGCGTCGGAGAGCCTCAACCGCTACCCGGATCGCGACTTCACGGGCCTGCGGGCGGATCTCGCTCACTACCTCGAGGTCGAGAGCCGCGTGGACTTCGTCGAGGTGCGCAACATCTGGGCCGCCAACGGGTCCAACGAGGTGATGCTGCACCTGCACCAGGCCTTCGGCGGCCCGGGCAGGAAGGTGCTGAGCTTCGCGCCCACGTACTCGATGTACCCGGAGTACGCGCGCGACACGATCACCGAGTACGTGACGCTGCCGCGGCGCGAGGACTTCCACCTGGACCTGGACGCCGCGCAGGCCGCGATCCGCGAGATCCAGCCCAGCCTCGTGATCGTCGCGAGCCCCAACAACCCCACCGGTACGGCACTGAGTTTGGACGAGGTGCGCGCGCTGCTCGCCGCCGCGGATGACGTCGACGGCGGCTGCGTGGTCGTGATCGACGAGGCCTACGCGGAGTTCCGCCGCGCGGGCGTGCCCAGCGCCGCCACGATCATCCCGGAGCACCCGAACCTCGCGGTGAGTCGCACCATGTCGAAGGCCTTCGCACTCGCGGGCGGGCGGCTGGGCTACCTGGTCGCGCACGAGCCGCTCATCGACGCGCTGCGTGTGGTGCGCCTGCCGTACCACCTGAGCGACGTGACGCAGGCGGTCGCGCGCGCTGCGCTGGCGCACCACCGGGAGCTGCAGGCGCAGGTGGATGAGATCCGCGCCGAGCGAGACGACACCGTCGCGTGGCTGCGCGAGCAGGGCTACACGGTCGCGGACACGGACGCCAACTTCGCGCTGTTCGGTCCGTTCGAGGACCGTGAGAGAGTGTTCGAGGGGCTGCTGTCGCACGGTGTGCTGATCCGTGTCACGGGTCCCGAGGGTTGGCTGCGGGTGTCGATCGGCACGCCGCAGGAGATGGCGCTGTTCCGCAGCGCGCTAGTGGAGGTCACGGCATGAGCGAGGCAGGGGCCCGCACCGGCCGCATCGAGCGGGAGACGAGCGAGTCGAAGGTGCTGGTCGAGCTCGACCTCGACGGCACCGGTGCCACGGAGATCAGCACGGGCGTGCCGTTCTACGACCACATGCTCACCGCCCTGGGCAAGCACTCGCTCATGAACCTCACCGTGCAGGCCACCGGCGACGTGCACATCGACAGCCACCACACGGTCGAGGACGTCGCGATCTGCATCGGCGAGGCTCTCAAGCAGGCGCTGGGCGACAAGGCCGGCATCTCCCGCTTTGGCGACGCGATGGTGCCGCTCGACGAGGCCCTCGCGCAGTGCGTCGTGGACGTCTCCGGGCGCCCCTACTTCGTGCACGTCGGCGAGCCGGTGGGTCAGGCGACGCACCTGATCGGCGGCAACTTCGCGGGCTCGCTCACGGGCCATGCGCTCGAGTCGATCGCGCACCACGCGGGCATCTGCGTGCACATGCGCGTGCTCGCGGGCCGCGACCCGCACCACATCGTGGAGGCGCAGTTCAAGGCGCTGGCGCGCGCCCTGCGGTCGGCGGTGGCGGCCGATGCGCGGGTTACCGGGATTCCGTCCACGAAGGGCGCGCTGTGACGCAGGAGAGCAACGACGGGGACTTCGAGGTCCCCGATGACCTGTCCTCGCTCGCCGACGCGAAGCCGATGGGGGAGTCCGGCCCGCACATCGAGAACGACACCGTCGCGCTGTTCACGCCCATTCAGAACGGCCGGGTGCTCGCCGCGGTGTGCGCGCTCAACAGCGTGCACGGGCAGGCGCTCGAGACCTCCGCGGGAGCGTTCGTGGTGGTGGACGACACCTCTGCGGGGGCGGTGGACGCCGCAGCGCAGGCTGTCAGCGGCTTCGTGAAGACGCAGCCCATCCTCGCGATGGAGCGCCGGGCGGGGCAGATCACGATCCACCGGTGGATGGCCGGCACGAAGGGCGACACGCTGCCGCCGGGGCTCGCCCTCGACCAGGCGCCTGGCGTCATCACGACCCTCATGGCCGGCACCCAGACCATCGACGAGCTCGCCGCGACCCACCCCGGGAAGGTCTTCGACGCCCGCATGAGCCGCATGGCCGCGTTCAAGGAGCTGCGCAAGGCCTCGAAGGAGGCCAAGAAGCAGTACAAGGCGATGGAGAAGAACAAGCGCGACTCGGATCCGGACCCCAGCGGTTCTGAGGGCTGAGCCCCTCGCCGGGTGCGGCGAGTGCGCCACCCGACCCCCGCATCGGCCCTCCTCGCGCCGCCTCTAGACTGTCTGCGTGACTTTCCCCCTCGTCTGCGTCCTCGATTACGGCTTCGGCAACGTCCGCTCCGCGGTGCGCGCCGCCGAGCATGTGGGCGCGCGCGTGGTGCTCACCGACGACCGCACCATCGCGGAGAACTGCGACGGGCTGATCGTGCCCGGCGTGGGCGCGTTCGAGGCCGTGATGACCGGACTCAAGGGCGTGCGCGGCGAGCAGATCATCGGGCGCCGGCTGTCCGGCGGGCGTCCTGTGCTGGGCATCTGCGTGGGCATGCAGGTGATGTTCGAGCGCGGCGTCGAGCACGGCGTCGAGTCCGAGGGTCTGGACCAGTGGCCCGGCACCGTCGAGAAGCTGCAGGCGCCCGTGGTGCCCAACATGGGCTGGGCGCCGGTGGATGTGCCTGAGGGATCGACGCTGTTCGACGGGATCGAGGACGAGCGCTTCTACTTTGTGCACTCGTACGGCGCGCGCGAGTTCCCCCTCGGCACCACGGAGGACACCGGTCGCTTCCGCGCGCCGCTCGTGACGTGGTCCGAGGCCGGTTCGGAGGGCAGTGCGGACCGGTTCGTGGCCGCGGTCGAGAACGGGCCGCTGGCCGCGACTCAGTTCCACCCGGAGAAGTCCGGCGAGGCGGGGCTGCAGCTGCTGCGCAATTGGGTCGCGACCCTGTAGCACGCCCGACTTCAGGGTCTCGATACCCCCATCACCGCGTGCTCGACTCGGTTCGAGGCAACTCAGGACTTGCTTCTGCGCGATGCGTGCCGCACGAGGCACGTGAGGGTCATTGCGGCCGGCCAGTCCCGCCTTGCGGGACGGCTCCTCGCACCGGGTGACGCTGGCTCGGCCCACGATGCACCGTGAACCTGAGTTGCCTCGTGACACCGGGTTGGGCCGGAGGCGTAGACCTCAGTTGCCTAGGAGAGCAGGCAGGGGGTGCGGCGGCGGAGCTAGTCGCAGCAGTCGGCGGGTGAGCCCAGATCGACGCGGTGGCGGTCGGTGGCGCATGAGTCGCAGCACGGCTCCTCGGCCTGAACCTTCCCGCTCAGGAGGGCGCCGGACGTTGCGCAGCACGCGTCGCCCTTCCACGCCTCGCGGCCCTCGCGCACGGCGAAGCCCGCAATGACCAGCGCAGCGAGCGGATCTGCCCACCACCATCCGAGCGTCGAGTTCAGCACGAGCCCCACCAGCAGCGCCGCGGACAGGTAGGAGCAGATGATCAGCTGGCGCGAGTCCGCGACGGCGGTGGCGGATCCCAGCTCGCGGCCCGTCCGGCGCTCGAACCACGCCGCCGTGGGCATGACCGCGAGCGACACCGCCGCGAGGACGATGCCCACGGTGGAGTGCTCGGGCGCCGCCGCGCTCAGCAGCACGCGAACCGCGTCGACGGTGACGATCAGCGCGAGCGCGAAGAACGCGCCGGCGATCAGCCGCATGGTGAGGTGCTCCCGCTGGCGGGGGTCCGGCGCGGCGAACTGCCACGCCACGAATGCGGCGGAGGCGACCTCGACTACGGAGTCGAGCCCGAATCCGATCAGCGCGCTCGAGGATGCCAGGGCGCCCGCGGACAGCGCGATGATCGCCTCGATCACGTTGTAGGCGATGGTCGCGGTGACGATGATGCGGACGCGGCGACGCAGGACCGCGGTGCGAGCCGCAGTGAGGACGGGAACAGTGGCGGCCATCAGCAGGTGCACTCCGGTCCGTCGCAGCACGTGGGGTCCAGCGTCACGGTCATGGCGAGAATGGCCTCGAGTGCGGTCGCAAGCGAGGCGTCGGCCAAGGAGTAGTGCGCGTGGCGCCCGCGGCGCTCGGCGACGACGAGACCGCAGTCGCGCAGGCACGCGAGGTGGTTCGACATCGACTGGCGACTGACGTCGAGCTCGTCGGCGAGGTCCGCGGGGCAGTGGCTGCCGTGGCGCAGCGCGAGCACGATCGCGGCGCGCGTGGGGTCCGACAGTGCGTGTGCGACGTGCGCGACCGCGCGGGTGTGCGAGGGCTCGGCGCACCGGATGTGGTCCGTGGCGTCCGCGGTGATGGTGCTCATGCCGTTCAGATTAGTACACGAAACGATGAACTATCGACCTGGGCGCAGTGCCGCGAACGCCCCAACACAGCGGTAGCCTGGGAGCCGCACAGGCGCCGCGCCGGGAGACCTCACCCGCGCATCGGCCCTCCCCACACGAAAGCGAGACCATGACCGCCACCCGCCGCCTCGAGCTCCTCCCCGCCGTCGACGTCGCCGACGGCCAGGCCGTCCGCCTCACGCAGGGCGAGGCTGGCACCGAGACCGGCTACGGCGATCCCCTCGCGGCCGCGCAGGACTGGGTGAACGGCGGCGCGGAGTGGATCCACCTGGTGGACCTGGACGCGGCCTTCGGGCGCGGTTCCAACGCGGCGCTGCTCGAGCGCGTGGTGAAGTCCGTGGACATCAAGGTGGAGATGAGCGGCGGCATCCGCGACGACGAGTCGCTCGAGGCCGCGCTCGCGACCGGGTGCGCGCGCGTGAACATCGGCACCGCCGCGCTCGAGAACCCCGAGTGGACCGCTGCCGCGATCGCCAAGCACGGCGACCGTGTGGCCGTGGGCCTCGACGTGCGCGGCACCACGCTCGCCGCCCGCGGCTGGACCCAGGATGGCGGCGACCTGTGGGACGTGCTCGCGCGCCTGGACCGCGAGGGCTGCGCCCGCTACGTGGTCACGGACGTCAAGAAGGACGGCATGCTGTCCGGCCCTAACACGGGCCTGCTCATGGACGTGTGCGAGGCGACGGACGCGCCGGTCGTGGCGTCCGGTGGTGTGTCGAGCCTCGAGGACATCGCCGCGATCCGCGCCATCACCGACTTCGGCGTCGAGGGCGCGATCGTGGGCAAGGCGCTCTACAACGGCAACTTCACGCTGCCGCAGGCGCTCGACGTCGCCGGCCGCCCCTAGTCGAAGCCTCTGCTACCTGAGCGAAGTGGGCCCTTTTCGCTCGCCTAAGCGCTTAGACGAGCGATTCGGGCCCATTTCGCTCGGGAGGGGAGGGCCGATGCGAGACGCGTCACATGCGGGAGACCTCACCCCAGGTGACGCCGTAGCATCGAGAGCATGAGCGACAGCGAGCCCTCGAAGGAGATCCCCGAGTCGATCTTCTCCGACGACGACGGCAGCGCTGACGCGCGCCTCGCGCAGGCGCTCATCCGCTACTCGCACGCCAAGACCCCCCTCGCGGACGTGGTCGACGCGCTCGCCTACGCGCGCGTCCTGATCCCGGTGCTGGCCAACGGCGAGCGCCGCATCATGGGCGAGCACGGCGTCGAGAAGGACCAGGTTGCGTCTACCGGCGTGGTCGCCGTCCAGATGCCCGACGGGCGTGCCGCGCTGCCGATCTTCACCGACGTCGACGCCATGAAGGCGTGGAACGCCGAGGCCAGGCCCATCCCGGCGGAGGGACCGCGCGCCGCGCTCGCCGCGATCGCGGAGGGCTGGTCCAGCCTGGTCCTCAACCCGGGCATGGAGACCGTCCTGATCCCGCGCCCGGCGGTGTGGGCCGTGGGGCAGGGGCAGGACTGGAGCCCGGCCGTGGTGGACGGCTCGGTGTCGGAGGATGTGCGCGAGGCCGTGAGCTCCGCGGTGAGCCTCGACGACGCACTGCGGGGCGTGGATGCGCGCGCGGGGGGCAACGCGGAGGTCACCATCGTGCTGACGCTCGCCCCGGGGCTGACCCAGCCCGAGCTGGACGCCATCATCGAGCGGGTCCAGCGCGAGCTCGCGCACTCGGACGTCGTGGCTCAGCGGGTGGACACGCTCGAGCTCAAGCTCGCGACAGCGCCGTAGGGAAGCGGGCGCGCGCCGACTACCAGTCGCACTCGGCGACGTTGGGCTCGTGCGTCGACTCGTCGGCGAGGAAGTCCTGCACCGAATCGAGCGTGACGGCGAAGCTCTCGCCCCCGCCGTTCGAGGCGTAGAGCACGCCCAGGACCTCGCCGTCGACGTTGGCGACCGGGGAGCCCGAGTTGCCCTCCTTCGTCACCGCGGCGAGAAAGTCGACGTCGTCGCTGCCCGGCTCCAGGGTCTCCTCCACGACCCGCTGGTAGCGCCCGATCGTGGTCGTGAGCCGGTCGCCCTCGGGATAGCCCACGATGTAGAGCTCCTCCGCGGACACGGGCCCCTCGTCGGCGATGGTCGCCACCTCCGGGAACGTGCCGTCGATGTGCACGAGAGCGAGGTCGGCGGTCGAGTCCAGCACCGAGGTGGTGCCCGTGTAGTGGCGGCCGTCGTAGCTGGTGAGCTCGATCTCCATGGCGCCCTCGACCACGTGGCGGTTGGTGACCACCGTGTTCTCGTCGAGCACCCAGGCCGACCCGCTCCCGTACGACGTGCACGTCACCACGGAGACCCGCATCGCGATGTGCTCGACCACGGTGAAGCCGTCCGATCCCCGGGGCATCTCGGGCTCCGCGGAGGGCAGCGTCACCTCGGGGATGAAGGTCGCCGGCAGCGGCGGTGGGGCCTCGGGAAGCGTCGCGCACGCCGCCAGGCTCAGGGTCGACACGGCGGCGGCGAGGAGGCGCAGCCTCACTGGGCGTCCTGGTAGTCGGTCCACGTCTCCTCGACGGCGGCGCAGAACTCGTCGATCTCCGCCTCGACCGCGCGCAGGCTCGCGGTCGTGTAGCGCCACGCCTGGTTCAGGTAGCCGATGTGCTCCGCGCGCTCGTCCGCGCACGCGATCAGCTGCTCGATGACGTCGCTCGCGAAGACCAGGTCCTCCGTCGCATGCGCGTCCTGGTTCGCGAGCGTCGAGATGGTGCTGGTCGCCTCGTCCAGCTGAGACTCGGTCTCCGCCAGCGAGGCCTCCGCGGCGTCCGCCTCGGCGCGGGCCACGGCCAGCTGCTCGCCCAGCTCGGCCGACTCCGCGCGCAGCTCCTCGTTCTGGTCCACCCACGCCTCATGCGTGACCCACAGGTACGCGCTCAGCCCCGCGAGCGCGAGCACGCCCGAGGCCAGCGCGGTCCACCCGAGGACTCGCACGATGGTCCGTCCGCGGCGCCTGGGCGCGGGGGGAGGGAGAGGGGCCGATGCGGCGGCTGGCGCGGGCGCGGCAGCGAGGGCCGATGCGCCGGCCGGCACGGGCGCAGCAAGGGGCGCCGATGCGCCGGCAGGCTCGGCGGCGGGCGCCGGCACCCGCGGCACGTACGGAGCCTCGGGCTGCTCGGGCACGGGTGGGTTCTGCGAGCCTGGTGGCTGCTCGGTCACGGCACGTCCTCCTCAGCTCGGCGGTCCGTGGCCGCCACTGTAGCGGTCGGGACCGTCCGGGCCGTCCGGCGCGCAGGGCTTCGCGGACACCCGCACCCGCGAGGGTCAGCTGGTGGCGCAGTCGATGGGCTCGGGCACCAGCAGCGAGGGCTGCGCGATGAGCGTGTTGAGCATCGACACCGGCACGATGAAGCTGTTGTAGTCGTTCTTCGCGTACACGACGCCCACGACCTGGCCCTCGTCGTTCAGGACCGGCGAGCCCGAGGACCCCGGCTCCACCTGCGCCGTCGTCGCGAGCACGGTGTCGATCGCGCCGTCGACGTTGATCGGGTCGTCGGTCTCCCCGAGCACCACGCCGCTGACCGTCGTGAGCTTGCCGCCGTTGGGGTAGCCCACGACCGTGATGACGTCGCCCTCCTGCGGATCCTCCTGGGCGCGCGCCGCGAAGGCGCCGCCGAGCGACTCGGTCGTGGTGACGATCGCGATGTCCGCGACGGTCGTGGTGGAGGCCGCGGTCGCCTCGATCACGCGGCCGTCATGCGTGGAGACCTGGATGTCGCCCGAGTCCTCGATGACGTGGCGGTTGGTCACGAGCGTGAACGCGTCGAGCGCGAACCCGGTGCCCGTCTTGACGAACCCGCAGCCGATGTTGCGCACGCGCACCGTCATGCGCTGCGCCGCCGTGAAGCCGTCGGGGGACAGGCCCACGTTCTGCGCGACCGGGGTCGCGGTGGGCGCCGGCACCCAGTCGCTGGGCATCGCCTCGGGTCCGTCGGGGATGGCCGAGCACCCGGCGAGCGCCACGGCGGCCACCGCCGTCAGCGCGGCGATGCGCCTCATCCGGCCAGCTCCGCGCGCAGCGCCTCGTTGCTGTCCTTCGCGGCCTCGCAGAGCTGGGTGACGCCGCTGGCGTACTCCGAGAGCTGCTCGGGCTCGTAGTTGTCGGGCTCGGCGAGATACTCGGCGAGCTGCTCGTGCCCGTCGATGCAGCGCTGCATCGCGCTCGCGACCGCCGTGGACTGGCTGAGGTATCCCTCGAGCTGGTCGATCTGCTGATTCGCGAACGCGGAGGCGTCGTTGGCGCTGGCCTTCTCCGCGCTCAGGTCGACCACCTTCTGGTTCGACGTCGCGAGCTGCTGGCTCAGCAGGTCGATCTCGGACTCGAGCTGCATGGTCGTCGACTGCTCGCTCGACAGCTCCTCGCCCAGCGCGTAGTTGGCCTCGGTGAGTTCGTCGGCGCGGGCCTCCCATTGGTCCGTGGTGCGCCACAGGTGCACGTCGAGAGCGACCGCGGCACCGAGCAGCAGGAACAGCACGATCGACGCGGCGATCCATCCCGCGCGCCCGCGCCTGCGGGGCGCCGCCACAGGAGCCTCGGGCGGAGGGTCGCTGCGGCGACGGCGGTGAGGGCTGCCGTCCTCGGTGGTGGGGCCGGCGGTGGCGACGGCCGATGCGGCGGCCACGGAGGCTTCGGGCGTCGCCGAGGCGATCTCGTCGACCTCGTCGGCCTCGGAGGCGTCGGACTCGGGGTCCGCGTCGGATTCAGGGGTGCCGTCGTCGAGGTCGGCGGCGCTCGCGGCGGAGGGGGAGACCTCCTCGGTCGTCACGTCGTCTGGCGACTCGGACACGTCGGTCTCGACCGCATCGGCCGAACCGTCCTCGGTGGCCGGAGACACCTCATCGTCGACGGGCGCGGTGTCGATGCGCTCGTCGGTCGATTCGGTGTTCCTCGTCATTTAACTGACTGCCCCCGTGTACTTCTCTCCGGGCCCCTCGCCGGGGGCGTCCGGCACCACCGATGCCTCTCGGAATGCCAACTGTACGCTTCGCAGTCCGTCGCGAAGCGCGCGTGCATGAGTGTCGCCGAGATCGGGTGCGGCGGCCGTGATCAGTCCCGCGAGGGACTCGATGAGCGTCCGGGCCTCGTCGAGGTCCTGGTGCTCCTCGCCTTCATCGGACAGCCCGCACCTGAGCGCGGCGGCGCTCAACAGATGAACGCTTACGGTGGTGATAAGTTCCACCGCGTTGACATCGGCGATGTCGCGGGCTGCTGCGGCGGAGGCGTCCTGGAGCGGATCTGCGCCGCCTTCGGGTGGTGTCGTGGTCATCGTGGTATCCTTGCTGATTGACCGGCCGGGGATCCGTTCCCTGGCGCGCAAGTGGAGTCCACCTCCCACCCTAGGACCAAACAGATGGGCCAGGGTTCGGTCACGGCCTCGTGCCGCACTCTCGGGTGCACGCGGAGCCGTGGACCCGGTGGCCTCTGCTCGTGTTCGGGCAGGGGCCTTTTTCCTTGCCCGGCGTCACAGACAGACGACGAGAAGGAGCCACTCATCAACGAGCCCCGCATCAACGAGCGCATCCGCGTCCCGGAGGTCCGCCTGGTCGGACCCAACGGAGAGCAGGTGGGAATCGTCCGCATCGAGGACGCGACCCGTCTGGCGCAGGAAGCGGATCTCGATCTGGTCGAGGTGGCGCCCAACTCGCGTCCGCCCGTCGTCAAGCTCATGGACTACGGAAAGTTCAAGTACGAGGCGGCGGTCAAGGCGCGCGAGGCACGGCGCAACCAGGCCAACACCGAGATCAAGGAGATGCGCTTCCGTCTCAAGATCGACGAGCACGACTACGAGACCAAGAAGGGCCACGTCATCCGCTTCCTCAAGGGCGGCGACAAGGTCAAGGTCACGATCATGTTCCGCGGCCGCGAGCAGTCGCGACCGGAGATGGGCCGCCGCCTGCTGCTGAAGCTGGCGGACGAGCTGCAGGAGTACGGCGTGGTCGAGAACATGCCGTCTCAGGAGGGTCGCAACATGTCCCTCGTGCTCGGCCCGCTCAAGAAGAAGGCGGAGGCCAAGGAAGAGCAGCGCAAGGCTCGCGAGGAGCGCAAGGCGGCCGGCAAGGCCGAGCGCGCCGAGCGTGCCGCTGCCAAGACGGCCAAGCAGACGTCGGGCGAAGAGCCCGCTTAAGACCGGCGAGTCCCCACCGGGACGCGCAGATTCAAGGAAGGGCAGTCATGCCGAAGAACAAGACCCACTCGGGCGCCAAGAAGCGCTTCAAGCTCACCGGCACCGGCAAGGTGAAGCACTCGCACGCCATGAACGTGCACAAGTTCGAGGAGAAGACCTCGTCGCGCAAGCGCCGCGTGGCTCAGGACGCGATCCTGTCCGACGCGGACTCCAAGAAGGTCAAGAAGCTGCTGGGCAAGTAAGTCCCGCGACGAGTAACAAGGAGTAAGAAACATGGCACGCGTCAAGCGGGCGGTCAACGCCCAGAAGAAGCGCCGCAGCACCCTCGAGCGGGCCCACGGCTACCGTGGCCAGCGCTCGCGCCTTTACCGCAAGGCGAAGGAGCAGGTCACCCACTCGATGGTCTACAGCTACAACGACCGTCGCAAGCGCAAGGGTGACTTCCGCAAGCTCTGGATCCAGCGCATCAACGCTGCGGCCCGCGCGAACGGCATCACCTACAACCGCTTCATCCAGGGCCTCAAGGCCGCTGAGATCGAGGTGGACCGCCGCATGCTCGCCGAGCTCGCGGTGAACGACCCGGCCGCATTCGCCGCCCTCGTGGAGACCGCCAAGAAGGCGCTCCCCGAGGACGTGAACGCCCCGGCCGCGTAAGCGCCACAGGCATGACGGGACGCCCCGCCGGACCTGACGACCTCACCCTCACGCTCGAGAATCCTCGGGCCGAGAGGGTCAAGAAGGTCGCGGGACTGGCGGGGCGTTCTGCGCGCTCCCGGGCCGGCCAGTTCCTGGTCGAGGGACCGCAGGGCGTGCGCGAGGCGGTCGCGTACGCGCCCGCGCGCGTGCGCGACATCTATCTGACGGCCGATGCGCTGGGCAGGCATCGTGCGGTGGTCGCCGATGCGCTCGCGGCAGGGCTGTGGGTGCACCTGGGCACGGAGGACGTGCTCAGGGCCATGAGCGCCGATGCGCAGGGCATCTTGGCGGTCGTCGACACCCACGGAGACTCGCTGGACGACGTGGTCGCGGCTGCTCCGCGGCTGGTCGCCGTGCTGAGCAACGTGCGCGACCCGGGCAACGCGGGCACCGCGATCCGGGTGGCCGATGCGGCGGGTGCCGATGCCGTGGTGCTCGCCGGGGAGTCCGTCGACATCACCAACCCCAAGGTGGTGCGGTCCACCGCGGGCAGCCTGTTCCACCTGCCGATCGTGCGCGCGCCTCTCGCGGACGCGGTCGAGGCGCTGCGCGGGGCCGGCGTGGCCGTCCTGGCCGCCGGCGGCTCCGGCGAGGCCCTGCTGGGCGAGCCCGGCGCGGCCCCCGACGATCTCGCCGGCGCCACCGCGTGGGTGTTCGGCAACGAGGCCTGGGGCCTCACCGAGGACGAGCTCGCGCTCGCGGACCTCGTGGTGCGCATCCCGATCTACGGCCGCGCCGAGAGCCTCAACCTCGCGACGGCCGCCTCCGTGTGCCTCTACGCCTCGGCGCAGGCGCACCGCGGCTGATCCGGGCCGCGCCGAGAAGCACGCCGAAAACTAGGCTCGTGACATGTCACCGTCCGTCGCGCGCGTCCGCCGGTTGGCTCGCTCTCGCGGGTTCCTGATCGCCGCGGGGATGGTCGCCGGCATCCTCGTGCTGCAGATGGTCACCACGGTGGTCGGCGTGATCGCCGCGACCCGGCTGTCGCAGGCGGCTGCGCTCGACACCTACAGCTACGTGGGCGACCTCACTGCGGAACGGGTCGAGCGCTACGCCGAGTCCGCTCGCGACGCCGCGACCGGCACCGCGGACCAGCTCGAGCGCGACCCCGACATCTCCGACGAGGATCTCGTCGAGTCCATGTACCTCAGGCTCGAGCGCGAGCCCACGGTGCGCGCGGTCTACGTGGGGCGCGCGGACGGGTCGTTCGTGGTGGTGCGCCGGGACGGTTCGGGCTTCGACGTCCAGGTGGGGGATCCGGAGGCCGGCGACCCCGGCACCACCACGGACTACGACGCGACGTTCACGCCGCTGGGCTCGCGGCCCATCGACGCCGGCTACGACCCGCGCACCCGCCCCTGGTACCAGGCCGGACTGTCCGGAACGGGCATCCAGTGGACGGATCCGTACGCCCAGTTCGACGGCGCCTCCACGCTGGTGTCCGCGACCCGGGCGGCGCGCTCGGGGCAGGGCCTGATCGGCGTCGCCGGGGCGGACCTCGAGACCGACAGCCTGGGCCTGCTGCTCGCGGACCTGCCCATCGGCGAGGGCGCGGTGGCCTACCTCCTGTCACCGGAGGGCCTGGTCATCGCCACGCCGGCCGGCGGAACCACGGATGCCGTCACCGAGGCGCGCGAGGCGGGAGAGGTGCCCACGGCGACGGAGCTGGGCATCACCATGCCCGAGCCGCCGCCCGCGTACGGCGTGGACGAGTTCGAGGTCGAGGGCTCGACCATCATCCTCAACAGGGCGCTCGATCCTGAGGAGCACCTGGACTGGATCCTGCACTTCGAGGCGGAGGAGTCCCAGCTGTCACCGGGGCTCGACCGGCTCACGGGCGTGGTGGTCGCCATCACCGTCTTCTCGCTCGTGATCGCCCTGGGTGCGCTCGTGGTCGCGCTGCGGGTGTGGCGGCCGCTGCGGGCGATGCGCGACAGGGCCGCCACGGATCAGCTCACGGGCCTCGCCAACCGCCACGAGCTGCTGCGCCGGGGCAGCGCGCTGGTCGATCACGCCGCGAAGCGTGGCGACACGGTGGTCGCAGTGGTGCTCGATCTCGACAACTTCAAGCGCCTCAACGACCGCTACGGGCACAACGCGGGCGACTACGCCCTCGAGACCGTCGCGCTGGCGCTGCGGGAGAACATCAGGGCGGGCGACCTCGCCGCCCGCACCGGCGGAGACGAGTTCGTGGTGATCCAGGTCCAGCGCCCGCAGGACGACACCCGAGAGATCGTCGGTCGCATGCGCGACCAGGTCGAGCGCGCGCTCCACACCCGGGTGCTGGGCGGCGAGGGCGTGGGCGTCACCGCTGGATTCGCGACGGCAGAACGCGGCGAGCCGCTTGATGCACTGATGCAGCGCGCCGACGTCGCGCTCGTGGAGGGCAAGGCGCGAGCCAAGGGCGAGGTGTACGGCGGGTGAGTCCGGCGCGTGGGAAAACTCACGCATCGGCCGTGCGGGCGCCAAGCCCTGCTAGCCTTCCGCGTGAACTGAGAGGGCAACACATTGGCTGACACTGCGGGCAACACCGTTCCGCTCGAGATCCCCGGCGCACGTGGCAAGGTCACGCTCCAGGGTGCCGAGCGCATCTTCTACAAGGTGCTGATCGATGGTGAGGTGGCCAAGCGCCGCAAGGGTGGCTGGCCCATCCCGATGCGCAACGGCACCACCTCCAAGCTCGAGTCGCGCGGACTCCTGCCAGGATTCCAGCGGCTCCTGCTCGACGGCCAGGAGATCTTCCGCATGGGCGCGCACGCGAGCACGGCGGAGAAGGTCGTCATGTTCCTTCCGCTCGTGCTGATCGTGTTCGGGTTCCTGCCTGCGGTGATCGCCCTGGTCTTGTTCTTCATGAACGTCATGGCCGTGAAGAACCCGCTCCTGCCGCAGCGCGTGCGCCTGGCCCTGCCGGTCGTGAACACGATCGCGGGCGGGCTGATCGTGTTCGTTCTCTACCAGCTGTTCTGACGCGCGGCCCTTCACCCATGCTGACCTCGGAGCGACGCCGCCGCGACACCAATCCCATGCCCGTGGTGGTGGCCGTGGTGGCCGCGGTCCTCGCGGTGCAGATCATCGGCGCGGCGTTCCTGGCCGTCTCCGCGAGCAGCGACTCGAAGGAGGCCTCGCTCGACATCGCCCACGTGGTCGCGGACTCCTACGCGCAGCGGGGGACCACGCTCGCACGACCGGCGACCTCGACGGCGATCACGGTCGCGGACGGCGTCGCGCGGGGCGACGCCGGCGTCGATGACCCGGTGGCGCTCGCCAGCGACTTCGTGGACTACATGGTCGCGCACCCGCCGTTCACGTCCGTCACCGTCGCGGTGGACGGCGAGGTGGTGAGGCTTCAGCGGCTCAGCGGGCCGCGCGACGAGCAGCTGCGCTTCCAGTTGTCCTGGGGCACGGCCGATGCGCGCGAGCAGGTGGTGATCGACGACGAGCTTCAGGAGGTCGACGCGCCGCTGCAGCCGCCGCGCCAACGCGACCTGACCTGGATCGCCGATGCGCAGGCGCCCGGCGAGGCGGTGTCCTGGGCCTTCATCGAGGCGCCCGACGGCGGTCAGGGTGAGGCCGTCGCGATCACGGTGCGCGCGTCCGAGGCCGGCGACGTGGTCGTGGGCGTGGGCCTCAGCCCCAACGCGCTCAACGACTCCCTGGCGGATGGCGGAGACGACGCGGTGGCGACAGCGTGGCTGATCGCGGCCGACGGCACGGTCATCGCCGGTCCCGACGGCCTGGTGCCGGACCTCACCACGGTGCTCGAGCCGGTCGACGGCGGGGACGCGGGCGCTGCCGGCGACACCGTCGTGTTCGAACGGCCCATCGCGGACGTGAACCAGGCGGGAACGCCGGCATGGACGGTGCACGTGGAGGTCAGTCCTTCGCAGATCGTCCCCGCGGTCGCGGACTTCCCGCGCACCATCGCCATCTATGGCGTTGTGGTGGCGCTGGTCGTGGTCGCCGCCGCCGTGGTGATGTGGCGGATGCGGCGGGCGCTGTCGGACCTGGCGTTGCGCGCCCGCACCGACCCGCTGACGGGGCTCGCGAACCGGCACGAGCTGTCCTCGCGTGGGCGCGGCATGCTCGATGCCGCGCAGCGCCGTCACGCGACCGTTGCGGTGATCGTGATCGACCTGGACAACTTCAAGTCCGTCAACGACGAGGTGGGCCACGAGGCCGGCGACATCGTGCTGCGCGCCGCCGCCAACGCGCTGACGCTGCACTCCGGCTCGCGCGATCTGGTGGGACGCCTGGGCGGCGACGAGTTCGCCGTGGTGCGCTGGATCGACGGCGGGGACGTGGGCGAAGCAGTTGAGCAGCTGCGGGCCGAGACCGAGCGGGACATCCGTGCGGTGGCGCCGGACGCGTCGCTCGTGGGAGTGTCTGCGGGCTTCGCGTCGACGGACACCGCCGGCACCTTCCGCATCACGGATCTGCTCAGCGCTGCGGATGCCGCCCTGGTCGACGGGCGGCGCGACCTCAAGGGCACCACGTACGCCGCGCCGGCGGGCGTGGGCGTCTCCTGACTGCCACCTAGCCGTCCGCGGGCGGTTCCGCCTGGGGCAGATCGAGCGGCGGCAGGCGGTGCGCGTGGGTGCCCGCTCGATTGGGTTCGAGGGAGTCTGACTCGTCCTCACCCACGCCGCGCTCCTCGACCAGCGCCACGAGCCCCGCGAGGTCCGCAGGCAGCGCGCGCTCCAGCACGGCGCGCAGCTCCATCTCCAGATCGCGGGCGCGCGGTCCCTCGAGCCACGCTCGGATCTCGACGCGTGTGCCGGCCGCGGCCGGGCGAGCCTCGTGATGCACAGTGAGCGTGGTGGCGTCCTCGCCGTCACCGTCCAGGGTGGTGGTGTCCGCGTACACGAACGGACGCTCGTACGCCGTGACCTCGAGGGGGGCGGGCTCGCCGCCGCGGGGCTTCGACGTGCCGCGCGACCCGAGCGCCACGGGCGTCTCGATGTCGAACCACTCCATGCTCGCCGCCCACTCGGGATGGGTGGGCAGATCGATCCAGCGCTCGAAGAAGGCCTCCGGCGGTGCCGTGGAGGTGTGAATCACGCTGCCGACCTCGATCATCTGTCCACGCTAGCCTGCGCGCGGACCGCTGGCGCGGGGAGGAGAAGGCTCAGCCCTCAAGCTGTCGCTTCAGCGACGCCAGGTTCTCCTCGATGCTCGCCTGCACGGCGTCGGCGATCGCGGTCGCGTACTCGTCGCAGCGCGGGCCGTCGACCAGCCCGGTGACGATGACCCGGCATCCGCCCGGGTTCTCGGGGTCGTGCAGCGGCTGGGCCTCGTGCCGGATGCGCAGGCGGGCGCGGTCCAGCAGGGTGTCGTCCGCGAACACCCGGCCGCGCACCACCTCGGTGATCACGAAGGGTGACACCTCGCCGCCCTTGGCCTGGAGCCACCCGCGCGCGCCCACGCCGAACGGCTCCTCCAGCCGGGTCATCTCCATGGTGGTGGCCCAGTCGGTGTGGGTGTTGATGTCCGCCCAGCGTTCGTAGAACAGCTCGGGCGCGACGGAGGACACGGCCTCGGTGCGCGCGATCTCGATCATGGCGGCCAACCTACCCAGCGCAATCGTTTCGATGGCAGGGCCGCTAGGCTGGGCGCATGAGCACGAGCGAGCGCTGGACGGCCACCGAGCCCCGCATCGCCGTGCGCCGGGAGTCGGGAGCTCTTCGCAGCCCCGCACCTTCGCTGTTTATCTAGGCCCAGGGAGAACCCCTGGGCCGCCCCGCGGTCGATCCGCGCTCACCTAAGCCCTTGGACGAGCGAAATGGGCCCGAATCGCTCGCCTAAGGCGCCAGGCGCACCAGAATGCACCGCCGGAACGCGCCGGTAGACTTCCCGACGGACCCCCAACCCCTGGATTGGCTTTCATGACTGACCTGTCACCTCTCGACGGCGACGCCGTCGACGCGGCTGTGGCCGATGCGCTCGCTGACATCACGCTCGCGACCACTCTCGATGAGCTCAAGGAGGCGCGGCTCGCCCACACCGGCGACAAGGCGCCGCTGACGCTGGCGAACCGGCAGATCGGCGGCCTGGAGCCGTCCGACAAGGCCACGGCCGGCAAGAACATGGGCAAGGCCCGCGCGACACTCAACCAGGCGATCGCCGCCCGCCAGGAGGTTCTCGAGGCCGAGCGCGACGAGCGCGTCCTCATCGAGGAGACCGTCGACGTCACGCTGCCCGTGAACCGCCACGTGCAAGGCGCCCGCCACCCGCTGGAGACCATGCAGGAGCGCATGTGCGACACATTCGTCGCGATGGGCTGGGAGGTCGCCGAGGGGCCCGAAATGGAGGCGGAGTGGTTCAACTTCGACGCCCTGAACTTCGACCCCGACCACCCCGCGCGCGAGATGCAGGACACGTTCTTCATCCAGCCGCCCACGTCCGGCCTGCTGCTGCGCACCCACACCTCGCCGGTACAGGTGCGCGCCGCGCTCGAGCGCCGCGACGCAATGGAGAACGAAGGCCGCGGCATCTACGTCGTGTGCCCGGGAAAGACGTTCCGCACCGATGAGTTGGACGCGACGCACACGCCCGTGTTCCACCAGATCGAGGGCCTCGCGGTGGACAAGGGCCTCACGATGGCCCACCTCAAGGGCACGCTCGACGCGTTCGCGCGCAGCCTCTTTGGGCCCGATGCGGTGACGCGCCTGCGCCCCAGCTTCTTCCCCTTCACCGAGCCCAGCGCGGAGATGGATCTGCGCTGCTTCGTCTGCAACGGCGAGGACACCGGGTGCCGCACGTGCTCGGGCACCGGCTGGATCGAGTGGGGCGGGTGCGGCATGACGCATCCGAACGTGCTGCGCGCCGCCGGCATCGACCCGGAGAAGTACACCGCGTTCGCGTTCGGCATGGGCATCGAGCGGACCCTGATGTTCCGCCACGGTGTGAAGGACATGCGTGACATGGTCGAGGGAGACGTTCACTTCTCCCAGCAGTTCGGGATGGAGTTGTAATGCCCAAGGTTCCGCTTCAGTGGCTCGCGGAGTCAGTGGATCTGGTCGACGGCCACACCGCCGTCGACGTCGCTGCCGCGCTCGCGAAGGTCGGCCTCGAGGAGGAGGGCATCGAGGGCGGTGGCGTCACCGGGCCCTTGGTCGTCGGCCGCGTCATCAGCCAGGTCAAGGAGACCGCCTCCAACGGCAAGACCATCAACTACTGCCGCGTCGACGTGGGCGAGCACAATGACATTGCAGACGGGGACCCCGCCAGCCTCGTCCCGGGCCACAAGCCCGACAACAAGCAGATGTTCCCACCCTCCAAGGGCATCGTGTGCGGCGCGCACAACTTCGCCGAGGGCGACTGGGTGGTCTGCATCCTGCCCGGCGGCGTGCTGCCCGGGAACTTCCAGATAGGCGGCCGCAAGACGTACGGCCACTGGTCGGACGGCATGATCTGCTCCTCCAAGGAGCTGGGTCTGGGCGAGGACCACGACGGCATCATCGTGCTCGCCTCGCCCTCGGGGGCCTCCCAGGTGACCTTCCCCGGCCTGGTGAGCGAGAGCGATCTGGTGCCCGGCGCATCGGCCATCGCCTTGCTGGGCCTCGACGAGGAGACGCTGGAGATCAACGTCACCCCGGACCGCGGCTACAGCTTCTCCGTGCGCGGCGTCGCGCGCGAGTACGGCCACGCGACGGGGCAGGAGTTCCGCGACCCCGCCGCGATCGAGGTCACGGGTGCTCGGACCGCGGATCCGCTCGCTGAGGGCGTGTTCGAGGTCTTCATCGAGGATGGCGCCCCCATCCGCGGCAACGTGGGCTGCGACCGCTTCGCCGCGAGGGTGCTGCGCGGCTTCAACCCGGCCGCGGAGTCGCCGTCGTGGATGAAGCGCCGGCTGGACCAGGCCGGCATGCGCCCCATCTCGCTGGCCGTGGACGTCACCAACTACGTGATGCTCGAGCTGGGACACCCGCTGCACGCCTACGACCTCGACAAGGTCGTGGAGCCCATCGTGGTGCGCCGCGCGGTCAAGGGCGAAGTGCTGAAGACCCTCGATGACGTAGACCGGATCCTCAGCACTGAGGACCTGCTGGTGACGGACTCGGCCGGCGGGCGCGGTGCGCGTCCCATCGGCATGGGCGGCGTCATGGGCGGTGCGGAGACCGAGGTGTCTGCGGCCACCGAGGACGTGCTGCTTGAGGCGGCGCACTGGGACCCCATCACGATCGCGCGCACGTCGCGCCGTCACCGGCTGGGCTCGGAGGCGTCGCGGCGCTATGAGCGCGGCGTGGACACGGCGCTGTCAGCGGTGGCGATCGAGCGTGCGCTGCGGCTGATGCAGGAGTTCGGCGGGGGAGAGCTGGACGACTACTGGCTCGACATCGACAACACCGTGCCGCCCCAGCAGATCGCGATGGACGTGGGCTTCCCCAGCCAGATCGTGGGCGTCGAGTACACGCCCGAGGAGGTCGTGGCGGCGCTCGAACTGGTGGGCTGTGAGGTGGACCGGGACGCGGAGTCGCTGCTGGTCACCCCGCCCACGTGGCGCCCGGACATGACCGAGCCGGTGAACCTGGTCGAGGAGGTCGCGCGTCTCGAGGGCTACGACGACCTGCCGTCAGTGCTTCCCGTAGCGCCTCCCGGGCGCGGCCTGACGCACTCGCAGCGGGTGCGCCGCGGTGTGGCGCGCACCCTCGCCGAATCAGGTCTCACGGAGGTGCTGACGTATCCGTTCATGTCGGAGACCCGGCTGGACGAGCTGGGCGTGCCGGACGTGGACGCGCGTCGCGACGTGGTGCGCCTGGCCAATCCGCTGAGCGCGGAGCAGCCGCTGATGCGCACGACCATGCTCGCGACGCTGGTGGACGCGGTGCGCGTCAACCTGGGCCGCGGCGAGCAGGATGTCGCGGTCTACGAGCTGGGCCGGGCGTACCAGGCCAAGCACATCGGAGAGCTTCCCACGGTGGACAGCACGGACGGCGGCATCTCGCCGGCGGAGATCGAGGCTCTCAACGAGGCACTGCCGGGCCAGCCTCGCCGCGTGGCGGGCATCATGGCGGGCAACCGGGTGAGGGCTGGCTGGAACGGTCACGCGACGGCCTGGGATTGGGCCGATGCGCTGGCTGCCGTGGACCGCGTGGTTGCCGCTGCAGGAGGCGACGTGGTGATCACGCAGGGCTCGCGCATGCCGTGGCACCCGGGCAGGGGAGCGACGTACTGGCTGGAGTCGGGCGAGTTCGTCGCCCACGCGGGCGAGCTGCACCCGAAGGTGTGCGAGCGTTTGGGCCTGCCTGCGCGGACGGTGGCGTTCGAGGTCGTGCTCGATGAGCTGATCGCGTCCACGGACGGGCAGATCCTCGCGGCCGAGCCGGTGTCGCAGCAGGTGCTCGCGAAGGAGGACTTCGCGTTTGTCGTGTCTTCTGATGTCGCGGCAGGCGACCTGGTGCGCGCGATCCGCAATGCAGGCGGCGCCGTGGTCCAGGACGCGCGCGTCTTCGACGTCTACACGGGCGAGCAGGTGGGCGAGGGCAAGAAGTCGCTGGCGGTGAACGTCGTGATGCGCGCTGCCGACCACACCTTGTCTGCGGACGAGGTCCTCGCGGTGCGCGAGGCGATCATCGGGGCTGCGGAGCGTGAGTTCGGGGCGGTGCTCAGGTGAGCTTGGTGGCACAACCCATGGTCCACCGCCCGGCTCGTCGGACAGTGTGATCTAGCTCTGAGGCGACGAGATCGTCGCGTGCTAGTGTCCGTTGGCACGAGGGGGAAAACTAGTGCCCGAGTTTGAAGAGCCCGCTTTCAGCGACGCGGACGTCCTCAGCGCCTTCGACGGCGAAGTCGAAGTACCTGCGATTGGTGTCGGTGCCTTCAAGATCGCGTACTGGGTTGATGGCGCGCCGCAAGAAGTCCTCAAGATTCTCTATCGCTACGCGATCCCACCCGGAGCGAGCGTTCTCGCAGATATCGACATTCCCGATCGCGTTTCCCGTGAGATCGCGGCGTTGGCCGCGATCTCGAGCCCTCACGTCGTGAAGGTGCTCCGGCCACCCTTCATCGTGCAGATTGGGGATCACACCTATCTCGCGTATACCGAGGTCCCATGCCAGGGCGGTTCGCTGCGAGAGCGCCTGTCCCGCGAAACGTTCGACGAGTTTGCCGTCATTTCTGTGCTCTCAGGGATTCTGTCGGGTATCGGGGCCCTATGGGCGCACGACGAGATAGTGCACCGCGATATCAAACCGGAGAACGTGATGTTCGACGGCGACGGTCGGGCTGTCCTAATCGACTTGGGCATTGCGATGCACGGAAACCTCTCGCCGGTTACTGATACGGGAATGTCTTCACCGAAGACGCCTCAGTACGCGGCTCCAGAGCAGTTCGCCCTCCGTCGGGACGCCAAGTTCGATGCTCGAACTGACATGTTTGCGGCCGGGATCGTTGCGTTCGAGATGCTGACGGGAAGCCATCCGTTTCTCCGTCCGGGCATACAACTCGATGAATACCTGCAGGCGATCCGCGACTTCAGCGCTGATGACACTCGACTGGCGGGGGTCTCGGTTCGGTTGAAGGCAGTTGTCGTCAAGTTGCTTGAATTCGACCAGTACCGGCGTTTCCGGAGCATACCGTTGGCTATTCGCGCATTGGAGGAGGCGTCATGACGCTCTTTGTGCAGCACGGCTATGGCAAGTCTGACAAGTTGGAGCAGCTCGCTCGGCACATGGCCGTCGACGGGGTGGTGTTGAGCCCCAAGGATGAGAGTCCCCAGACGCTCAGGCAGACGGCGAAAGACGCCTTGACCGACTCCCTCACTCTTCTCGTCGACCCGCAGACCTACATGTACTCAACCGAGCCACAGGGTTCCGGGCGTTGCCATGCTGACAACGGACTTCCAACGTCACGAGTCTCATGGGCGCAAGACGCCGGCGCTGTGTCGAGGCTTGTAGATGCCGTCGGTCAACTGAACGCCGATCTCGGGGCGACACGGTGGGTCGCGCCTGCGCCGCTACAGAACCTGTTCGTCGACGAGATGACACCTCTCGCTCTTCAATACGCGCGAACCGCCAGCGGTGCTTGGCCCGAGGGGAGTGTCTATGCGTCTTTGGTGATCGACCAACACGCGTTCGCCGATTGGAGCGCGATTGAGAGGTGGCTTACTGAAGCCACGACCCTCGAAGTCTCGGGCTTCTACCTCATTGTCACAAAGTCGAGTTCGGCATACCCGCCCGCAGCGTGGGAGCCCGTTCACCTCGCGAACTACTTGCGCCTGATCTACGTGCTCGCCGAAGTCGCAGACTTCGACGTCGTGCTCGGCTATGCAGACTACGAGGGCGTACTTGGCCTTGCATGCGGTGCGAGTGCCATGGCATCCGGATGGAGCTACTCACTTCGTCAGTTGTGTCCAGAGCGCTGGAAGGTAATCCAAGACGGAGGTGCGCCCCCAGTATCGAGGGTGAACATGGAACGGCTGTGGTCGCCCGTACGGGCCCAAGCCGATGCCGAACCGGTGTTTGAATCTGACTTGGCGGATATGGCCTTCTCGGAGAGGGAACTTGCCGCCTTTGCGGAGTCGGGCTTTGAACTAGACCGGCCAACAGCTCAACTGGCACACCTTCGCGTTCTCGCCGATCGTGTTGCAATTGTTGATGGAGCAGACGGCGTTGATGAGAAGCTCCTCGTCGTCGAGACCTCACTTGACGCAGCATCCGCATCGATCGGGGCCTTGAACGCCGAGGGCTACTTCACGGGTGAACCGTATCTGGGTCGTGTCGATGCGCTGAGGAGCGCGCTCAGTTCCTTTAGGTCTGCCGAAGGCGTGTAGGCGTCGCCGACTTCGATACTGCGAAGTAGGAGTTCAACGAGCCAAGCCTTTTCGGATCGTCCCGGGTGGCGAGCGGCGCTGGGGGCCCGCCGGACCAATCCGTTCTCAGTCTCAACAACGAGTCCGACACCTCGCTTGCGGATCACCGACTCCGCCGTGGCCGTGAGGCCGCGCTCGCGGATTACGAGATCGGTGGTGTGAGCGAAACGACCGTAGCGACTTGCTTGTGCAACGCCTCGACTCCAGTCGCGAACTTTGACTTCGATTGTCGTCGACCAATAGAGGCTGCGCGACCAACGGTCTAGCCACGAAGCCGACCACCCTTGGGACTCAAGCGATCTCCTTAAGAGCGCGACGTGTTTCGGTGTGACCGAATGCCGGTCAACTGGCACGTTCGGGTCCATTGCACGCGCAGCTACGAACGATGGCAGTCGCAAACTCGAACGTGCGATCGCCCGCATCGCACTTGGAGAGGCGCACAAGACTACCAAGTCCGGTCTGCCTTGGCCGAGCGCGGCCTCGGGAACGACGAACAAGCTTCGCCCGAGGCCTGGGCGATACAAGTCGCCAATCTGATCCACGACCGCGCAAGTGAGTTCGGCCTCAGCGCGCGGTGCGCCGACGTCTTCCCGCGATCTGCCTGACCTTGAGATTGCCGTAGAACTCACGAGCCAAACCTAGCGCTTAGCGAGGCTCGGCTCCGACGCCGCACGAGTGAGCCCCTCTGGCCGAGATCGCGCGATGACTCCCAGGCGGAACGACGGGGCGAGGCGTTGGTGTTTGTCGGAGCCCGTCCCGGCGACAGGACCTTTGCGCGCTTCCGGCACCACCTCAAGCTTCTGCAGTCCCGGACGCGCCGTTAGTGTCTAGGAGATTTGCGAGCGCGACCAGTGCTGCTCGGACGGTTGCGAAAGGTCCGCGGGGTGGAACCACGGTATCCGCGGGGACTTCGACTTTCCATCTGCCGTGGGTCGGCATTATCCGCGCAAGCTCTGTGCGTCCGTCTTTGGTTGTGACGACCCAACTCGCTCCCCAATTGTGCGCGGACAGGTTGCCCTCCGTTATCGTGCCCGGGGCGTCCGTGCCGGTGCCTAGACGCTGCGTGCTTGCAGTCTTCGCCGGCATCGTCTTGGGAGTCGCGTACACAAGGTCAGATGTCCCGTTTCTCGTCCGGGCAACTATGGCACCCGATGCGACCATCGCATCACGCTCTTCGACGTAGGTCCGCGAATCCGCGTAGCGCGTGACGGCTGACCGCAGCTCCGCCTCGGGCAATGGCCCGTTCCGCAGCGCGACTTGTATGTCCAGCCGAACAAGATGGCGCGCGGCGTGCGGCCGATGGCCTGGACCTGCGGACGATCGGGCCGGGCTCAGTGGAGATTGAGGCTTGACGCGGGTAGGTGGCGACGCAGTAGTCGGGGCGTTGCGCTGCTCGCCATCGTCATCGTCCCTCTTGGACGGCTCGAGGGGCGCCCGGTTCGATTGTGGTGTGTGCTTTGGAGACGCTGATCTGCGTTGCGCAGTGCGTGTTCTGTCGACTGACGATAGAGAGAACTGACCTAGAGAACCTTCGGCGCCGTCGCGCAAGACCACGGTGCCGCGCATGACGAGCAGATCTCGGGCCTGCAGGTATGCGGGCACCGTCACCGGTGTCTCTTGTAGGAATGTGCGCAACTCGGCTTCGCTGAGGGGCCCCTTGCTGAGCGCGCGCAGGATCGACTTCTGAGCTCGACGTAGGTCTACTGGCGAAACTACCTGGGGCCGTGAGGTCCGTGGCGTCTGTGCCTGGCTGTCCGGACCCGTCGAGGTCACAGTTGCCGCTACACCAGCGGATACTTCTTGCTGTAGGTCGTTGTCCAAATCGCCCGGGTCAATGAGCAGTCCCGCTGCGAACGGATCGTCGATTCCTGACTGTTCAAGGGCGCGCAAGTCATACGTCGGGTCCACGGGCCAAGCAAGCATGTCAAGGACTGCGCGCTTCTTGTCTAGTTGGTCGGAGAGGTACGAACGCATCGAGAGCCCGTACTCTTCGAGTTCCTCCGGCGTCTGGTCAACCGTGTTGAGGACCGTCGCGAACTTGCGACGTAGTCGCTTGTGGCACAGCGCGCGTCGTTCCGTGATACTCCACGTAAGCGAGTCCGAGAGCAAACTGTTGCATGTACCGCACGCGGGAACCACCGCGACGTACTTTCGCCCGGTGTCGCCAGACCATCCGCGCGGCAGCAGGTGATCGACCGTGTAGCCGCTGCGGCCGCAGTAGATGCAGAGGTTCTTCGGGTACGCCAGTGCCAGCGGAGCGTGCACCCGCATGTGGTCGGGGTTCAGACAGCTTGCGGTCGAGCACGTATTCGTTATCCACGCGAAGTGGCTTGGCTCGCGACCCGCGCCGGTCAGTACCTCGCCGGCTACGACTTGGAACGCTACTGATCGATCGCGTTGGGGCGCACATTCGGCAACCTCGCCATCCGCTTTCGTAGACAACTCTGGAACCTCACTCCCCTTGTGATCCACAACGCCCGATCCACCTCAAAAGTAGCGCTCGTCTCTGATAGGCCCTGGGAGGAGAGGCAGGGCCCCGAACGGCAGTTCGCCACGGTTGATCTGTGATCCCTGGTATCCTTAAATACGTGCCCAGCCAGAACATTGGCTGACACGCGTCGCAGATTGCTTCCACTTCTCGCCAGCGCAACAGTCCAAACACAGGGACGCCACAGCGCCAGGCTCGTAGAAATCCTCTCTTCGGCGAACGAACGCGGACACCTTCGCGCTTCGCCACCATCGCCGGTGCCCTGGTTGCCAAGACAACACAGGGAGACTCACGCGCGCAGGCAGAGAATGCGCGCGCATCGGCCCGTAGCCCGAAAGGCTCACCCACAAGCATGACGAACACCTTCGCCGAACTCGGCGTGCCCACCAAGCTCACCGACGTGCTCGAGCGCGACGGCAAGACCACCGCCTTCCCCATCCAGGCCTCGACGCTGGGCGACACGCTCGCCGGCCGCGACGTCCTGGGCCGCGGCAAGACCGGCTCCGGCAAGACCCTCGCGTTCTCGCTGCCCATCGCCGCGCGCCTGGGCGCCAAGGGAGGCCGCGCCAAGCCCGGCCGCCCCCGCGCGCTGATCCTGGCCCCCACCCGCGAGCTCGCGACGCAGATCGACGCCGTCATCGCGCCGCTCGCCGCCGCCTACGGCCTCACGACCACCACGATCTTCGGCGGCGTGAGCCAGCACCGCCAGGAGGTCGCCATGCGCCGCGGCGTCGACATCGCCGTCGCGTGCCCGGGCCGCCTCGAGGACCTCATGGGCCAGCGCATCGTGAGCCTCGACGAGGTCGAGATCACCGTCCTCGACGAGGCCGACCACATGGCGGACCTGGGCTTCCTGCCCGGCGTCACCCGCATCATGAACGCCACGCCCACCCAGGGCCAGCGCCTCCTCTTCTCGGCGACGCTCGACAACGGCGTGGACAAGCTGGTCAAGCGCTTCCTCGACAACCCCACCACGCACAGCGTTGATTCGGCCGAGAGCCCCGTCGAGGCCATGACGCACCACGTCTTCCACCTGTCCGACGCCGAGGCCAAGAAGGACGTGGTTCGCGCTCTGGCATCGGGCACGGGCAGGCGCGTGCTGTTCATGCGCACTAAGCACCACGCCAAGCGCCTCGCCAAGCAGCTCACCAACGACGGCATCCCCGCCGTGGATCTGCACGGCAACCTGTCGCAGAACGCCCGCGACCGCAACCTTGCCGCATTCTCCTCGGGTGAGGCGAAGGTGCTGGTCGCCACGGACGTCGCCGCGCGCGGCGTGCACGTCGACGGCATCGAGCTCGTGGTCCACGTGGACCCGCCCGCCGAGCACAAGGCGTACCTGCACCGCTCGGGTCGCACGGCTCGCGCGGGCTCGGCCGGCGACGTGGTCACGCTCGTGCTCCCGGAGCAGAAGCGCGACACCGACCAGCTTCTGCGCAAGGCCAAGATCACCGTCAAGCCGATGCGCGTGACGGCTTCCGCACCCGAGGTCACCGCGCTCGTGGGTGAGGTCGCGCAGTACGTGGACCCGGCCGTGGCCGCCAAGAAGGCCGCGTCGCAGCCGCAGCGCGGTGGCAATGGTGGTGGAGGCCAGGGCCGTGGCAACGGCGGCGGTCGTACCCGCAACGGTGGCGGCCAGGGCGGCAACCGCAACGGTGGCGGGCGTGGACGCTCGCGTGGCGCGGGCGCCCAGGGCGGTCAGCGCTCCGGTGGCCAGGGCCGCAGTGGCTCGGCCAACGGACACCGCAACGACGCCGGCCACAGCTCATCGAAGCCGGGCCAGGGCAGCCAGGGCGGCAACCGCAGCCGCTCGTCTCGCGGTGCGTCGTCCCAGGGCGGCGGCTACCGCTCGGCTGCGGACTTCTCGTCGGGTCGCGGTGGTCGTCGCAGCCGCTGACACACGCCTACGGGACGGGGCCCGCGCATCGGCTGATGCGCGGGCCCTCTTGTATTACTCAGTGTACTGAGTAAAATTACTCAGCATGATGAGTAAAAGGGTTCCGCTCTACGAGCGCTCGATGGCTACTGTCCTCGAAGCGCGACTGAGCGAGCCGCGCCGCTTCATCCAAGCCGTGACCGGCCCGCGGCAGGTCGGTAAGACCACCTTGGTCGGTCAGGTCATGGACCGCATCGGCCCGCCGGTGCACATGGCCAGTGCGGATGGTCCCACGCTGTCGACGGAAGCCTGGCTGCAGCAGCAGTGGGAAGTGGCACGGCTCCGGGCACGCGAAGCCGGTGTCGCGATCCTCGTGATCGACGAGGTCCAGAAGGTGCGCGCGTGGGATGAGGCCGTCAAGAAGCTGTGGGACGAGGACACCCGCAAGGGTCTCGATCTCAAGGTGGTGCTCCTGGGCTCCGCGCCGCTCCTCATCGCGGATGGCCTCACGGAGTCCCTCGCGGGGCGCTTCGAGGCCATCCACGTCCCGCACTGGTCATACGCCGAGATGCGCGATGCCTTCGAGTTCGGCCTCGAGGACTACGTCATGTTTGGCGGCTACCCTGGCGCCGCTCCCTTGGTCGGGGACTCCGATCGCTGGACGCGGTACATCCTCGACTCGCTTGTCGAGACCACGATCGCCCGGGACGTGCTGCTCAACAATCGCGTTGACAAGCCTGCGCTTCTCCGTCAGCTGTTCGGGCTGGCGTGCGACTACTCGGGCGAGATTCTGAGCTACACCAAGATGCTCGGCCAGCTCCAGGACGCTGGCAACACGACCACGCTCGCACACTACCTGCACCTTCTCGAGGGCGCGGGCATGGCTCGTGGCCTGCAGAAGCACTCAGGCTCGCGGGTGCGCGCCCGCGGGTCGATTCCCAAGCTCCAGGTCTTCAACACAGCGCTCATCACCGCAACCGCCAGCGCCGCGCACCGCGCTGTTGTCGAGCCCGGCAGCACCCAGTGGGGCCGGCAGGTGGAGTCCGCAGTCGGCGCGCACCTGGTGAACGCTGCGGCAGCAGGAGACTGCACCGTGGAGTACTGGCGCGACCGCAATCGCGAGGTCGACTTTGTTGTCAACGTTCGCGGCACGGTCCTGGCGATCGAGGTGAAGAGTGGAGAGCGCCGCGCGAGCCTGCCCGGTGTCGACGCGTTCATTCAGGCTCACGGCCCAGCACGGCCGCTCCTCGTCGGGGCTGATGGGATCCCGCTCGAGGACTTCCTGTCGACCCCCGTGGCGAGTTGGGCGGCCTGACGCGCCTGTAAAGGCTCAACTCGCCGGGTCGTAGGCGAACGCGCGCAACTCCTGCGCGCATCGGCATGCCTCGGCGAACTTGGCCGCCCACTTCTGGGCCTCCTCGCGCGAAGGCACCTCGAGCACGGTGAAGCCGCCGTCGAGCTCGCTGGTCTGCGGGTACGTGCCTGGCGTGGCCGTGCCGTCCGCAGCGACCTTCACGGGAGGCACCTCCGAGTCGATGCCGCCGCCGAACACCCACACGCCGGCCTCGCGCGCCTGCTCCACGACCGCGTGCGCGGCGTCAGCAACGGCCGGCAACTCCTCCGGTGTCACCCGCATCGCGGGGGCGGGGAACGAGATCAGGTACTTGGCCATGGCGTGACTCCTCCGGGTGGGGCTGTCGCGTCCCATCATGCTCGCGCACGCGATGCGCGGCGAGGCGAGCGGAGAGGCCCCGCGCTACACCCCGAAGTTGTCGCGGTTGAAGTCGACGATCCAGTCGTAGCCCGTGAAGCGCGTCTCGAGCAGGGGAGAGGCGGGGTCGATCAGCAGGTAGTCGGTCCGCGTGCCGGCGTCGCCGCCCGGGTCGTCCCACGTCGCGTCCACCACGAGCCACTCGCCGTCGACCTGCACCTGGTTCCACGCGTGGTGACCGATGGTCATGCCCTGCGACACCGTGCCGTTGACCACCACGGTCTCGAGCCCGGCCTTCTGGGCGATCGCCTGGAATGCGTGCGCGTACCCGTTGCAGACCGCCGTGCCGGCGACGAGGATCCCGTAGGCCTCCTGGCTCTGCTGGACGCGGGGCGTGACCGTGCCCTCGGCGCCCATGGTCTCGTAGGCGGCGTAGTCGTACTCGGCGGTGCTCACGATGAAGTCGTGGATGCGCGCGGCCTTGTCAGCGTCGCTGGTGGCCGACAGTGCGCCCGACGTGGAGGCGGCGCGCTCCGCGGCGATGGAGGTCTCGACGCGGCGGCGCTCGGCCTCCGCGGCGTCGTACGCGTAGTCGGGCTCCAGCCACACCGTCGACGGCGACGATGCGTACCGGAAGCCAGCCACATACAGGTAGGGGCTCTGCGACGCGGCCTCGCTAAACGCGTCCCGCACGTCGTTGACGTCCCCGCCCGGAGCCCAATACGTGACGTCGATGCGCTCCTCCTGAGCGATCATGCTGGCCTCGAGGTAGGTGACAAGCTCGGTCGACCCGAACGTCGCGTAGTCCACGTCAGGCGCCTGGGGCGGGCCCGACGCGGCCCTGATGCCCGCCGGGGTGGCCCAGTACGGCAGATAGCTGCCCGCGAGCGCCCACTGGTAGGCGTAGACCCCGACGATGATGACCGCGAGGGCGATCACGAACCTGCGACCCCAATGAGCCCTGCCGGCCCGGCGCACGCGCTGCTCGCGGCGCGGCGGTTCCGCCACCAGCGTGGACATCACACCGGTCTCGATTCGCGTGTGGCGGTTGCGCGTGCGACGCGTCCACCGCGCCCCATCCCAGTACCGCTCGAGCTCGGTGACGGCCGGATCCGGCAGCCATCCGGCGGGCGGAAGTCCGGGGGTGCGTCCTCGGTCCGGGCCGTGGTGCTCGTAGGACAAGAATGCTCCTCGGCTGGTCGCGGCGTGGATCGGACAACTGCCACGAACCTATCCTCAACCAGGCAATTTGCGCCCTCTGGTGTGGCACCTTCCACACGACGCGCCCGGTCGCGCTCACGCGCGAACGGACCCCGCGCATCGGCCGATGCGCGGGGCCTGTTGCCTGCGGAGCGTGTGTCAGCGGGGGGAAGCGGCAGGTGAGTCGGCAGCGTCCGTGACCGGCGCATCGGCCCCCTGTGCGAGCTCGCGCCACCGCTCCGCCCGCACGCCCTTGACGATCATCCAGACCACGAAGGACAGCTCGGCCGGGATGGCGAGCGCCATGACGAGAACTTCGGCGACACCGGACGCACCGGGCAGCACCATGGGTGCGAGCGAGTCGAGGAAGTAGCCGCCCGATGCCGCGATCAGCAGCCAGCCGATCCACCGCGGCACCAGCCCCGAGCGGACCACGAGCAGGCCCAGGAACAGCACGTGCAGCGCGAAGGGGATGCCCCAGATGAGGACTCCGGACTCGTAGGCATCCATGGAAGCGGCGACCACGGTCTCGCGGGTCGCATCCGGGACATCCGCGTAGACCCCGGCACCCGTCGCGGCGGACAGCGCGACGAAGCTGAGGATCAGGTTCACGGCCTGGATGGTGGCCTCGGCCGCGCGGGTGAGAGCAGCGCCCAGCGCGAGCGACCGGCTGACCGGGCGGAACAGCGAGTAGAGCAGCGCCGCAAGGATCAGCTCGATGACCACCACGCCTGCCTCGGCGAGCATGCCGAGCCGGAACAGCGTCTCGTTCTCGAGCAGCGCGGCGGTGGTGGAGGCCGCGTCGCCGGGATCCGTGACCGGCATCTTGCCGATCAGGAAGCCCAGCGGCGCGAGCAGGAAGATCGCGGCGTAGAGCTCGCCGGTGGCGCGGCTCATGCGCTTCAGCGAGCGGGCGGTAGCGGTGGCATTCATGGGCTCTCTCCTGGGATGACGTGGTGGCGGGCGGCGTCAGTCGCCGACGACGATGACGGACTTGCCCTGCGTGTGACGGCTGCCGATGTGCTCCATCGCATCCGCGATTCGCGCGAGCGGGAAGGTGCGGTCGATGACGGGCGTGACCGTGCCGGCCGCGACCAGGTCGCGCACCGCGGCGAGGCCCTCCTGGCCCGAGCCCGCTACCAGCATGATGAGCTGCTGCTTCACGAAGGAATTGAGCAGCATGGCGCGGATGGTCCGGCCGAAGCCCATCGTGACGCGCCCGCCCGAGCCACCGACGATGACCAGACGACCGCGCTCCGTCATCACGCGGCGGAGGGTGCGCAGCGAGCGATTGCCGGCGAGGTCGATCACGACGTCCCAGGTCTCGCCCAGGTCCTCGACGTCCTCGGTGGTGTAGTCGACCACGCGGTCGGCACCCAGGCGCGTGACGAGTTCCGTATTGCGGGCCGATGCGACGGCCGTCACGTGCGCTCCGTGCGCCTTGGCGATCTGGACGGCGAAGGTGCCGACGGCGCCCGAGGCGCCGAGGACGAGGACGCGGTCGCCGGGCTGGGTGGCGCCCTCGTCGACCACGGCGCGGTAGGCGGTGAGGCCCGAGACAGGCAGCGCGGCGGCGTCGACCGTGCTTAGCGAGTCCGGGGTGCGGACCAGGTGCTCGGCCTTAGTGACGGCGTAGCCGGCGAAGGCTCCCTGCGAGAAGCCGAGCACGCGATCGCCCACCACGGGCGCATCGGCCGGCATGTCCTCGCCGACCGCGACGACGGTGCCCGCGATCTCGTTGCCCAGGACGGGCAGCTTGGGGCTGGTGAAGCCGTACGCGGGCCGGGCGATGTAGGGCTGGCCCTTCATGGTCAGCCAGTCGCCGATCGCGATGCCCGCGGCCTCGACCTTCACCAGCACCTGGCCGGCGGTGGGGGAGGGGACGGGGGCCTCTGAGACCTCGACTGCCGTAGCGGCGTCGCCGAAGCGGCGGTGCAGCGCGGCGGTCATGGTGGCGGGGATGGCGGTGTCGGTGGTGCTGGTGCTGGGGGTGGTGTCGGTGGCGCGCATGGTGTGTCTCCTGAATGGGGTGGTGAGAGGTGGGGTTACTCGGGGTCGATCTGCTGGAAGAGGGTGAGCTGGAGTCCCGCGGGCCCCTCGAGCCGCGCGTTCAGCGAGCCCCAGGGGGTGCGGGTGGGAGGGGCGACCTGCGAGGCGCCCGAGGCGACGGCGTGCTCGGTGGCGACGTCCGCATCGGCGACCTCGAGGGCGACCCGAATCTCGCGAGAGACCGGGCGTCCCACCTCGAGCTGGTCGATGAGGTCGCGCTGCGGGGTGTTGATGAGCTCGAGCGTCGCGCGGCCGGCGTCCAGGACCACGACGCGGGCCTCGCCTGCGTCGGTGTCGGTGGAGAGGTCGAGCTCGGGGGCGAGGCCCAGCGCGTCGCGGTAGAAGGCGAGGGCGGCGTTGAGGTCCTCGGCGTGGACCACGAGGCGCAGCTGGGCGGCGCCGGTCGTGGGTGCGGTGCCGCCGGGTGAGGTGTCGTTCATGGTGGTCGCTCCCCTGGTGTGTCGATGTTCTGCGTACTAAGTACGCCTGATAGTGTTGAGACTAAGCGTACTAAGTACCCACTGTCAACAGATGGAGCGAGGAATCTTCAGATGACCACCCAGGCCCAGGCGACAAAGACGCGATCTACCAGGACCAAACTGTCCCGGGAGCTCGTGTTGAGTACGGGCGTGCTGCTTGCGGATCGCGACGGATTGGACAGCCTGACCATCCGCTCGCTGGCCACCGAACTGGGGGCGAAGCCCATGTCGCTGTACCGGCACGTGGACAGCAAGGAGGCGCTGCTCGACGGCATGGTGGACCAGGTCATCGCGGAGATGGAGCCCGCCAGCGCTGAACTCGAGTGGCGCGAGGCGATCTGGCGCCGGTGTGAGTCCGCGCGCGCCGCGCTCGTGCGCCACCCGTGGGCGATCCCGCTCCTGGAGTCGCGCTCCAATCCTGGACCAGAACTGCTGCGCCACCACGAGGCAACGCTCGCGGCGCTTACTCGCGGCGGGCTGCCGCTGCCGCTGATCGCGCACGCGTACGCGCTGCTGGACTCGTTCGTCTACGGCTTCGCGATGCAGGAGGCCTACCTGAGCGCGGACTCGGGGGAGGACCAGGCGCACGCTGAGGAGGTCGCCGAGGGCCTCGAAGCCCTGCTCGACCCCGAGGAGTTCCCGAACCTGCTGCGCTTCGCCGCCGAGCACGCGATGCAGCCGGGCTACTCCTTTGGCGCCTCCTTCGAGGTGGGCGTCGAGCTGATCCTTGACGGGGTGGAGCGGCTCTCCGCCGCAACCTGACCCCCGCGCGATAGTGCGCGGCGGCACGAACGGGCCCCGCGCATCGGCCCGTCGCCCACGTCCCCGACATCTGAGCGAAACTGGCGTGTGCTAGGTTCCCCGGGTATCGGCTGAGTCACCGTCTCGACCGCCGATGAGGTGCGAGGCCGGGGGGCAACCGCGCTCCCCGACGTCGCTGTGCTGGGGGGTGCCATGCCGGTCGTCGATCTCTACGCTGAGCCCGGGCGCGCGTCGACGCCCGCCGCGCTGTCGCCATGCGACGTCGTGATCATCGGCACCGGCCCGGCCGGCGCGACGGTGGCCGCGGAGCTCGCCGACGGCCCTCAGCGCGTCACGATCCTCGACAGCGGCGGCTTCCAGCGCCGCGAGGACGCCGACCACCTGAACGACATCGAGAACGTGGGCCGCCCGCGCGTCCCGGTCCAGTCCTGGGTGCGCAACCGCGTGGTGGGCGGCAGCTCCGACACGTGGGACGGCCGCGTCGCCCCGTTCGACGCGATCGACTACGAGAAGCGCGACTGGGTGCCCATGTCCGGCTGGCCGCTAGATCGCGACGACCTCACCCCGTACCTCACGCGCGCCGCGCCGCACCTGGGCCTGGCGGTCACCGAGGAGTACAGCGACGAGAGGTTCTGGGACCTGGCGCCCGCCGCGAAGCTCGCGGTGCTGCCGGATCCCGCGCTGCTCCTGCCGTTCTACTGGCAGTTCAGCCGCGACCCGAAGGAGCGCTACCGCTTCGAGATGATGCGCTTTGGCCGGCACGTGGTCGACCACCTGGGTCCCCAGCAGACCCTGATCACCGGCGCGACCGCGCTGCGCGTCGAGCTCACCGCGGACGGCAGCGCCGTGCGTGCCGTCGCCTTCGCCGCGCCCGACGGCACCGTCCACGAGATCGAGACGTCCGCCGTCGTGCTCGCTACGGGAGGCATCGAGAACGCGCGACTGATGCTCGCATCGGCTGAGACGGATCCCCGCGTCCTGGGCGAGGGGAGCGACCACGTGGGCCGGTACCTCATGGACCACCTGCGCGGGCGCGTGGGCACGTTCGACGTCAAGAAGGCATGGCCGATGCGCCGCGTCATGGGGCGCCACACCGCGCAGGACTCGATGTTCTCCGCGGGCATGCGGCTCAGCCCGGACCTGCAGCGCTCCGAGCACCTGCTGAATGCGTCGGTGTGGTTCAAGGAGCACCCCGCGGCGGACGATCCCTGGCAGGCGATGCGGCACTTCGCTCGTGGCGTCGGCAGCCGGGGCAAGCACCTGAAGAACCTGGTCAAGGGCGCCGGGCTCCTGGTGCGCGGCATGCGCGACTACCTCCAGCGCGGGATCGCCACCAACCGCAAGCTCGATGAGCTCGAGGTGCTGGTCATGATCGAGCAGGTGCCCGACCCCGACAGCCGGGTCACGCTCAGCGACGTGCGCGATCAGTTCGGTCAGCGGCTGCCGCGCGTGGAATGGCGCTCGCACCCGGACGAGGCCGCGACGGTGCGCCGCGTCGCCCACCTGTATGCCTCCGAGATCGCGCGGATGGGGTTCCCGGCGCCGCAGCTCGAGCCGTGGGTCGAGGCCGGAGATCCGCTTCCCGACACGTGGGTGGACGTCGCCCACCCGACGGGCACCACGCGCATGTCCGCGGGGCCCGAGGACGGGGTCGTGGACACGTATGGCCAGGTGCATGGCGTCGCGGGGCTCTACTGCGCGGGCAGTTCCGTGTTCCCTACGGCGGGGCACTGCAATCCGACGCAGATGATCGTCGCTCTCTCAGTGCGGACGGCCGATGCGGTGCGCGACATCCCTGTGCGTTCCAGCTACGCGGTGGAAGAGGCGGCGGCTTCGGACCCCGTGGCCTAGCGCGACCGGCGGTGCGGTCGCGCGTTGCGCGCGTGGCGGTGCGGGCGCGCGGTACCCGACCCGCGCATCGGCCCTGTGCCAGGGGAGCGCCCTCGGTTAGGCTCGCGAGGACGCCACCGTCGCCCCATGGAGGAGTGCTCGTGAGGACACCCGTTCGGTCCGCCCTGACCCTGGCCCTCGCGGCCGCGCTCGTGACTGGGGTCGCCGCGTGCGACCAGCTGCCGGACATCGATCCGTCGCGGCTGCCCGACATCAGCCTGCCGTCGCGGCCGTCGAGCGACCCGGATCCGGCGCCTACCGAGACCGTCACCGAGGATCCCGGGCCAGCGCCCACGGAGACCGTGACGGAGGCGCCGGAGCCGGAGGAGACCTCTCCGGCCCCGGACGCGTCGCCGGAGCCCACGGCGACGGCCGATGCGGGGGAGGCCTCCGAGGACGGCCTCACCTGGTGGCCGTGGCTGCTGCTGGCGATTCCGGTGCTGGGGCTGATCATCTGGTGGTGGGTGGTGGCGGCAAAGCGACGTCGGTGGGACAGGGCCGTGAGCGCTGCCGCGGGCGAGCTGTCGTGGTTCGAGGATTCGCTCGTGCCGCAGATCCTGGGAAAGTCCAGCGGTGCCGAGGCGGCCTCGACGTGGCAGGCCGCCAAGCCGCGGATTCTGACGCTGGACCGCACGCTGCACGAGCTCGAGGAGACGGCGCCGTCGGAGGCTCGGGCGGGGCGTGCGGCGCATGGTCTCGCCGCTGTGCGCGCGCTGGTGTCTGCGGTGGACGACGAGACGTCGACTCAGCCCGGGGTGGATGCCGATCAGCTGCGCGCGCGGCGGGCTGCGGTTGATGCCGCGAGGACGCAGGTGCGTGCGTGGGTGGCGGCGGTGCGGAAGTAGGGGAGTGCGCCCGCTTGTTGTCCGTCGTGCCTGCTATATCCGTGTTCAGGAGCGATGTCAGACCCCTCTGATGTGATGGTCTCATGGTGATCGAGACCACGGAGATCGAGCGAGTGAGCGACGCTGTGCGCGAGCTCGCCCGCCGTGATGTCTCGGGAGCGAGCAAGGGTGAGCTGCTCGAGGCTCACGAGGCCGTCGCGCGCCTCGAGCGCGTGGTGGGGGCGCTCGCGTCCCGGTTCGCGGGCGAGATCGCTCGGCGCTCGGGGCCGGATGCGCCGGGTGGTGACCTGGCTCGCGGCGAGGGCTTCGGGAATGCCGGGAAGATGATCTCCAAGGTGCGCGGTGGAACGGTTCCTGGGGCGCGCCGGTCCATCGATGCCGGTGGCGCGTTTGTGCCCAAGCCTCCGGCCATGGGGGAAGGCGCCGATGCGCTCGATCTCTCGGGCGCCGCAGCACCTCCCGCGCCCAAGTACCCGGTGGTCGCCGAGGCGTCGCTCGCGGGCGACCTGTCGGTGGATGCGGCGGGGCTCATCGTGAGCGGGCTGAACTCGGTTGAGGACAAGGTCGCGGCGGCTGATCTCCAGGAGACGGAGCGGCGGCTGGTCGCCAAGGCGAAGACGCTGGCCGCTCACGAGGTCCGCAAGATGGTCGCGCGCGCCGTTGCTCGCGCGGATTAGGCGGGGCATGAGGCGCGCGAGAAGCGCAACTACGACGACCGGTACCTGGCGTGGACCGAGGACCACACGGGCGTCGTGACGTTCAGCGGAAAGCTCGACGCCGTCACGGCTGCTCCCATCCGAACTGTGCTGGAGCAGATGGTGACCCAGCAGTACCGCGCGCGTCGCGACCAGGACCCGCAGGAGCGGGACACCCGGACTGTGGGGCAGATGCGCGCGGACGCGCTGTTCGAGTTGGCGCGGCACGCGCTGGGATGCCGGGATGCCGAGCGTTCGGGCGTGCGCACGGCGCTCGTGGTGCGCATGGACCAGGGGCCGTTGATGTCAGGAAAGGGACTGGGGCGCATCGACGGGATCGATGCGCCGGTCTCGGCTGGGGAGCTGCGCCGGCTGACCGGGGACGCCGGCTACATTCCCGAGGTGCTCGGTGGAGACAGCGAGGTGCTCGACCTGGGCAGGACGCAGCGCTTCTTCACACCGGCTCAGCGCATGGCCCTGCTGGAGCGGGATGGCGGGTGCGCCAAGTGCCATGCGCCTCCCGAGCATTGCGAGGCGCACCACATTCGATGGTGGCAGCGCGACGGCGGAACCTCGGACCTGGCGAATGGGGTGATGCTCTGCACCAGATGTCATCACGACATCCATCGGCAGGGGTGGGGGATCGAGGCGGACTCGAGACGGGTGCGGTTCGTACCGCCCGCGACCATCGACCCGCAGCGACGGCCCGTTGATGGAGGGCTCGCGGCGATCGACATTGGCGAGATCGGTTCGGGTGATCCACCCGACCCGCTGCAACCGGTGTGGCCACGGGTCACAGCGGAGGATGAGGCGATGGTTCGAGCGTGGGCCGAGGAATCCCGACGCGCGAGCGGCGACATGGACGACTGGGAGCGCTGCGGTGCTTGCGCGCCCGTGGCGTGAGCCGAGCATGTGGGGTGAGAGGTGCAGGTGGGGTGAGCAGTGCGCGTGCGGCGAGACCTGCCCGAGAGGTGAGACGTGGCCGTCGGGCCGGACGCGGCTGCCGGCTGGTGGCGCTACTCGGCGTCGACGAGCTGGCCCGCGTCCACGACCTCGCCCACGAGGCGCTCGATGACATCCTCGAGCATCGCGGCGCCGGTCACCACGTTGTTCTCGTCCTTGACGAGCGCGATATGCGTGCCGCGCGCCTGCATCGCGCCCAGCGCGCCCTCGAGAGAGGCGTCGGCGTCGATGAAGGTGAGGGGGCGGATCGCCTCGGCGGGGATGGGCTGCGTCGCCGTGCCGCGCGGCACCTCGACGAAGTCCTTGAGGTGCAGGTAGCCCACGAACTCGCCAGCCGCATCGACGAGCGGGAAGCGCGAGAAGCCCGTCTTGAGGCACTCCTTCTGCGCGCGCTGGGGAGTCACGTCGACGGGCAGCGTGACGAGCTCCTCGCGCGGCGTGAGCACGGTCTCGACGGACTCGAAGGACAGCGTGAGCGAGCCCTCGAGGACCCGGTGCTCCTCGTCGTCGAGCAGTCCCTCCTCGCGGGACTCGGCGACGAAGGCCGCCACCTGGTCCGCGTCAAAGGCGCTCTCGACCTCCTCCTTGGGGTCCACCTTGAGCAGCCGCAGGACCGCGTTCGCGATCCAGTTCAGCGCCCAGATCACCGGCTTCAGCACGGTCACGATGCCGTACAGCGCGGGACCCAGCAGCATCGCGGACCGCTCGGGGCCGGCGAGGGCGATGTTCTTGGGCACCATCTCGCCCAGCACCATGTGCAGGAACACGACGATAGCCAGCGCGATGCCGAACGCGATGCCGTGCAGCCACGCGCCCTCGATGCCGATCGCGGCGAGGGGCTTCTCGAGCTGGTGCGCCACGGCCGGCTCGCCGATCGCACCGAGTCCCAGCGAGCACATCGTGATCCCCAGCTGCGCGCCGGCCATCATGAGCGACACCCGCTCCATGGCGCGCACGGTGATGCGGGCGGACCAGGATCCCTCGGCGGCGCGCGGCTCGATCTGCGTCCGCCGCGCGGAGACCAGGGCGAACTCGGCGCCCACGAAGAACGCGTTGCCGATCAGCAGCGCGACCGCGATCAGCATGGCGACGTAGTCAGACATCGTCGCCCTCCTTTCGGTCGCGACGGCCGCGCGGCTCGTCGTCGCCCTCGTCCTCGGCGGGCTCCATCTGCTCGACCATCACCCGGTCCACGCGGTGGCCGTCGAGGCGGGTCACGGTGATGCGCACCTGGACGGGCGTGGGGATGTCGTCCTCGTCGCGGTGGGCCTCGTCCTTCGCGTCGAGCACCGCCTGGTCGCCCAGCACCGGGAACCGCTCGAGGTGCTCCGTGAGCAGGCCTCCGAGCGTGTCCGACTCGCGCGCCTCGGGCAGGTCCAGGCCCATGATGTCGCCCGCCTCGTCGGGCCGCAGCAGGCCGGACAGCGACCACTTGCCCTCGCCGATGAGGCGGTGGCGCGCGACGGGCAGGTCCTGCTCGTCCTCGATCTCGCCCACGATCTCCTCGACCAGGTCCTCGAGCGTCACGATGCCGTCGGTGCCGCCGTACTCGTCGACCACGACCGCGACCTGCGAGCCCCGCCGCAACGCGTCCAGCACCGCCGAGAGCGGCATCGTGGACGGCACGGACTCGATGGGCAGGCACACCTCGGAAATGGGCGTGCTCTTGCGCTGGCGCGCCGGCACCGCGAGGGCCTTCTTGAAGTGCGCGACGCCCACTATCTCGTCCACGCTCTCGCCCATCACGGGGAAGCGCGCGTGGCCGGTGCGGGAGGCGAGCGCGAGGACGTCGGCGACCGTGTCATCGGCCTCGACGAAGGTGACGCGCGTGCGCGGCGTCATCGCGTCCGAGGCGGTGCGCTCCCGCATTTCCGCCGCGCGCGCGAGCCGGGTCGCGACCCGCGGCTCGAGCGTGCCCTGCGCCGCCGAGCGGACCGCGAGCGACTCGAGCTCCTGCGCGGAACGGGCGGACGCGAGCTCCTCGACCGGCTCGATGCCCAGGCGGCGGATCAGCCAATTCGCCGAGCCATTGAGGAACCGGATCAGCGGCCCCGCGAACCAGGTGAAGCCGCGCTGGGCGCCCGCGACGGCACGACCCACGCGCAGCGGCTCCGCGATCGCCCAGTTCTTGGGCACCAGTTCGCCGAAGATCATCTGGGTCGCGGTGGCGATGATGAAGGCCGCCGTGAACGACACGGCGAGCGCGGTGCCCTCGGGCATGCTCGCCGCCTCGAGCGGGGCGCGCAGCAGCGTCGCGATCGACGGCTCCGCGATGAAGCCGACGAGCAGCGACGTCACGGTGATGCCCAGCTGCGCGCCGGACAGCTCCGTCGAGAGCTTCCTCAGGCCCGCCTGCAGCGATGCGGCGCGCTTGTCGCCGCCCTTCGCGGCCTTGTCCACGGTGGGCCGGTCGACCGTCACGAACGCGAACTCCGCGGCGACGAACAGCGCGTTGGCGCCGATCAGCAGCACGGCGAGGAGCAGCAGGAGCCAGGCCTGGGTCATGACAGGACGCCTGTGAGGTGGCGAGTCGCCAAGCCGATGCGGTGGCGCGTGGCGGGGGCAGGCGCCGGGACGCTCGCGGTGGCCTGGGGGCAGGCGGCGGGCCGGCGCTCGGGACTATGGCCGTCGGGCATGGATGGATTCTATGCGAACCGTCGTCGTACGCGTGAGCCCCGCGCGACGGCGACGTGCGGCGCGGCCGTTGCCCGCGCATCGGCCCTCGTACGGCGGTAGCGTGGCGGCAGAGAGCGCTCCCCGCGTCCGCGACTGGACAGGATCACCATGACCGCATCGCCCGCACCAGCCCCGAAGGCGGGCAAGCGCGAGCACTGGAGCGGTCAGACGGCCTTCATCCTCGCGGCGATCGGCTCCGCGGTGGGTCTGGGCAACATCTGGCGCTTCCCGGGCGAGGCCTTCGACAACGGTGGCGGCGCGTTCATGATCCCGTACCTGGTCGCGCTGCTCACGGCGGGCCTGCCGCTGCTGTTCCTGGAGAATGGCATCGGCCACCGGTTCCGCGGTTCGGCGCCGCTGTCGATGCGGCGCGCGACGCGATCGGGCCGCGGTCGCGGCGGCGAGGGCGTCGGGTGGTGGCAGGTAGGTGTGTGCTTCGTGATCGGGCTGTACTACACGGCCGTGATTGCGTGGGCTGCGAGCTACCTGTGGTTCAGCCTCGACCTGTCCTACGCGGAGGACCCCGCCGGGTTCTTCACCGAGCAGTACCTGCAGCTCAGCGAGCCCGGGACCGTGAGCCTGCAGCTGGTCCCCGGGGTGCTGTGGCCGCTCGTGGGCGTGTGGCTGGTCGCGATCATCGTGCTCGCGCTGGGCGTGGCCGGGGGAGTCGAGAAGCTCAACCTCGTGGGCATTCCGCTGCTGGTGGTGACCTTCATCATCCTGGCGGCTCGGGCGCTCACCCTCGACGGCGCCATGGACGGCGTCGAGGCACTGTTCACTCCCGACTTCGACGCGCTGACGGATCCGCAGGTGTGGATCGCCGCCTACGGTCAGGTGTTCTTCTCCCTGTCGCTCGCGTACGGCGCGATGATGACCTACGCCTCGTACCGCCGCCGCCGCTCCAACATCACCACTCCCGCGCTCGTGGTGGCGTTCGGCAACAGCTCGTTCTCGCTGCTCGCGGGGCTCGCGGTGTTCGCGGCGCTGGGATTCCTCGCGACCCAGCAGGGCGTTCCGGTGGCCGAGATGGGCAACATCGCCGGACCCAACCTGTCCTTCATCTCGTTCCCCGCCGTGATCGCTCAGATGCCCGGCGGCACGTTCTTTGGCGTCGTGTTCTTCGCGGGTCTCGTGATCGCCGGCCTGACGTCGCTGGTGTCGATCCTGCAGACCATCTCCGCGGCGCTGCAGGACAAGTTCGGCTGGAACCCGCGCGTGTCCGCAGTCGTGCTCGGTCTCGTGTCGATGGTGCTCTCGGCGATGGGGTTCGCGACCACGACCAGCCTGTTCCTGCTCGATGTCGTGGACCAGTGGTCCAACCAGCTGGGCATCATCGCCGGAGCGGTTGGCATGATCGTGGCGTCGCTGTGGGTCGGCCGCCGCGGTACCGAGCTGCGCCGGCACCTCAGCGCCGTCTCGACCTTCAAGCTCGGGCGTTCGTGGCTGGTCATCGTCAGCGCGGTCACGCTGCTGCTGATCTACATGCTGGTCTCGAAGGCCGTCACGCTGATTGCGGACGGGTACGAGGGGTATCCCACCTGGTACATCGTCGTGTTCGGGTGGGGGACCGTGGCGCTGCTCGGTCTCGTGGGACTCGTGGGGTCGCTCACGCGCTGGCGGCGCGACATCGTCCACTACGTGGTCTGGCCCAGCCGCGAGCAGCTGGGCCTGGCGCCTGAGCCCGCCACCGCATCGGCGCTGCGCAGTGACACGGAGACGCCCCGGCAAGCCGATGCGACACCCGAGCCGCGTACGGAGGAACCGTCATGAGCGGCGACGCACTGGCACTGATGCTGGCCTCGATGGCCGTGATCTGGGGTGGGCTGGCCGCGTCCGTCACGTTCCTCGCGCGGCGACCCGAGTCGACGGAGATGCCCGAGGGCGGCGAGGACGACCCCGTCGCTGGCGCGTAGTCAGACCCCCAGGATGGCGGAGAGCCTGTCCCGGTTCTCGCGGATGGACGCGCGGTGGCTCGCGAGCCACTCGCCGGAGAAGCCGCGGGGCTCGATCTCCACGAGCTGGACGGCCATCGACCACAGCCGGTACAGCGCGATCCTCTTCAGCGCGCCGGAGTCCAAGCCGAGCGGCGCGCCGGTCGCGCGCTCGTAGCCGCGCACCTTCGCCGGCTCGAACGGGCCAGAGTCGTGCGTCTCGCCGCCGGCCAGCCCCCACAGCGGGTCGCCGAACAGGGATCGCTCGAAGTCGACGACGCCTCGAACGTCCCCGGTCGCCGGGTCCACCAGCACGTTGCCGTGCCACAGGTCCGCGTGGACCAGGCGCGGCTCGTCCACCTCCGCGAGCGCCTCGCCGGCAGCGTCGAGCGCCGCCACGAGCCGCTCGGGCTGGACGTCGACGTCCCACGCGTCCGCGTCGCTGACCGTGGCGACGATCAGGAGGCGCATGAAGGCCGGCCACGTGTCCGCGGCGAGCCGGTAGTCGTCAGCGGGGAAACCGAACCGACGGCCGCGCACGGTCGCCAGCCGCGCGAGGATCTCGCCGACGCCCTCGAAGGCCCGTGCGTTCGCGTCCGGCGTCATCTCGTCGGTGACGCCGTCCCACGGAACGCCCGGGACGAGCGTCATCACCAGGACGTCGACGTCGACGTGCGCGCGCGTGAAGTCGTCGAGAAGAACACGGGGTGCCGGGACGCCGTCCAGCCCCTCGATCCTCGCGAGGTGATCGCGCTCTGCGGGGAGCATGTGATGCTCGTACGTGAGCAGCCGCGAGCGACCCCGGTGATCGAGCGACTCCGGGACGGAGGTCTTGACCACGACCTCGTCGCCCGACTTGAGGCGCACCGCCTGGACCGCAGAGAACGTGCCTCCCGAGAGCAGGCGGTGGGACCGGACCTGGCCGAGCGGCGCGAGCACCGCGGCGAGCTCGGGCGTCGCGAGCGCGCGCTGGGTGGGCAGCAGGCCCTCGCCGGCGCTCACAGTTCCCGCACGACGCGCGCGGGGTTGCCCGCGACCACCACGCCGGGTGGCACGTCCTTGGTCACGACCGCGCCTGCAGCGACCACCGAGCCACGGCCGATCGTGACGCCCGGGCAGATCACGACCGAGCCACCCAGCCAGACGTCGTCCTCGAGCGTGATGGGGAACGCGCGCTCCCAGCCCTCGCGACGGATCTCGACGTCGAACGCGTGGTTGACGGTGTAGAAGCGCGCCTCGGGGCCGATCAGGCAGTTGTCTCCGATGGTGACCTCTCCCGAGCCGAGGATCATCAGGTTGGCGTTGATGAACACGTTGGTACCGAACCGCATGCGCTCGCGGTACTCGAGGTACAGCGGCGGGCGGAAGTCCAGGCCGGGACCGCACTCGCCCACGAGTTCGGTGACGCCGGCGTTGGCCGCGTCCGGGTCGGTGTAGAACAGCTCTCCCAGTTCGCGCAGCCGCGCGATGGTCGCGCGCTGCATGTCGGCGAGCTCGGGTCCGGCCCGATAGCGGAACCACTCGTCGTTGATGAGCTTGTCGTACTCGGTGCGCGTCGAGTCCTCGACGGGGATCTCCGCCATCTTGGCTCGCATCTCGGCTGGGTTCATGGGGGCCTCCTGGGAGCACGGTATCCCGGAACGTGGGTGGCTATTCGGGACCTCGGGCCGCGCCCGCGCGCCCGGTAGGTTCGTGACATGGAGCTCGACGGTCCTCTCGCGGCGTGGCTCGGGCGCGAGCTCGGCTCCGCTCCTCGGGAGGTGTTCTTCGAGGCCGAGTCGATGTCGCGCGTAGCGGGGGTGACGCTCGCCGACGGCCGCCGCGTCGCGGTCAAGATCCGCGGCGACCACCCGCGTCTCGCGGCAGCGGCCGCCGCCCAGCGAGCGGCCGGGTCCGCGGGGATCGACGTGCCGGCGCTGCTGGCCGGCCCGGCGCCCGCGCCGGGGGACGCCGCGCTTGCGGTCACCGTCGAGGACTGGCGCGAGGAGGGCGCACTGATGCCGTCGGCCGATGCGCCCGTCGCCTTCGCGCGCCTGCTCGCCGCGCTGGTCGAGGCGCTCGAGGGCGTTCCCACCGCCGGGCTGAGCCCGCCGCCCTGGCTCGACTACGCGCACACGGACGCGGCGCGCGTGTGGCCGCCGCCCGCATCGGCCCGCTGGGATCCCCACCGCATCGAGGCTGACCTGCCCGCTGAGCTGCCGTCACTCGCGGCGCGCGCCCGAGCGCGGCTCGCGGCGACGACGTTGCCGCCCGTGCTCGGCCACGCGGACCTCAACGGCCTCAACGTCCGCTGGAACGGCGATCGCCCCCTGGTCCACGACTGGGACTCGATCGCCGCGCTGCCCGAGGCGGTGCTGGCGGGCACGCTCGCTCTCGACCACGTGGCGATGCCCGATGCGGGGGCCGCGGCGGACGTGGACACCGGGGCTCGGGTGCTCGCCGAATACGAGGCCGCGCGCGGACGCATGTTCACGCCGGAGGAGCGCGAGATCGCGTGGGCCACCACCGTGTGGCTCGCCTGCTACAACGCGGCGTTCGAGCACCTGCACGGCGCGGCGGGGGCGGTGACGGCGCGCATTCTTGCCGACGGCGAGGCCCGGCTAGCGCTGGCGGGGGCGTGAGCGCACCTCGCTAGGCTCGGTCCCATGAGCGGCGAGACCGACCTGGCCACCCTGATCGCATCGATGGAGCCGCGCCTGGACCCCGTCACGTACGCCTGGGCGAGCGTCGAGGGCCTCGCCGCCGCGGGCGCGCTGATCGACGCTGTGGCGACGGTGCGCGAGGACGAGGGGCTCACGCTCGTGCTGCCGCTCGACGCCGCCGTGAGCCACGGGCTCGAGCCGGAGTTTCCGTGCCGCCGCATCACCCTGACGGTGCACTCGTCGCTCGAGGCGGTGGGTCTGACCGCGGCGTTCGCGACGGCGCTGGGCGATGCGGGCATCAGCGCGAACGTGGTTGCGGGCTTCCACCACGACCATCTCTTCGTGCCGGTGGACCGGGCGGCCGATGCGATGGTCGCGTTGCGGACCCTCGCCGGCTCGGCCTGACGAGCGCGCGCGAGGCGCGCGAGGGTACGGTCGAGTCATGGCCGAGGAATCGATGCGCCCCACCTCCGAGTCGGTCGATGCATTCATCGCCGAGGACGCCGTCACAGCCGGGGATGACTCGCTCGCCGTGATCGACGGCGTGATCACGGGTGAGCTGCCCGGCATCTCCCGCACGCTGTGGCGCGGGGTCTTCTGGGGCGGGACCGACCAGGCGATTGTGGGCTATGGGCGCATCGAGCAGCCGCGGCCGCGGGGCGAGTCGGTGGAGTGGTTCCTGCTGGGGCTCGCCCGCCAGAAGCGCCACGTCAGCCTGTATGTCAACGCCGCGGAGGGGCGCGAGTACCTGACCAAGCAGTACGCGCCGCGGCTGGGCAAGGCCAAGGCGGGCGCCGCCGCGTTGACCTTCGCGACGGCAGCGGACCTCGATCTGGCCGTGCTGGCCGAGCTCGCCGAGCACGCCGGGCGGGTGCAGCCCTTCGAGTGAGGCACGGCGCGCTCGCTTGAGCGCGTGCGCGCGCGGCGTCGGCTAGAACTCCTGGTAGATGTGGAACGCGCGGTCGCCGGTCTCGGGATCGCGGTGGATGAAGCCGTGCGACTCGTAGAAGCGCATCGCGTCCACGTCCGGCTCGTCGACGCCGATCTCGACGAGCCCCAGCGCGCGCCGGCGGGCCTCATCGAGCAGCAGTCGCATGATGTCGCCGCCGATGCCCTGTCCGCGCAGCTCGGGGCGCACGTACAGGTCCTCCAGGTAGCCCACGCGTCCCTCGTAGTACGGCGAGTCCCGCTCGGTCACGGTCGCGAAGGCGACGGGAGGGTCGCCGGCCAACGCCGCCCAGAAGCGGTCCGTGCGCAGGAGTGTCCCCAAGCGCGACTCGAGCACCTCGAGCGACGGGGTCTCCTCGTCGTACTCCGCGTTGAAGTCGACCAGCATCCGTGCGAGCGTCGCCGTATCGCCAGGCGAGGCGAGACGGGCGGGGGAGCGCGCATCGGTCATGCACCCGACCGTACGCGACGGCCGCCGTGGGCGCCCGGCGTCCTCTTGACGACTCGGCGCGATGGGCGAACGATGGGCACCAGTGGCAGCGTCGCGTGTGGGGATGGCACGCATGTCGCACTGTCGCCCACAGTGCTGTGCGAGCGAGAGGCTGTCCGATGTACCGTCCTCGACCCATAGGCCATGCCGCGTCCGCCGAGTCACCGGGCGGAATCGAGTTGCGTGTTCACGGCGTCTCCGGGACGCCCCCCGAAGAGATGCTCGACCGGCTCGAAGTCGACCAGACGGCCGGCGACGAGGTCGCGGGCTTCTTCCGTCGCCGGGACGACGACCGTCCGGACGACGGCTCGCCCGTGCTCGAGGCGTACTCGTGGGGAGGGCTGACGTCCCGGTCCTGGACGCGAGCGCTGTGGGTGCTGCTCATGCCGTTCGCGCTTCTCAACGTCGCCGGCTGGATGCTGCCGCCCGCGTCCTCCGACCGCGACGAGGACGAATCCGATGATCCCCACGCCGGCTGGCCGCACCGCGTCGCATCGGCGACGGTGCGGCTGGCGGGGATTCTCGTCACGGCGCTCATCACCGTGTGGATCTCCCAGGTCACGATTGACACGGTCGCGTACCAGTGCGGCGGCATCGCCGAGTGCCGCGAGGGCAACGTGGTCGTGCGTGCGCTGTTCGGCCACGACTTCATGGCAGACAACTCGTTCCGCCGGGTGGCCGTCGGCGCGCTGATTCCCGCGGCGATCCTGGGTCTGCTGTGGTGGCTGGGTGCAGTGACGCGCAGCCGCTACGACGCCTTCGGCCAGGCGCCGCGCGAGAAGGCACGGGCAGACGCCGTCGGATCCTTCGGCGATCCGGGCTTCTGGAGCGACGAGCGGGTGCTGCGGATCCTGTCACGCACCCACATCACCAGCGGCGTGCTGATCGTCACGACGCTGCTCGCATTGTCGGTGCAGCGCATCGACACCAACGCGGAGGGGCCGTCGATCGCCTGGCTGGTGGCAATCGGACTGGCACTCGGCCTGCTCGTCGTGGTGGCCGTCATGGCGACCACGTTGGAGGTCGCGACGCACCGCGTGAGCATCGAGGCGCGTGCCGCCAGCGAGAGCATCGCGCGGCGCCAGCGGCTCTCCACCACAGTGTTCTGGGCGTCGTGGGGCCTGCTCGCGTTCACTGCGCTGACGGCATGGACGACGACCGCCGACGGGGCTTCGCCGACGGGCGCTCTGGGGACCGTGAAGCGGGCAGCCTTGCACGAGGAAGGCTCGTTCGACGCGCCGGCGGCGGCCATGCCGATCATCCTCCTGGCGCTCGAGATCACCCTCGTGGTCGCCATCCGCCTGCATCCCGCGCGCGCCGCAGGGGCTCGCGCGGATGGACCGGACTACCTGCCGCGCCCGGGGTTCTGGGGCTATGGAGCCGCTGTGGCGCTGCTCCTGGGGTACGGGACGGCGGCCGTGGCGCTGCTGTCGTTCAGCTCCTGGATCGGGCGCCTGCTCGGAGGGCCGGACGTCGTGACGTACCCAAGCGTGTACGACGCCGCTGCCGTGCTGGTGCTCTGGGTGGCGGTCCCGGTGGTGATCTATGTGGTCTGGCTTGCGGTGCGCTCCTCACGCCGCGCGTTCGCCGATGCCGCGAAGAATGCAGACGAGGGCGCGTTCGCCCCCGACTTCCGAGCACCGTTGCCGTTCGACGTGCAACCCGAGGAACCGGAGGCGACTGAGGACCCGGAGCGCCAGAACCGGTTGCTCGCCCGTGAGGCGTGGGAGAACGTGGTGCGCAGGAGTCGCGAGCACAGGGTCCTCGTCGACCAGGCGGACAGGATCCTGGTGGTGCTGCTCGTCGCGCTGGTGGGGGTGTTCCTCCTGGCATACGTCCGCGTCGGAGGCGACGAGCGTTCGGGGCACTGGCTGCTGGAACTCCTGCCGTCCTGGATGGTGACGGCAGCAGTCTGGGTGGTGGCCGTAGGGATCCCAATCGCACTGTTCGCGGTGGTGCGCGAGTCGTTCGCGAACAAGGCTCGGCGGCGGCAGGTGGGCATCCTCTGGGACGTGCTGACGTTCTGGCCGCGCTGGTTCCATCCGCTGGCACCGCCCAACTACAGCGCGCGCGCCGTGCCGGAGCTCCAGACCCGCCTCGACCGCCTCACGTCGCAGGGAGACGACGTCGTGGTCTGCGCCCACAGTCAGGGGACCCTCGTGGCGCTCGCGGCCATCGATGGGCTGCGCGGTGTGCCGCGGCACTGCGATCGGCCCCGGGGGTCGGATGGCTCCGGCGAGGACCGGCGTGATGCCGCGCCCGACGCCGCTGCTCGCCCTGCGGGGTCGGGGATTCTCGAGCACGTGGCTCTGCTGACCTACGGAAGTCCCATCACGCGCCTGTATGCCAAGTACTTTCCTGCGTACACCGGTCAGTCGATCCGTCGCGTCACCGCAGCGCTCGACGACGGTGACCGGATGAGGTGGTGCAACCTCTACCGTGCGACGGACCTGATCGGCGGCGCGATCGTGCCCGAGCTCGGCCCCGCCGATCCGCGCACGCGTCTGCACCGGGCTCCCGACCTCGTGCCGGGTTGCGATCCGGGCGTTCCTCTCGCCGACCCCGACCTCGCGCGCGTGGCTCTCCCGTTCCCTCCGCTGGGCGAGCGGCACCCCGCACCGGCGGGGCACTCCGGGTACGAGAAGGCCACTCAGTACCGCGACGCGCGGAACGCCCTGTTCGCGCGCATCCACGGCAATCCGGAGCCAGAACTCGGGAGTGGCTCCTAGGGAGCCCCTACAGATACATCGGCGTCAGCGCCTCGTAGTCCTCGACGCGGCCGTCGGCGAGGCAGGTATCGATGATGCGCCGGCCCAGGTCGGACAGGTCCGGGGTGAGGAACTGCTCCAGCTCCGCCTTGAAGAAGCCGGTCAGGATCCGGCAGCCGGCGTCGTAGGCCTCGGTGCCGACCGCGGACTGCATCTCCGGCCGCAGCAATGTGCGCCGCACGGGCTGACCGTCGAGAGTGATCTCCTTGGGGGCGTAGCCGAACAGCGGACAACGCGCCGGCTCGAGCTGGTCGGCGCGCATGCGGCCGCCGCCCTTGCGGGCGAGCCACTCGCGGGTCAGCCATTCGGCGGAGAAGCCCACGTGATACGCGCCCACGTGCTGGTTGGGGGTCAGGACGTAGCGGGTGCGGTCGTACGCGACCAGCTGCTCGAGCAGCAGGTTCGCCGCCGCCACCTTCGTGCCGGTCGAGAACGGCCAGTACGAGCCCACGCCCTCCGACACCATGCCGCCGTGTGCGAGGAGCTCCTGCGTCGCCTCCGCCTCGCCGATCGACGGGTTCTTGTCGCCGCGCGGCGCGATCAGGCGCCACAGCCACGCGATCGACGGCGGGACGAACTGCGTCATGCCCATGATCCCGTAGCTGGGGTTGTCCGTGGTGCACGCCGGCATCCTCACGCCGAACGTGCGCACGTCGACCGGCTGGGGGTCGTCCACGATGCCCTGGATCATGTGCCGGGAGATCACCACCCGCGGGTTGGGGCACGGCTTCCCGGTCGAGTCCATGGTGTGCTCCCACGGCAGCACCGTCGCGTCGGGGACGCCGTCGATGTTGAAGAACACCAGGGGAGCGGCGGGGTGGATGACCGCGCGCTCGAGGTGAGGGTCCTCGCCGTAGGTGCGCAGGTTGTCGACCCGCACGAACCAGCCGTCCTCCGCATCGGCCACCACCATCTTGCCGCTGCCGTCCTGCACGGCCGGGTGACACAGCGTCATGTCGTCCGTGACGGGGGACAGGTCCGAGGTCTCGGACAGCGTGATGAGGTACGGCTCGTCGGTGACGACGTTGGTGCCCAGCAGGATGCGGCCGTCCTCCTCGCGCCGCAGGTCCTGGCACATCTCGGACTTGCCGCCGCCGGACGCCCCCTCGTGCATCACGACCGTCTCGTTGTCGTACGGCGTCGTGACGCGCACCGAGGATGCGTGGGCGGTGATCCAGCCCTCGGTCTCGCCGATGTCGAGGAGCACCGAGAAGACGCCCTTCTTGGCGCTCGGGCCCGGGTAGAGGTTGTACGCGAACACCTCGTGAAGGCTCTCCGTGCGGTCGTGGACCACCACCTGACGGCCATCGAAGTGGGTGTGACGGAACGGTGGCGCGACGTACAGGATCGAGCGGGGCGTGAAGGGCCCGAGCTCCTCGAACGTCGTCCAGCCCTGCAGGTCCACGAGAGCGAGGGCGAAGAAGGCCGAGTTCTCGGGCACGATCGCGATCGACGGCGACCCGTGGACAGGGCCGCCGGCACGGAACGGCACGACCACCAGCGGCTGGTGGGCGAGCCACGCCATGGAGTCCGCGCGCGTGTCCGCGAAGGAGTGGCCGAACCGGTCGACGAAGCGCGGCTTGTCGGTGGGCCGCGAGTCGGCGATCACCATGCACTGCGGGTCACGGCGCCGCATGTAGTCCTCGGGATAGTTGACCGCGAGGCCGTTGCGGCAGCGCGTGACCGTCGCCTCGGTGATGACCTCTCCATCGACGTCGTAGTCGACCGAGAACACGGGCCCGCCGTCGGGCCCCAGCGCGAGGGCGTAGAGGTCCTCGCGCGTGGCCGGGACGACCACGGACGGTGCGGCATCGATGACGCGGCGCACCTCGGGGTCGAGGTTGACCTCGGCGAGCGGGAGAGTGCTGACGGTGGTGTCCATGCTGTGCTCCTTCGCAAGGGGGACGGTTTCGAGGGGCAGGCGGTCGCGCGACCCCGGGGCAGTCCTGATTTGAGTATTGCCAAGGTCAAGGAATCCTCAAGGGACGAACGTCCCGGATGTGCAGTCCCGCGCCCGGTCCCCACGCATGCGAGAGTGGGTATCGGGGGAGATGTCCGATGCGCCTATTTCACGCAGTGTCCGTGACGATGGCAGCGACCGCCGTGCTGATTCTCGCGGCATGCGAGGAGCGTGAGGATGAGCCCACCGCTGCCGACGCTCCCGAGCCTGTCGAGACGGACACAGGCACGTCGAGCGAGCCGCTTCCGACCATCACCCTCGAGGCTCAGACGCCGGAGCCGCTCGGGGCTGACTTCGACGCGGAGGAGTGCGCGCTGCTGCTGTCCGTGTTCGAGGGCTTCGATGTGGCCTTCGAAGCGGTGGCGCCCGAGGAGATCTTCATCATCGCCCAGGCGGCCATCCGCGACGGCGACATGTCCGGCGTCAATGAGGCCGGCGTCGAGCTCAACACCGCCGGCGCCGCGTGGCGCGACCGGCTGGACGAGGCCGCGGAGCTCGTCGACGACATCGATGCTGCGGATGCGCTGAGCGGGCTCGCCGAGTACTACGAGGACTACCAGTCCGTGATCGCTCAGCTCATGGCCTCCGCCACGAGCGCCGAGCAGCTCGCCGAGGACGCCACCGCAGTGTCGCTCGCCAGTGAAGCGCTGCACTCGGAGGCCCAGTTCGACGCTCAGGTGCTCGAGTACTTCGTCGAGGTCTCCTGCCAGGTCGAGATTGACGTCTACACGGCGCCGGGAATCTCGACCGGCTCCTGACCTCTCGCGGCGCGCACCCTTGACGCACATTCGAACGCATGTTCGAATGACGGCATGCGGTGGGAGGGCCAGGCGATCGCCACGGAGAACGACGAGGCGCTGCCCGGGCTCGCACGCCTCAACAACCTCGTGCGGTCCGTCCGTACTCCGGAGTTCGAGGGTGTGACCTTCCACGAGGTGCTCGCCAAGAGCGCCCTCAACAAGGTGGGGCAGTCCAGCGCGGTCCCGTTCACGTGGACCATCAACCCCTACCGCGGCTGCACCCACGCGTGCGTCTACTGCTTCGCGCGCCCCAGCCACCAGTACCTCGAGCTCGACGCCGGGAAGGACTTCGACAGCCAGCTCATCGTCAAGATCAACGTGGTCGAGGCGCTCCGCCAGGACCTCGCCAAGAAGTCGTGGGCGCGCGAGCACGTCGCGCTCGGCACCAACACCGACCCATACCAGCGCGCCGAGGGCCGCTACCGCCTCATGCCCGGCATCATCGGCACGCTCGCGGAGTCGGGCACACCCTTCTCGATCCTGACGAAGGGCTCGCTGCTGCGCCGCGATCTCCCACGGTTGGCCGATGCGCGGGCTCGGGTCCCGGTCGATCTCGCCTTGTCGATCGCGATCGCCGACGACGAGCTCCAGCAGTCCATCGAGCCCGGCACGCCCACCACCCAGGCGCGCCTCGCGACCGTGACCGCGGCGGCCGAGGCGGGCTTCGACGTGGCGGTCTTCATGATGCCGATCCTGCCGTTCCTCACGGACTCGGCGGAGCACCTCGATGCGGCGCTCGGCCGCATCAAGGCCGCCGGCGCGACCTCCGTCACCTACACCGCGATGCACCTGCGTCCGGGAGTGAAGGAGTGGTTCGCCCGCTGGCTCAACACCCACCGGCCGGACCTCACGCCCCGCTACCGCGAGCTCTACGGCGACGGCGCGTACGCCCCGAAGGAATACCGCCGCGAGTTGGCGGCACGGATCAAGCCGCTGATCCGCGCGCACAGCCTCGAGCGCGCGCCCGAGGATCCGAACACGGGCTCGATGGGCTCCACGGCATCCACGCGGGCCAACGCGCGTGACGACGAGGGCGAGTGGCGGCGCACCACCACTCCGGTGGCGGTCCGCAACCTCGCCGAACTCGACCAGCCGCAGCCCACGCTCTTCTGACTCGTTACGTGAGCACCGTGGTCGACAGCCACTCGGCGGCCGCCCAGATGGGGATCCACGCACCCGCCGCGAGACCGACGGCGAACCTGCCCACACGGCCGTAGGAGGGCGTGATGGCGGCGGAGATGTCCTCATCGCGACCCGCCACCCCTGCAGCGACCAGCGCGTCCACGCGGGCGCGCAGTTCGTCGACGGTCACGCCGGCGACGCCCGCCGCCCTCTCGAGCTGAGCGCGCACCGCAGGCTCGGGGTAGATGGCGGCGGGGAACCGCGGGTTGACCAGGGCGAGCGCGGCCTCCTCATCGGGCACCACATCGGTCAGGTCCGCGCCGAAGTCGGAGCTGATGAGCAGCACCGTCGCGAGCGCGGGCGTCGCGACCATCTCGACCCTGGTGTCGTCGACCTCGCGCACCACGATCGTGTGGAGGCCGTCCGCGTCCTCGTGATCGTGCAGCACCTCGACCGGCATGACCCAGCGCGGGGGTCCCAGCACTGCGCGCCGCAGCACCCACCCTGGCACCAGCAGAGCCGCCACGAGCCCGGCCACGGCGATCGTGATCCACACCGCCGGACGCTCGGCGAACACCAGGCCCCCGATCACCGACATCGCGATCCAGAACGCACCCGCGCGCAGCATGAGCAGACCCGCCCACGCGCGTGCCGTCGAGCGCTGCGGCACCAGGTGCGGGACGAACGCCGCGTAGCGCTCGAGCGCGCCGGCATCTGCAGCGGCGGGCGGGCGATGCCCACTCCGGTCGAACTCATGGCCGCGCACCGTCCACAGCTCGCCATCGATGAGCGCGAGAGGGTCACGGCGACGGCCGATGAGCGCGCGGCGCCGAGGGTCGTGGGGATCAGCGGCAGGCATGCCGGTGAGCGTACCGGGCTCTCGGCGCGAGGCGGCCTCAGCGACGCCGCCTCCGCGGCGACGCGACCCCCGCCTACGCGACGGAGATCTCCGTGCCCGCGATGCGGGCCCGGCCGTCACCCAGGAAGTCCACGGCAGTGATCCCCACCGCCAGCGCATCGGCGATCGCGGCGAAGCCTGCCGGCTCGAGCCGCCAGACCACGGACCCCTCGCCGTCCGTGACCACGGCGCCTCGTGCCGTCAGCGCCGTGACCCACATGCGCATCGCCATCGCCTCGCGTCCCGCGTCACCCCGCGCGAGCGTGGGGACGCGGGGGGACGATGGGGCGCCCGCGGGTGCGGGCATTGCGATGCGCGCGGTGGCGGTCATCTCGTCTCCTCAGGTCACGTGGTGCCGACACTACAGCGCGGGGACGGCATCCTCCAGGGTCCCCAGTCCCAGGCCCTCCAGTCGATACGATGACCGGGTTCGGTCCCCGGCGGAGGTGGTGCGTGGAGTTCCTGATCATCGGCGTGGTCGCGCTCATCGCGATCGCCATGGCCACGACCCTCGGACCACGCATCGGCGTTGCGGCACCGCTGATCCTCGTCGCGCTCGGGGTGGCCGTCAGCCTGATCCCCGGGGTCCCCGAGGTGGAGATCGACCCGGAGATCATCCTCGCGGGTGTGCTGCCGCCGCTGCTCTACGCGGCCGGCGTCTCGATCCCGGCGACCGACTTCCGCCGCGAGTTCAAGTCCATCGGCGCGCTGTCGGTCGTGTTGACGATCGTCTCGACCGTGCTGCTGGGCGCGCTGTTCCACGCGATCATCCCGGACCTGGCGTGGCCGTGGGCATTCGCGCTGGGCGCGATCGTGTCGCCGTCGGACCCCGTCGCGACCGCGATCATCAAGCGCCTGGGCGTCTCGCCGCGCGTGGTGTCGCTGCTCGAGGGGGAGAGCCTGCTCAACGACGCGACCGCGCTGGTGCTCCTGCGCGGCGCCGTGGCCGCCGCGGCGTCCGCCGTCACCGTGTGGACGGTGGCGTGGCAGTTCGTCGTCGCGATGGCGCTGGCCGTCGCGATCGGCTGGATCGTGGCGCGCATCAACCTGTGGGTCAGCGCGCGCATCCGCGACACCACCGCCAACACCGTCTTCACCTTCACGGTCCCGTTCCTGGCGTCGATCCCCGCCGAGCTCGTGGGGGCCTCGGGGCTGGTCGCAGCGGTGGTCGCCGGGCTGGTCACCGGCAACGGCGCGGCACGCGCGCTGTCGCCCCAGGTGCGGCAGTCCGACCACCAGACCTGGCGCGCGATCGAGCTGATGCTCGAGGGTGCGATCTACCTGATCCTGGGACTCGAGCTGATCGCGACCATCGAGGACGTCGAGCGCGACCACGCCGGCGTGGGCTTCGCTCTCTCCATCGCCGCGATCACGCTGGTCGCCGTGCTGACGCTCCGCGCGGCATTCATCGCGCCGCTGCTCGCCGGCCAGGCCCGCCGCGCCCGCCGCGCCGCGGCCCTCATCCCGCACATCGAGCATGCCCGGACGCAGCTCGAAGACCCGGATACGTCCTACGAGGCGCTGCGTCGCATGGTAGGGCGGCTCGCGGGCCGCGCGCGGTCCGAGGAGCACGCGCATCGCAGGCTCACTCGCGCGGAGGCGGACATCTCGTACCTCCTGCGCGCTCCGTTGGGGCCACGCGAAGGCGCGCTCATGGTGTGGGCCGGCATGCGCGGCGTCGTCACGGTCGCAGCCGCGCAGACGCTGCCCACCGACACTCCGGGGCGCTCCCTGCTCGTGCTCATCGCCTATTTCGTGGCGATCGGGTCGCTCGTGATCCAGGGTGGCACGGTCGCGTGGGCCGTCCGCCTGCTCAAGCCGTCGCGAGGCGCGACGCCCCAGGAGGAGGCGGATGAGCGCGCGCGGCTTCGCGATCAGCTCGACACGGCGGCGGCCGATGCGCGGGCCGCCTTCCGTGACGGCGGCACCGGTGACGGTCGCACGAGTGACGACAGCGCGAGCGCCGGTGGCTCGAGTGACGGTGGCCCGAGTGACGGTGGCTCGGGTCGCGACAGCACGGGTGTCGGCGACACTGCCGAGCGGCTCGCCGTCATCCACGCGCAGCGCGACGCCCTCCTCGACGCGCGCAGTCTCGGCACGTTCAGTTCGGCCACGCTGTCCGCGATGCTGACGGAGCTCGACCACGAGCAGATCCGGCTGGAGCTGTGACGCCTGCGCGCCGTGCACGGATGGCCTTGGGCGTCGCCGTCGTGACGGCGATAGTCCTCGCCGGGTGCAGCGGCGCTGACCCCGACCCGGCCGCCACAGTCACCGTGACGCCGGGAGTGGGCGCGAGCGACGCGGACGCCACGCCCGGCACGACCCCGCCCGCCTCGACTGAAGCGACGCCGGGCGGGCCCGAGCGCATCGGCTCCGGCCTGACGGACACCCAGATCCTCACCCACGCCGATCGCCGCTACGCGGTCGTCACGCTGCCTCTCGACACGTGGGACGTGCGGATCGACTGGGACCCGGACGCCGGGGGAGAGATGCTCGCGGATGTGGTCGCCGCCGATCCCACGATCGCGCTCGCCACCAACGCCGGCATCTTCACGCCGTCGCTGCGGCCGGGCGGGCTGCTGGTCTCCGACGGCGAGGAGCTCGTCGCGCTCAACCTCGCCGACGGCGGCGGCAACTTCCACCTGCTGCCCAACGCGGTCTTCGCCGTCCTCGACGACGGCACCGCCACCGTGGTCGACAGCACCGCCTACGAGCCGGCCGGCGTGGTGCACGCGACCCAGTCCGGCCCCGCGCTGGTGCTCGATGGCGAGATCCACCCCGCCTTCAACGAGGGCTCGACCAACCTGGCGCTGCGTAGCGGCGTCGGAGTGAGCCCCGACGGCACGACCGTCTACCTGGCGATGTCGACCGCGCTCACCAACTTCTGGGACTTCGCGACGCTGTTCCGCGATGAGCTGGGCGTCGACGACGCGCTCTACCTGGACGGCCAGGTCTCGGATCTGTGGGTCGACGGGCTGTCCGAGCCCAGCCTGCTGTCCGGCCCCTACGCAGGGGTCATCACCGCCCGACAACGGTGAACGCTCTCATCGCGCATCGCCCGCGCGGGGCCGTGCACATCGCCCCCGCCTGCGCAACACTGGGGTCATGACGGAACTGCGCGCGATCCGAGGCGACATCACGACGCTCGACGTCGATGCGATCGTCAATGCCGCTAACGAGACCCTCCTGGGCGGGTCCGGCGTCGACGGGGCCATCCACGCCGCGGCGGGCCCCGAACTGCGCGACGAGTGCCGCGAACTGGGCGGCTGCGAACCCGGGGAGGCCAAGATGACGGGCGGCCACCGTCTGCCGGCGACCCACGTCATCCACACGGTCGGACCAATCTGGCGCGGAGGCCAGCACGGCGAGTCCGAGGTGCTCGCGTCGTGCTACCGCGAGTCGATCAGGCTCGCGGCGGGTCACGGGCTCGCGACCGTCGCGTTCCCGTGCATCTCGACGGGGACCTACGGCTACCCGCAGGACTACGCGGCGGATGTCGCCGTCGCCGCGGTGCGCGAGGCCGTCGCGGAGCACCGTTCGATCCGCGAGGTCATCTTCTGCTGCTACTCGGACTACGACCTGGGGCTCTACACCGAGCGGCTAGCCTGACGGCATGACGTTCCGCTCGCGCCAGTTCTCGTACCAGAACCGCGTGGTCGCCTGGAGCCTGGGGCTCGCGCTCGCGCTGTGCCTGGCGATCTTCGCGGCCACCGGCGCGTGGGCAGAGACTCCCGTCATCTGCCTCATCACGATCGTCGTGCTGTTCGCGCTGCTGCTGATCCCGCTCACCATCACCGTGGACGCGGAGTGGGTTCACGTGAACCTCGGCGGGGTGCTCAAGCGCGACGTGCTGCTGAGCGACGTCAAGGAGATCGAGAAGCGCACCTACCGTCCCATCCGGGAGTTCGGCGGCTGGGGCTGGCGCTACGGCTTCAAGCGCCGCGCGGTCGCATACACGATGCTCGGGACCAGTGCCGTGGTGCTGACGATGCGCGACGGCACGGAGGTCTACCTGGGCGTCGACGATGAACAGGCGCTCGTGGATGCGGTCCGCCCGCGCCTCGCCGTCTGAGACCGCGCCTCGTCGTCTGAAATCGCGGGTCGCAGGCGTGATGCAGCCGCCCGAACCCTACGGTCGCAGCTATTCGCCGGTGGGCTTCTCCTCGTGTCCGCCGAACCCCTTGCGCATCGCGGACAGCACCTTCTCCGCGTAGATATCGAGGTCGCGCGAGGCGAAGCGCGAGTACAGCGCGGTGGTGAGCACCGGAGTCGGAACGCCCTCGTCGATCGCCGCGATCGACGTCCAGCGGCCCTCGCCGGAGTCCGACACGTGACCCGAGAATTCCGTGAGGTCGGCGTCCTCGTGCAGCTTCTCCGCGGTGAGGTCCAGCAGCCACGAGCCGATCACCGAGCCGCGCCGCCACACCTCCGCCACCGCGGCCGTGTCGATGTCGTACTGGTAGTACTCGGGCTGCGACAGAGGTGCCGTCTCCGCATCGGCCTGCCGTTCGGCCTTGCCGACGTTCGCGTTGCGCAGCACGTTGAGGCCCTCGGCGTACGCGGCCATCAGGCCGTACTCGATGCCGTTGTGGACCATCTTCACGAAGTGGCCTGCGCCGCTCGGGCCGCAGTGCAGCCAGCCGTGCTCCGCGCTGATGGGGTCGCCGTCGCGCCCAGGAGTGCGCTCGGCGGCCTCGACTCCAGGCGCGATCGTGTCCCAGATGGGCGCCAGGCGAGCGACGGCCTCCTCCTCGCCCCCGATCATCAGGCAGAAGCCGCGCTCGAGTCCGTGCACGCCGCCCGAGGTGCCGCAGTCGACGAGGTGGATGCCGCGCTCGCGCAGCATCGCGGCGTGCGCGATGTCGTCGCGGTAGTAGCTGTTGCCGCCGTCGATGATCGTGTCCCCGGGCTCGAGCACCTCCGCGAGAGACTCGATCACGGACTGCGTGATGGCCCCGGCGGGCACCATCACCCACACGGCTCGAGGCGCGTCGAGGGCGGTGACGAAGCCGGCCAGCTCGTGCACGGGCACTGCGCCCTCGGCGGCGAGAGCGTCCACGGCGTCGCGCGACACATCGTTCGCGGCCACCGTATGGCCGTCGCGCATGAGCCTGCGGGACAGCCCCGCGCCCATGCGCCCTAGCCCCACCATCCCCAATTGCATCGGCGTGTCCGTCGTCATGGTGTCCTCCTCCAGTGGGGCCGATGCGCGAGTCGCGCCGGCATGGATGCGTCAGTCGTGGGCGGGGAGCGGGTTGTGCCAGGGCCCGTGGTCGCCGATCAGCCGTCCGGCGGCCTCTTCGGGGCCCCACGTGCCGGGGCGGTAGGGGATCGCGCCCGCGTGATCGGTCAGCACCCCGTCGACCACGCGCCACGCGGCCTCGACCGAGTCCTCGTGGGTGAACAGGGCGCTGTCGCCCTTGAGTGCGTCCGTCAGGAGGCGCTCGTAGGGCTGACGCTCGAGCGGGCTCTCGGTGGGAAGCAGCAGTTCCTGCTCGTGGCCCACGAACTCCTCGCCGGGCCGCTTCACGCGCACCCCGAGCCCGATCTCGCCATCAGGCGACAGGCGGAACCGCAGCCGGTTGGGGTGCTGGTCGGGGTCCATCGCGTCCTCGAACAGCGCCTGGGGCGGGCGCTTGAAGTCGACCACGACCTCCCCGGCGGAGACCGCGAGGCACTTGCCGGTGCGCAGGTAGAACGGCACGCCCGCCCAGCGCCACGAGTCGATGTGCAGCTTCACGGCGGCGTAGGTCTCGACGTCGGAGTGCGGGCTCACGCCGTCCTCGTCGCGATAGCCCACGAACTGGCCGCGCACGTAGTCGTGGCGGGTCAGCGGGCGCATCGCCTTGAAGACGTTCGCCTTTGCCGACTGCACAGCGCCGTAGCCCTGATAGGTCGGGGCCTCCATGGTCAGCAGCGCGACGATCTGGAACAGGTGGTTCTCCACCACGTCGCGCAGCGCTCCCGCGGACTCGTAGAACGAGCCGCGGCCGCGCACCCCGAAGTCCTCAGCGAGGGTGATCTGCACGGACTCGATGTGGTCGCGGTTCCAGATGGGTTCGAACATCGCGTTGGCGAACCGGAAATACAGCAGGTTCATGATCTCTTCCTTGCCCAGGAAGTGATCGATGCGGAAGATGGCGTGCTCGTCGAACGCCTGCCGGATGACAGCGTTGAGCTCCGTGGCGCTGGCGAGGTCGCGGCCGAACGGCTTCTCGACCACCACGCGTGCGTTCCGGTGCAGGTCCACGCCCTGGAGCCCCTCGACCACGGTGCCGAACAGCACCGGCGGGATCGCGAGGTAGTGCGTGGGGGAGTCGCACTCGGCGAGCACCTCGCGCAGCCGGGCGAACGTCGCGGGAGCGTTGTAGTCGCCGTCGACGTAGCGCAGGAGGCCCACGAGGCGCTCGAACGCCGTCGGGTCATCGATGCCGCCTGGCCCCGCCTCGACGGCCTCGCGCGCCCGTTGCCGCAGGTCCTCGAGGGTCCAATGCGAGAACGCGACGCCCACGACGGGCACCGTCAGCCCGCCGGCCTTCACCATCCGGTACAGCGACGGGAAGATGGACTTGCGGGCCAGGTCGCCGGATGCACCGAAGAACACCAGCGCGTCGGAGGGGGTGTCGGGTGCGGCGCCGGGCATCGGGGCTCCTCGCGGTAGATCGGTGGCGGCGTGGGGCATCAGTCCCGCTCAGATCCCACAGTAGGGGCGCGGCGCGGGTCGCGCGCGGTGGATGTGGCGGCGCGCGTCAGGCGACGGCGGCGGGGTCGAGCCGGACCCCCGTCAGGTCCTCGGAGACCTGCCACAGGACGTCGATCGATCGCTGCAGGCCGATGCGCCGGTACAGCGGGAGGCGCACGGGGTTGCCGACGTTCATCCAGCGTGGGCCGTAGAACTGGCCGCCGCGGGCGCACGGGTCGGTCGCCGCCCGGAGCTGCGGGAGCGCTCCGCGCCACGCGGGCATTCCGCGGCGCTCGGCGAGCGACTCGAAGAACGTGCCGGTCGAGCCTCCGCCGCCCTCGCGGACCGTGCGCTTCTGCAGGTCGGTGTGGGACAACCCGGGATGCGCCGCGAGGGACGATGCGCGGGTCCCGGCGGCGCGCAGTTCCCGCTCGAGTCCGTAGGCGAAGTGGAGGTTGGCGAGCTTCGCCTGACCGTACGCCTTCCACTCGGTGTAGGTCCCCTCGAGGTGCGGGTTGGCCGGGTCGATGCGCCGGCCCATGTGGTGCGCGGTGCTCGTGACCGTCACCACCCGTGCGGCATCGGCCGCGACCAGCGGACCCAGGAGCCCCGCGGTGAAGGTCCAGTGGCCCAGGTGGTCGATCCCCAGCTGGGTCTCGAAGCCGTCCTCCGTCCGTCCCTCGGGCGTGGCCATGACTCCCGCGTTGTTGACCAGGATGTCGATGCGGGCGTGCGCGGCGGCGATCGTGGCCGCGGCATCTCGCGTCGACGCCTGTGAGGCGAGGTCCAGCGGCACCGTCTCGAGGGACGCGCCCGGGTGACGGGAACGAATCGTCTCCCGCGCATCGGCCGTCTTGTGGGGCGATCGCGCCGCCATGACCACATGCGCTCCCGCGCCCGCCAGCGCGGCAGTCGTCTCGAGCCCCAGGCCGCCGTTGGCGCCCGTCACGACCGCGACGCGGCCCGTCAGGTCGGGGATGTCCTCCGCGGACCATGCCATGTATGTCTCCTCAGCTGGTGGTGGTCAGGTAACGAGAGACCTGTCCGTGGGATTCCCCGGCGCTGGCCCCGGCACGGTGCTAGGTTCGAATCAGGCCCAGAGGGGAGAAACCCGTGGCAGATGAGGCCTCTGAGCCGACCAAGGGCCCGTGGGGCGTGATCGCGATGCTCGCCGCCGCGCAGTTCATCATGGTGCTCGACACCACCGTCATGAACGTGTCGATCTCCGCGGTGGTGGAGGACCTCGACACGACCGTGGTCGGTCTCCAGTCCGCGATCACCATCTACACGCTGGTCATGGCCTCGCTGATGCTGCTGGGCGGCAAGCTCGGCGACAAGTGGGGCCCCAAGCGCGCGTTCACCATCGGCATGCTCGTGTACGGCACCGGGTCCGCTGTCACCGCGATCGCGCCGAGCATCGGCGTGCTGCTGGTGGGCTGGTCCTTCGTCGAGGGCATGGGGGCCGCCCTGGTCATTCCCGCCATCGCGGCGCTGATCGTGCGGACCTACAGCGGCGCACAGCGAGTGCTGGCGTACGGCATCCTGGGCGGCGTCGCCGGAGCGTCCGCAGCGGCCGGGCCGCTCATCGGCGGGTGGGTCGGCACGGTGGCATCGTGGCGATGGGTGTTCGCGGGCGAAGCCGTCGTGGTCGTGATCCTGCTGCTGTTCGTGGGACTCATCCCGGCCACCGCCCGCAGGAACGCCAGCCTCGACGGGCGCGGCGTGCTGCTGTCGATCACCGGCCTCGGGCTCGGGGTATTCGCGGTGCTGCGCTCGAGCCAGTGGGGGTGGGTGCTGCCCGGGCCGAACGTGCCCAGCGTGGGCGACACCGAGGTCGCCCCGCTGGGTCTATCCCCGACCCTGTGGCTGCTGATCGTGAGCGTCTTCCTGCTGCTGGCGCTCGCCCGGCACGAGCGCCGGCTCAAGGCCGCCGGCGGAGAGCCCCTGATCGACATGGACCTGCTGACCGTCACGCCGCTGCGCGCCGGGCTCATCATGTTCGCGGCCCAGCAGTTCATGGTGATGGGCACGTTCTTCATCATCCCCATGTACCTGCAGACGGTGCTGGGCTTCGACGCCTTCACGACCGGAGTCACGATCCTCCCGCTGTCGATCGCTCTGCTCGTGTGCGCCCTGCTCGGCGCCGCGCTGGTCAAACGCATCCGGCCGCGCCTCATCGTGCGGCTCGGCGTGATCGCCATGCTGCTCGGGGAGCTCGTGATGCTCGCGTTCATCGGGCCGGATCTTCAGTCTGTCGGGTTCGCGACCGGCTTGGCGCTGGTGGGGGCTGGCCTGGGCCTGCTCGCGTCGCAGCTGGGCAACGTCATCATGTCGAGCGCTCCGCGCGGGAAGGGCGGCGAGGCAGGTGGGCTCCAGGGCACGGCGCAAAACCTGGGGGCGTCGTTGGGCACGGCGCTCGTGGGCTCGGTCCTCATCGGGGTGCTGGTCCGGCAGTTCTCGGTCACCATGGGCGACCTCGACGGCATCTCGGACGAGGTGCGGGTCGCGGCTCAGGATGCGCTGGCGCAGAACGCGAATTTCGTGTCCTCGGCTCAGGTCGAGGCGGCTGCGGCCGAGGCCGGCATCCCCGCGTCCGAGGCGGCGGCCGTGGTCGAGGCCTACGAGCGCGCACAGCTCACCGCGCTGCGCGGGGCCCTCGCTGGGATCGCGCTGTTCGCGGTCGCCGCGCTGGCCTATCTGCGGACCATCCCGAGGTCGCTCGCCGCCGAGCACGAGAGCTTCGAGGCATCCGGCGACGTCGCTGGTGGCGGCGAGGGCGAGCGCGCGTCCTAGCGCTCCTCGCCGCTCCGCGCGGCACGCGTCACGAGAACGCGGCCAGCACGCCGCATCGGTCCTGGGTGTACAGCAGGATCTCGCCGAGCGCGGCGGCGCCCGTCACTGCGGACTCGAGCGCCGCGGCGTCACCGAGCACGGCGACCATGCCGGCGTCGTACTCGGCGATCGATCCGGCGCTCGCGGCCAGCTCCGCCTCGGCGGAGGCGAAGCCCTCGAGGTACGCGGCGTAGTCGTCGATGGCCGCGTCCATCACCGCCGTCGTGACGGCCGCACCCGCGTCGTTCCATGTGCCAGCGTCGAGGGCCGCCTGGGCGTCGTGCCAGTGCTCCACGGACGCGGCGATCGACTCGACCATGATCGCGCCCTGGGCGTTCATGACGGCCACGTCGCCCGAGTCGTCCTCCTTGCCCGTCTCGGCGCTCTTGAGGTCCGTGGCGTCCAGCAGCGCGCGGACGGCTTGCGCTCCCGACTCCGCGCTGGCGCAGAACAGGCCCCCGCCCGCGGTCGCATCCCCGTCACCAGTCGCGTCCCCGTCGGCGGTCGCGTCCCCGTCGGCGGTCGCGTCCTCATCAGACGTGCCGGCATCCGCAGCGGGGGAGGCGCTCTCGGCCGCCGGCTGCGAGCCCTCCTCCGCGGGCTCGCCACTGGCGCTATCGCGACACCCCGCGACGAGAAAGGCCAGGCAGAGCACGGGAATCGTGAGTCGGGGCGTCATGCCCCGGAGTGTTCCATAGACCCGCGCGCGGCCCAAGTGCCGGGCGCCGGCGGGTCGCTCGCTCGTCGGCTCAGCGGTGGACGACGACCTTGCCGATCATGGTGCCGCCCTCGACGAGCCGGTGTGCCTCGCGCAGGCCGGCGGCCGAGAAGTCGCCGATCCGCTGGCTTGTCGTCGGCACGATGTCCCCCGCGTCGACCATGTCGGCGACAGTCGCCAGGATGCGCCCCTGCTCCGCGATGTCCCAGGCGCCCCAGCGGGCCCGCGCGAACATGTACTCCCAGTGCATCGATGCGGACTTGGCGAACAGCGGCTGCAGGTCCTCGCCGGTGCCGTCGATCGACACCACGTGGCCGAAAGGCTTGAGCAGCTTCGCGTAGGCGCGGATGTTGCCCGGGGTGTACGACGAGAACACGTACTCGATGCCCGCGGGAGCCAGCGCCGTGACCGCCTCCACGAGGTCCGCGTGGTCCACGACCGCATCGGCCCCCAGCCGGCGGCACCAGGACGCCGACTCCTCTCGCGACGCCGTGGCGATCACCCGCAGGCCGGTGAGGCGCTTGGCGATCTGGGTGAGGATCGAGCCCACGCCGCCCGCGCCGCCCACGATCAGCAGGGTCCCCGCGTCCTCGCGGTTGAGCCGCAGGTGGTCGAACAGCCCCTCCCACGCCGTCAGGGCCGTGAGCGGCAGCGACGCCGCCTCGGTGGCGCTCACCGAGGCGGGCCGGCGGGCCACGATCCGATGGTCGACGGCCTGCAGGTCCGCGTTCGACCCGTCGCGCGTCGCATCGCCAGCCCACCAGACCTCGTCGCCGACCTCGAAGCCCTCGACCTCGTCGCCGAGGCCCACGATGGTGCCGGAACCGTCGTATCCCAGCACCCGGGGCTCACCCGCGGGCACGCCGCGGCCGTAGCCCCCGCGCCGCTTCTTGACGTCCACCGGGTTGACGGACACGGCGTCGACGCGGATCAGCAGGTCGGCGGGCCGGGGCGTGGGGTCGGGCAGGTCGACGTCCTGCAGGGACGCCGGGTCGTCGATGGGCAGCGGCTCGAATGCGGCGATGGCGTGCATGGGATCTCCTTCGATGTCCGGTGTGGTCGGCGGTGGGGCGGGCGCCTACCCGGGGCCCAGGCGAGCCTCGATCGCGTCGGCGGTGTGCGCGGCAACCTCCCACGCGAGGCCCGTGGCGGTGAGCGCATGGGTGACCGCGAGGCGACGGCCGGCGTCGCGTGCGACCGCGCCGTCCGCGACACCGGCGAGGCACGTCAGGACGGCGTGCTCGACCAGCCACGCCACGGTGGTCTCGGGGACGTCGAGCCGCATGCCGTGGGTCGCCGCGCCTCGGGCGACGGCATCGGCAAGCAGCAACCGCACCGGATCCAGCGCGCGCTCGACCTCGGGGCGCATGTCCGAGCGCATCCACATGGCCGTGAACGGGGCGACCGGCGCCTGGTCGTCCCACAGGCGGCCGACGAGCAGGCCGACCTGCTCGGGCGGAGTCCCGTCCTCGAGCACCGCCGCATCGGCGATCCTGCGAGCTCCGCGCAGCACGACCGCCTGGATCAGCGAGTCCCGGGTCGGGTAGCGCGACCGCACGGTGCGTGCGTCGGTGCGCGCCGCCGTCGCCACGCGCTCGAGACTGGCGTGAGGGTCCGCGCCCAGGACGTCCACGGCGGCGTTGAGGATCGCCGCGTCGCTGGGGACCACGGTCACGGAGCGGCGGCGCAGCCTCACGGGACGATGCCGTCGATCGCGCGCGTGTACCGGTCGGTGATCGAGTCCCACAGGGCCTCGGCGTCCGCGTCGATGCTGCGGCGCGCCTCGTCGGCCTCGAACCACGCCACGGACTCGTGGATGGTGTCGCGGAACCAGTGACGTGTGTCGAAGTCGGGGACCGCGCTGCGCAGCTTCGATGTGTCGAACACGCCCGCGTTCATCTTGTCGCCCTTGATCGGCCCCTCGAAGGCGTCGCGGTCGAAGCGGATCAGGACCTCGGTGGGCACGTATACGGTCTGCGCCTCGAGCGCGTCGCGCGACACTCCCGCGGCGTCGGCGACATAGCCGTGGATCTGGTTCCACGACAGGACGTCGTCGCCCGTGATGTGGAAATCCTCGCCGATCGCAGCCGGGTTGCCGAGGAGTCCGACGAGCCCGACCGCAAAGTCGCGGTGATCGGTGACGGTCCACAGCGACGTGCCGTCGCCGTGCACGAGCACCTTGCCGCCGCGCCTGAGCCGCTCGACGATGGTCCACGGGTGCGACCACGACGTGATCCCGAAGATGATGTCCGAGTAGCCGTAGGTGTGCGACGGCCGCACGATGGTGAACGGGAAGCCGGTCGCGGCGCCGGCGTCGCGCAGCACCTGCTCGCAGGCGGCCTTGTCCCGGCTGTACTGCCAGTACGGGTTCGACAGCGGCGTCGTGTCCTCGCGGACCACGTAGTGCGAGGGCGGGGTCTCGTACGCGCTCGCCGAGGAGATGAACACGTACTGCCGGGTGAGGCCGTCAAACGTCTCGATGTCTGCGGCCACGTGGTCGGGGGTGAAGCAGATCCACTGGACCACGGCGTCGTACTCGCCGTGCGCGGCGACATCGGCCGCCACGGCCTCGCGGAGGGCCTGAGCATCGTGCGCATCGGCGTGGATCACGCGCGCGCCCTCCGGGGCGACGCCGCGGATCGACGAGCCGCGGTTGACGAGCGTGAGATCCATGCCGCGCTCGACGGCGAGGGGTGACGCCGCGGACGAGATGAGGCCGGTGCCTCCGATGAACAGCACGCGCACGAGTGACTCCTGTCATCACGGGGAGGGGACTGACCTCCCACCCTACGCCCGCCCTGACCGCGTCACAGCGAGCACAGCTCGCCCGCGATCCCTGCCTCCAGGTCCAGGCCCCACGTGACCTCGGACACGACCTCGCCGGCGATGTCGAAGACCAGCCAGTGGCCGCCGCCGTCGTCGACCACGTACTGCTCGCGAGTGCCGCGCGACGGATCCTCCTGCACCACTTGGCGCGCGCCCGCGTACGAGACCAGCACGTCCGCGACCGAGGATCCCAGCGAGATCCCCTCCGCGGTCGCCGGCACCTCGTGCGGCGGCGCCGTCTCCGGGTCGGCCAGGTAGATCATCCGGAACAGCCGAATGGGTCCGTCAGGGTCTGCGGGGTCCGAGATTGCCTGCACGTACAGCGGGTCCGCCGCCACGATCTCGGCCACCCAGGGGCAGATGGCCTCGGGCTCGAGGTCCCACTCGGGGACTGCTGCGGAAGCCTCCTCGAACGTCATGCCCGTGCAGATGGCGCTGTAGCGGTGCCCGTCGATCGCCACGTAGTCGACGTCGAGTCCGTCGTCGTACGCCGGGCAGGGGCGCGCCTCCGTCTGCGTCCGCGACGGTGAGGGCGTGGCCGACGGCGCCGCAGTCGCGGCCGGACCTGGCGAGGCCGTGGCGCTCGCCGGCGGCGACGGTGCGTCGGAGGTCCGCGCTGCGGCTGTGGGGGAGGGCGTGTCCCATTCGTCGGGCGGCCCTGTCGGGATGCAGCCTGCGATCAGCGCTGCGGACGCGACGGCCATGACCGTCGCCCGCGAGCGCGTGTGACGCGGCGTCACTCGTGACATGGGCACGTACCCCCGTTCGGCCCAGTGCGCGCCCCGAGGGGCACGCCGCTGCTGCTTCCACGCTAACCCAGAGATGTCCGATTCGTCGCATCTTCCAGGCGCTCCGCGAGCCTCGGCGTCAGGCGCCCGCCTCCTCCAGCGCGCGCCGGTAGATCGCGGCGACGCGGTCGAACATCGCGTTGGCCGCGGTATCGACGGTGCGCCGGGACGGCTCGGCCTCGAACCACGCGATGCACTCGCGGATGCCGTCGGCGAAAGCGATGCGCGCGTCCCAGCCGGGCACCAGGCGCCGGATGAGCGACGTGTCGTACACCGCGGGGTGCATCTTGTCGCCGTAGATCGAGCCGGCCTGCGACGGCGCCGCGGCCACGAGCGCGTCGGACGGCACGCACACGCGCTGGGCGGCGAAGTCGTCGCGCGTGAGTCCGGCGGCGAGCGCTATCGACTCGTACAGGCCGTTCCACGTGAGCGCCTCCTGCGACGTGATGTGGACCGCCTGCCCGGCGGCTGCCTCGGATCGCAGCAGACCGTGGATGCCCGCCGCGACGTCGCGCGCGTGCGTGATGGTCCACAGCGACGTGCCGTCGCCCGGGATGACGATGTCCGCTCCGCGGCGCATCCGATCGACGATCGTCCACGGGTGGCGGGAATTGCCGGTGAACGCGGGGATCTTCGAGGGCCCGTAGGTGTGGGCCGGACGGACGATCGTGTACGCGAGCCCCGCGGCCGTGGCTCGCTCGCGGAGCACCTGTTCGGCGGCCTGCTTGAGACGGGCGTACTCCCAGTGGGGATTGTGCTGAGGGGTGTCCTCGGTGAGGGGATCGAGCCGGTCGGGCGTGCGGTAGGACGCGCTCGTGGCGATCAGCACGTATCGATCCGTCAGCGGCGCGAACGTCTCGACATCCTGCTCGACGTGCGCGGGGTCGAAGGCGACGAACTGCACGACCGCGTCGAAGCGTTCGCCGCGCAGCCGCATCCCGTGCAGCGCCGCCCGCATCGCCGCCGCATCGGTCGCATCGGCGTGGACGACGTGCGCCCCCTGCGGAGCGAGCGCGACGTCGGAGCGACCACGATTGATGAGGGTGAGCTCGTCGCCGCGGATGTGCGCGAGGTCCGCGAGCTCGGAGGAGATGAGGCCGGTGCCGCCGACGATGAGGATCCGCATGGACCGAGCCTACGGGCGCCTCGCCGCTGTCACCGGACATTCCAGCGTAAACCGGAACGACTGGTCCCCAGACCTTTCGCGTGGCGGCGGGTCGGTCTACGTTGGCAATCGTGAGAGACGAGTGGGCCGTGGCCCTGAAAGGTGCGCTCGCTGCGAGCCTGCCGCGCGGGTGGCGCGAGAGCGCGCCCTGGGGATACCCCGACCAATCGGAGCTCGCGGTCATCGCGGGCGTGTTCTCCGCGCAGGTGCCGCTGCCGGCGGCGCAGTCGGTCGCGTCCTGCTACATGATGGCCCGACCCGGCCGGATGCTTGACGATCTCGAGGACCTCGCGTCCGTCCCGGTCGAGGACCTGACGGCGATGCTGGGGGCCGAGTGGGGCGCGTCCACCGTGCTGGGGCAATCGCGCCTGCGCGCTGCCGTCATCGGCGACGTCGCGCGCACGCTGTGCGACGCCGGGGTCCGTTCTGGGGCCGACTACCGGCGGGAGATCGCCGAGCGGCCCTCGCAGATCGACGCAGCCCTCCGGGGAGTGCGCGGCGTCTGGACCGTCACCAGCGGAGCGATCTCGACCATGCTCCAGGCGGAGCACCCGCCGTCCGCGCGCGTGATCGAGCACGTGCGGGAGCTGCTCGGGGAGGACGGCGCCGCCGTCGGGGACGAGGAGCTCGCGCCGCTCCTGCGCGACACCGCCAGGCGGCTGACCGTCGAGCCGCGGGTGCTGCTGCACGCGCTGTGGCGGGAGGTCGACGCCCCCGCGGTCGATTCCAGTGCATCACCGCCCGTTCCCGAGCGAAGTGGGTCCATTTCGCTCGCCTAAGGCGCTAGGTGTAGTGCCCAGGGACGTTGTTTGAGTTCTGGGCGATAGGGAGGACCTCCGGGCAGAGTGGAGCTGTCTAGTTCTTCGCTCTGAATCCCGGAGGTCCTCGTGCTCCACGCTAATGCTGCTTTGACCCCTCGCCAACGTGCTCGACTGGGACGGGCTGTCGTTGATGACGGCTGGTCGATCGCGACGGCTGCTCGGTTCTATCGGGTCTCGTGGCCCACGGCCGCGAAGTGGGCGCAGCGGTATGCGCTGATGGGGCGGGCCGGGATGGACGACCGGTCCTCGAGGCCGGTGTCGTCGCCGACGAGGACGCCCAGACGGGTCGAGTCGAAGATCGTGCATGCCCGCATCAAACGCCGGGTTGGTCCGGTGGAGATTGCTTCGATCGTGGGAGTGCCGGCCTCGACCGTGCATGCGGTGCTGACGCGTCGGGGACTGAACCGGCTGTCCCACGTCGACGTGGTCACCGGTGAACCGGCCAGGCGTTACGAGCATCCCCATCCGGGAGCGATGATCCATGTCGACGTGAAGAAGCTGGGCAACATCCCCGACGGAGGCGGCTGGCGCACCGTTGGTCGAGCTCAAGGTCGCAAGAATCGCTTCGCCACTGCTGGCACGACCAGCAACGCCTATCGCAATCCCAAACTCGGTCACGCGTTCGTGCACACCGTCATCGACGACCACTCCCGCGTCGCCTATGCAGAAATCCACGACGACGAGAAAGCCGACACCGCCATCGGGGTCCTCATGCGCGCGGTCGCGTGGTTCGCTGCCCGCGGCGTCCGTGTCGAATCGGTGCTATCCGACAACGGCAGCTGCTACCGCTCCCACGCCTGGCGCGACACCTGCCGCGCACTCGGCATTAAGCATCGCCGCACTAGGCCCTACCGGCCTCAGACCAACGGCAAGATCGAACGCTTCCACCGCACCCTGGCCGACGGCTGGGCCTACTCCAAGCACTACAACTCCGAGCACGCCCGTCGAGCCGAACTAGAGTCATGGATGCACTACTACAACCACCACCGCAACCACTCAGCCATCGGCAAGATCCCACCCATCAACAGATTGAACAACCTGCCTGGGCACTACACCTAGGCGAGCGATTCGGGCCCACTTCGCTCGCGGAGAGGGGGAGCGGCAGGGGGAGCGGCCGGGGGGGGCGGAGAGGCGGCTAGGCGTTCGGGACGCGGACCTTCAGCGCCGCGGGTTCGATCCACGCCTTGATGCGCCGGGCGCGTCCCAGACCGTCGCCGTCGACCTGCACCCGCTCGGGAGAGGCCAGGGTGATCTCGACGCGCTTGCCCCGAGCGTGGTCGATGCGCGAGGCCCGCCACGCCTGCAGCAGCTCCGACTGCTTCATGCCGGCGCCCTGCGCGATGACCGACCCGAACAGGTCCGTCCAGCCCACGATCCCCGCGCGCGCATCGAGAGTCGCGATGTCGAGCGTGCCGTCGGTGATCGAGGCGTCAGGAATGAGCTGCAGGCCCCCGGGAAGCTTGCCGGCGTTCGCGAGCAGCACGGTGCGCATCTCGTTGGTGACCTCGTCGCCGCCATCGATGCTGACGGTCGCGGTCATGCGCTTGTCGCCCAGGTGCTCGAGCGCGGCGAAGAAGTACGCCATCCACCCGAGCCGACGCTTGAGCGTGGGATTGGCGCCGTCGACCATCTCCGCGTCGATCCCCGCGCCGGCCATGACCAGGAAGACGTGCGTGCCGTCCTCGCCATGGCCTTGGAACGCTCGCTCGAGCGTGAGATAGCCCACGTCCACGGTCCGATCCGCGCCCTCGAGCACGGTCCGCAGCTGCGCCGCCGTGTCCTGCATCGGCAGGTCGAGGTTGCGCGCGAACAGGTTGCCGGTGCCCATGGGCAGGATCCCCATGGCGACGCCGGTGTTGGCAAGACCCTCGGCGACTGCGCGCACGGTCCCGTCGCCGCCCACCGCCACCACGAGATCGGCCCCCGACTCGACGGCGCGGCGCGTCTGGCCGACCCCGGGGTCCTCCTCGGTGGTCGTGAACCACATGGGCTCGGGCAGGTAGCGGATCGCGCACGCGCGCAACGCACGCTCGCGGACTTCGGCGACGCCATCCTTGGAAGGGTTCGCGATAAACGCCACCCGCTGGCGCTCGGGGTTTTCGAGGCTGAACGCTCCGGGGGACGCGGCCGCTGCGGGATGCACGCGCAGGATCCCCCGCCACGCCTTGGGCACCGCGAACGGGTCGCGCGAGCCCACCTTGCGCGCGAGAGCGACGGAGAGCCACAGCCCGATCAAGGCGATCACCAGGGCAGTCGCGGCGAGAATCGTGGCGAGCATGGACCGAGCCTACGCCCCCGATAGACTCGCGGGCATGATCGACCTCAAGCTCCTGCGCGCCGAACCCGACGTCGTCAGGGACAGCCAGCGGTCCCGCGGCGACGATCCCGCCGTGGTGGATCAGGTGCTCGAGGCGGACGCCGCGCACCGCGCTGCGCTGACGGAGTTCGAGACCAAGCGCGCCGAGCAGAAGGGCCTGGGCAAGCAGGTCGCGCAGGCGCAGGGAGACGAGAAGCAGGCCTTGCTCGCGCGCACCAAGGCGCTTGCCGCCGAGGTCAAGGAGGCCCAGGCGAGGGCCGATGCGGCGGCGGCTCAGGCGGTCGAGCTCGCCCGGTCGCTGGGCAACATCCCGGAGCCCGGCGTCCCGAGCGGCGGCGAGGACAGCTTCACGGTGCTGCGCCACGAGGGCCAGGTGCGCGACTACGCGGCCGAGGGCGTCGAGGTCAAGGACCACCTCGCGATCGCCGAGGGCCTGAAGGCCATCGACATGGAGCGCGGCGCCAAGGTGTCCGGCGCGCGCTTCTACTTCCTCACGGGAATCGGTGCGCGGCTCGAGCTCGCGATCCTCAACGCCGCCATGAACCTGGCGTATGAGCGCGGCTTCAGCCCCATGATCACGCCCACGCTCGTGCGTCCCGAGACGATGGCCGGCACGGGCTTCCTAGGCAAGCACGCCGAGGAGATCTACTACCTCGAGCGCGACGACCAGTACCTGGTGGGCACCTCCGAGGTGGCGCTCGCCGGCTATCACGCGGACGAGATCCTCGACCTGAGCGCCGGCCCGCTGCGCTACGCGGGCTGGAGCGCCTGCTACCGCCGCGAGGCCGGGTCCGCCGGTCGCGACACCCGCGGCATCATCCGCGTCCACCAGTTCCACAAGGTGGAGATGTTCGCGTACACCCACGCGGAGGACGCCGCCGCCGAGCACCAGCGCTTCCTCGATATCGAGGAGGAGATGCTGCAGGCCCTCGGGCTGCCGTATCGCGTGATCGACACCGCCGCGGGCGACCTGGGCTCGAGCGCTGCGCGCAAGTTCGACTGCGAGGCGTGGCTGCCCAGCCAGGAGCGCTGGATGGAGGTCACCTCGACCTCGAACTGCACCACGTACCAGGCGCGACGCCTCAACACGCGCGAGCGTGGCGAGCACGGCACCACGCCTGTGGCGACCATCAACGGCACCATCGGCACCACCCGGTGGATCGTCGCGCTGCTCGAGAACCACCAGCAGGCGGACGGCTCGGTGCACGTTCCCGAGATTCTGCGCCCCTACCTCGGCGGCGCGGACCGGCTCGAGCCGGTCGTCTGACCCGGCCACCGCATCGGCCCTCCGCCATTCCTGGCGGTCGATTCTCGCTCGCCCAAGCCCTTAGGCGAGCGAAATGGATCCATTTCGCTCGCGTAGGCGGCTAGGTGAGCGGGAACGCACCGCCAGGCGGGCCGATGCGCGGGGCGAGTTCACGGCGGCGTCACCGCCGCATCGTAGGCTCGGACCATGACGCCAGCCGCTGACGAGATGCGACCTCCCCTCGACAACGACGCGTGGCGCCTCCTGGGGCTCGACATCGACGGCACGCTCATGCACTGGGGCGGCGAGATCTCGGACCGCGTGGTGCAGGCGATCGAGCAGGTGCGCATGTGCCGCAACCACGTGATCCTCGCGACTGGCCGCAACATCGTGGCCACCATGCCGGTGGCCGAGCAGCTGGGGATTCGGCGCGGCTACGCGGTCACGTCCAACGGCGCGGTCACGCTGCGGCTCAATCCCGCGAGCCCCGGCGGCTACGACATCATCGAGACCGCGACCTTCGACCCCACTGCGGCGCTCGAGCTCATCCGCCAGGAGATGCCGGATGCGTTCTTCGCGGTCGAGGACCTGGGCGTGGGGTTCCGCGTGAGCCGGGAGTTCCCGATGGGCGAGCTGGTGGGCCGCCAGCGCGTGGTCGACAGCTTCGACGAGCTCGCTCAGGGCGAGGCCACGCGCGTCGTGATCCGCGCCCCCGGCGTCGACGTCGACCACTTCGACGACCTGGTCCACCGCATCGGCCTCAACGACGTCACCTACGCCGTCGGCTACTCCGCGTGGCTGGACCTCACCCCGCCCAACGTGACCAAGGCATCGGCCCTCGAGGCGCTGCGGCGCAAGCTGGGGGTGTATCCCGCGCACACCGTCGCGGTGGGCGACGGCAACAACGACCTCGCGATGCTCGAGTGGGCGGGCGAGTCCGCCGCGATGGGCAACGCCCCGCTGCACGTGCGGGAGACCGCGGACGAGGTCCTGGGAACGGTCGAGGACGAGGGGCTCTTGCCGCTGCTCGAGCGACTCATCGACCCCGACCGCCTTGCGGTCCTGTAGCGGCGAATCCGTCGCGCGCACACCGGCTCGCGCCCTAGGCTCGAGCCATGACCTGGCTCACCACCCCCGCCCATCACCGCTGGCTCGAGTCGGAGACGGACCGCCTGCTGGCCTTCGGCGCCGCGAGCCGTGACGCTCGCGGCGGCTTCGGCTGGCTGGACGAGGCCGGCGCGCTCGACCCCGACCACGACGTCGAGCTGTGGATCACGTGTCGCATGACCCACTGCTTCGCGCTCGCCGCCCTCATGGGCCGGCCGGGTGCCGCGGCGCTCGTGGACCACGGTCTCGACGCCCTGGCCGGGCGCCTGCGCGACGCCGAGCATGGCGGCTGGTTCGCGGCGGTGGGCGCTGACGGCCCCACCAAGGACGTCAAGGAGGCCTACGGGCACGCGTTCGTGATCCTCGCGGCGTCCTCCGCGCTCGCGGCGGGCCGGCCGGGTGCGGCGGACCTGCTCGCCGATGCGCTCGCTGTGCACACCGAGCGGTTCTGGGATGAGGAAGTCGGGATGAGCCGCGAGGCGTTCGCGCGCGACTGGTCCGAGATCGAGGACTACCGCGGCATCAACGCCAACATGCACACGGTCGAGGCCTACATGGCCGCCGCGGACGTGCTGGGAGACAAGGACCTGCTCCACCGGGCGCTGCGCATCGCCGAGAAGGCGGTGCACGGCTTCGCGGCCGGCAACGACTGGCGCCTCCCCGAGCACTTCGACGCCGACTGGCACCCCCTCATGGCCTACAACGAGGACGAGCCGGCCCACCCCTTCCGTCCGTTCGGCGCGACCATCGGGCACCTGTTCGAGTGGTCGCGGCTCACGCTGCAGCTGGCGCACTCCCTCGAGCAGTCCGGCCTGGCGTGCCCGGAGTGGATGCTGCCCGACGCCCGCGAGCTCTACGCGGCGGCGGTCCGCGAGGGCTGGAACGTCGACGGAGCGGTCGGCTTCGTGTACACGGTCGACTGGGAGGGCCGGCCCGTGGTGCGCGAGCGGATGCACTGGGTGAGCGCCGAGGCGATCGCCGCCGCCGCCGTGCTGTGGCAGGCGACCCGTGCCGCCGAGTACGCGGAGGACTACCAGCGCTGGTGGGACTACGCGGGCGAGCATCACCTCGACCTCGACGGCGGTTCGTGGTGGCACGAGCTCGGCACGGCCAACGAGGTCTCGCGCACCGTCTGGGAGGGCAAGGCGGACATCTATCACGCGGTGCAGGCCACGCTCATCCCGCGCCTGCCGGTGTCACCGGCGCTCGCGGCCTCGCTCGCGGCGGGCCACCTCGACTGACGCGTTTTCTCCTGGCGGTCGATTCTCGCTCGCCTAGGCGCTTACGCGAGCGATTCGGGCCCATTTCGCTCGGGTACGGGGGTGGGGGAGCGCGAAACTACCGCCAGGAAGGGCCGATGCGCGGGTCAGGCGGGCGGCGTCAGGACGACCTTGCCGAAGACCTCGCCTGAGTCGAGTGCCCGGTGCGCGTCGGCGGCGCGGTCGAGCGGGTAGGTCGCGTGCACGAGCGGCCGGATGCGCTCCGGGACGTGCGGCCAGACCTGTTCCTCGACCTCGCGCACGATGCGCGCCTTCTGCGTGTGGGGCCGGGCGCGCAGGGTGGTGCCGATCACGCGCGCTCGGGTGCTGAGCAGGCGGCCCAGATCGAGGTCGCCGTGGCGGCCGCGCTGCATTCCGATCACCACAAGGCGGCCGTCGGGCTTGAGCATGCGCAGGTGATCGTCGAGAGCGGCGGCGCCCAGCACGTCCAGGATGACGTCCGCGCCGCCGAGCTCGCGCACCCGTGCCGCGACGTCGCCGGCGGCGTAGTCGATGGTCTCCGCGCCCAGGGCGGCGACGCGCGCGGCGCGCTCGGCGCCGCGCGCCGTCGCCAGCACCCGCATGCCGAGCGCCACCCCCAGCTGGACCGCGAGGTGCCCGACTCCGCCCGAGCCTCCCTCGACGAGCAGCGTCTCTCCAGCCCGCGCATCGGCCGCCTCGAGGTTGGACCACGCGGTGCACGCGGCCTCCACCAGGCCGCCGGCCTCCTGCCACGACAGCCCGGCCGGCACCGGCAGGACCAGGTCCTCGTGCACCGCGACTCGGGTGGCGTAGCCGCCACCGGCGAGCAGGGCGCAGACGCGGTCGCCGGGGCTCCAGCGCGTCACGCCGTCCCCGACCTCGGTCACTGCGCCGGCGACCTCGAGTCCCGGCCAGGACGGGGCGCCCGGCGGTGGCGGGTAGTGGCCGGCGCGCTGCAGGAGGTCCGCGCGGTTGACGCCCGCGGCGTGCACCTCGATCGCGATCTCGCGTGCTGCGGGAAGCGGATCCGGGGCCGTTTCGACGCGTAGAACCTCGGGTCCGCCGAAGTCGGACAAAGTGGATCTGATCACATTGAGCCCGAATCTCTTCGCGTCATGGCGGCCACGGTATACCGTCTCAGGATGCGACTGGCCCGCACGGGTTCAGAGGTTCGGCGAAGGTGCCGATAACGCTGAGGTCCGAATGCAATGTGGTGTCTCCGGAAGGGGTCCGGGGCGCCCAGCAGTGTGGCTTGTGAGGAGAGAGTAGATGCTCCAGAGGCTTGGAATTCGAGGAAAGGTCCTCGCGGTTGTCGCCGTGCCCGTTCTGGTGCTCGCGCTCGCCGCAGGCTTCATTGCGTTCGGCGCCGCCCAGGACCTCTCCACCGCGCGCAACTCGGAGCAGCTGGTCGACACGCTCGACACCGCGCGTGCTCTGGAGTCCGACCTGCAGGACGAAAGGTATGCCTCGGTCGCCTACGTGGACATCATCCAGGACTCGTCGTCGAAGCTGGCCGTGGGTCAAGCCGAGACGGAGGTGGCCCTCGAAGAGCTCGTGGCGGACATCCGATCCTCGGGCGCTGCGGACCCCAACGGCCTCGTGTCGGACGTGTACGACGCACTGGGTGTGGCCGGGCCCGATGACGCGTTGTTCGTCGACGAGCGCGCACTCGCGCTTGGCGCACCCGCCGAAGAGGGCGGATGGGCCCAGTTCCCGACGTCCGAGGACGTTGTCGCGATGCAGGACGGCTATGCCGCAGCCCGCGAGGCTCTGGGATCAGTTCGCGCGAACGCGCCGGCTGACACCGGCGGATCGTTCGCGAACCTGGACTTCCGGATCGGCTACGAGTCCGAGACCGCGACGACGCTGTTCACGGCGCCTCTGGAGTACGTGGACGCGATGGAGGACTCTGCGGCAGGCGTCGACGCCTCGATCGCCGCGATGCTCGGTTCGACGGCGACGCTCGAAGGCAACGAGGCGAATGCCCAGGCGGTCGCCGCCCTGGCGCAGGGAGAGCAGGCCATCGGCAGCCTTGCGGAGATCCGCGCGGGCATTCGCGCCGGCGTCGGCAACGTCTCCACCTACTCGGGCTTCTATCGCACCATCCTCACCACCATCGCGGGAGCGGCGGATGGCGTCGCGGTCGCGATTCCGGAACGTGCCGTGGTGGCAGGGCTCCAGGCCTATGGTGACCTCGACACCCTGATCGAGAACCTGGAGTACGAGAAGGTCCAGTTCGAGCGCCTCATCCGCGCCGGAGCCTTCGAGGTCGGAGAGGACACGCAGGCGCGCAACCTCGTCGCGCGTACCGACATCAGCCTCGAGAATGCGCAGGCATCGTCCGCGTCGATCCCTGGCGCGGCCGAGGTCCCCGACTACGGCGCCTCCGTGAGCTTCGACTCGGCGCTTGACCAGACCTCGTTCGAGTCCGTTCGAGCCTCCATCCTGCGTGGCAGCGACGTCGACCTTGTCGCCGAGCGCACGTCGGAGTGGGCGACTCAGGTTGACGAGGAAGTCGCGGCGTATGAGCCCTTGCGCGAGGCGCTGTGGGATGGCGTCGAGGACGCGGTGGCGGCCGATGCCCAGGCAGCGCTCTTCCAGACGATCCTCACGATCGTCGTCGCCATCGTCGTCGTGGCCCTGACCGTCATCATCGCGCTCGTGATCGCCCGCCGCATCGTCAACCCGCTGCGACGCCTAACCACGACGGCTACCGCCGTGCGCCAGGAGCTCCCGCGACTCGTGGAGCGCGTCGCGATGCCGGGCGAGACCGTCGATGTCACCGAGGTGCAGATCGACGTGGAGTCGCAGGACGAGATCGGCACGCTCGCGGAGGCGTTCAACGGCGTCAACGCGGCGACCCTGTCGATCGCGGCCGAGCAGGCCGCCCTGCGTGGCTCGATCTCCGAGATGTTCGTCAACGTCGCGCGCCGCGACCAGGTGCTGCTCAACCGCCAGCTGAAGTCCATCGATGAGATGGAGCGCAGCGAGGACAACCCGGAGACGCTGACCAACCTGTTCGCTCTGGACCACCTGGCGACCCGGATGCGTCGTAACTCGGAGTCGCTCCTGGTGCTCGCGGGAATCGACACCGGCCGCCGCCTCCGTAGCCCGATGCCGCTGTCCGACGTGGTCCGTACCGCGTCCTCGGAGATCGAGCTGTACGAGCGCGTCCAGCTGGAGCTCGACGCCGACCCGTCGATGCTCGGCCACTCGGCGCTGACCGCGGCGCACCTGTTCGCGGAGCTGCTCGAGAACGCGACCGTCTTCTCCGACCCGGGATCGCCGGTGGTCGTGCGCACCTCGCACGTGGACGGCGACTATGTCGTGGAGATCGAGGACTCCGGCATCGGCATGACCGAGAAGGAGCTGGCGGACGCCAACGACCGCGTGGCCTCGACCGCCGCGTCGGAGATCCTCGGCGCGCAGCGCCTGGGCCTGTTCGTGGTCGGTCGAATCGCGCGCCGTGTGGGTGCGCGAGTCGAGCTGGCCTCTGCGGAGGGCAAGGGGACGACGGCACGCATCACCATGCCGCGCTCGCTCTTCGCCGCGGAGGAGGTGCACCACGGCCATGTCTCCACGACTGCGGCCGATGACGCGATGCACGCTCCCACGGCGCTCGTCGAGCACACCGCCAGCGATGACATCGCCGACGTCGCCCAGCCGGTGACGCCGCGCGGCGAGGCGTACGCGCCCACAGTCATCGAGGATGGCGGCAGCCTGCTCATGGGCCGCGGCGCAGAGCAGGCCTCGCCCGCCGTGGAGGACGAGTCGATCCCGATGCCGAGCGCGACGGGCGAGCAGTCGATCGATGCGCTGATCGCAGCCGATGCGGCGGAGGCTCCCGCAGGCGAGGAGGCCCGTCCGGAGGACCTCACTGACGGCGCCACCGCTGCTGGCCTGCCGACCCGCCGGCGGCGCTCGGCTCCCGCTCCTGCGGACGCCGAGCGCGAGAAGCAGTCGATCGTGGGTCTGCCCGCACGCGCGACCGACGAGCAGCTGTCCGCGCTCGCGGCCGAGGACCAGCTGGGCTTCAGTCCCGAAGTCTCGCCGAGCGAGGTTGCGCCGCAGTCCGCCGAGGAGCGTGCCTCGATGTTCCGAGGCTTCCGGTCCACCCGTGACGCGGAGACCCCCGTCGAGGTCGAGGGCGAGTCCCTTGGACAGTCGGCGCGCCGCGGCGCGGCCGGAGCCGCTGCGTTCGGCGCTGCCGCATTCTTCGGCTCCCGTGGGGGCGACGAGCCTTCTGTGGCGAGCGCGCCTGTCGACGACGCTGCCCCGGCGGAGCCGTCGATCCCGGGCATCGCCGAGGACGAGCCCGCCCTCGACGAGGTGCCCGCCCTCGACCAGGAATCTGCCCCTGAAGCGGTGTCCGCTCCTGAGATCGAGCCCGCAGCCGAGGCTGAGGCAGCTCCGGAAGCCGAGCCTGAGCCCGAGCCCGAGCCTGAGCCCGAGCCTGAGCCCGACGTTCCGACGTTCCGCATGCCGAAGCTGAGCGCAGCTTCGGTGGCCGCTGTCGCATCGGCGCCCGAGCCTCGCGACGAGGCGCCCATCGACGAGAGTGTCGCGGCGAGCGCGGACTCGGCCGTGGAGCCCGAGCTCGAGACGCCGGCCGACGTGCCGCTCGTGATCCCGATGCTCGAGGACGACGAGCCCGAGGAGCTCGCATTCGCCGCCGAGGACGAGACCGACGAGACCGACGAGGCGCCGTACGGCGGCGTCGAGGCCGTGTCTCTCGATGACGAGCCGTACGCAGGTTCCGCACCTGCCGTCGCATCGGCCGATGCGGCGGTCGCCTCGGCACCGGAGGCGCCCTCGGCGCCCGAGGTGGCTGCGGCGCCCGAGTCCCCGTGGGCCGCGGCGCTCAGCGCGTCCGCGCCCAGCGCTCCTGCCGCCGATGCGCCGGTGGAGCCCGCACCCACGAGCGAGTGGGCCGGGTCTGTTCCCTCCGTCCCCGAGCCCGTCGAGCCCTCGGCTCCCGAGGCGCGCTCGCCCTTCGCTCCCGCCGAGGACGCGATCGAGCCCGCGCCTGCGCCGGGCTTCTCCCCCGCACCGGAGGCCCAGGCACCTGCGATGCCGGGTCAGGCCCACGACGAGGCGCCGGCCCACCAGCCGAGCCTCGACGAGCTGATCCAGACCGCGGTGGACGAGGACTCGGAGCAGCGCTCGAGCTTCTTCTCCCGCCTGTTCGGCCGGAGCAACAAGAAGGACGCCGCCGCAGTTGCTGGAGCGGCCGCCGCGGGTGCGGCGATCGCCGGCGCAGCAGCGCAGCAGCAGTCGCCGCAGGAGCCCGTCTCTCACGCGTCGTTCGAGCCGGTGTCGGCACCGCAGCCCGTCGCACCTGACCAGCCCTCGGCGCCCGCGCCGATGCCCACTGCGTTCGAGGCTCCGGTCGCCGAGCCGGAGCCCGAGCCCGCAGCCTTCGAGGCGGCGGCGGCGCCCGCCCCGGCACCGAGCGTGCCGAGCGCAGCCGGTGAGTTCACTCCTGCACCCGCGCCGGCGGACCCCACTCCCGCGCCGGAGTTCTCTCCGGAGCCCGCGGCAGCGTTCTCGCCTGAGCCGGCGACCTCGTTCGCGCCCGCGCCGGGAGCCGATGACCACGGCGGTGGAGTCGCACCCGGTTCGTGGGACGTCGAGCAGGCGCCCGCGGCGCCGTCTCCGGCCACCCCGGCCCCGCAGCAGCAGAGCTACTCGCCTGAGCAGCTGGCGCGTCCCGACGGCTGGGAGGCCGCCGGTGCCGATGCCCTGCAGGCTGCCGAGCCCGAGGTCACGACGTCGTACCAGCCCGTGCTGCAGCCGGAAGAGAGCAGCGGCGGGTTCGGCGGCGACATGACCTCGGACGTGTTCTCCGAGCTCAGCTCGCTCGCCTCGGAGCGGCCCAAGATCGAGAAGACGCGCGCCGGCCTGCAGCGGCGTCGCGCGAAGGACGCGGCCCCCGTCGAGGTCAAGCCCATCGACGAGGACGTCTCGATCGCACCCGCGACGCGCGACGCCGATGCTGTGCGCGACCGCTTCTCGTCGTTCTACTCCGGCACCCAGAAGGCCCGTGACGACGCGGCGGCATTCGCCCGTCAGACCGAGCCGGCGGAGGCCAGCGACACATGACACACCGCACGACTACCATCACGATTCAGGACAACCCGCTCCACCGACGGGGCAAGGAAAGCAAGGAGGAGCTGTGACCGAGCTCAGCACTGAGGCCACCAACTTCGGATGGCTTCTGGATAACTTCGTTCAGACGGTGCCTGGCACGCGTCACACCCTCGTGGTGAGCGCTGACGGCCTCCTGATGGCGATGTCGAAGAACCTCGACCGCACCGGCGGCGACACCCTCGCGGCGGTCGTCTCGGGCATGGCGAGCCTGACGCGCGGGGCCGCCCGCCAGCTCAACGCGGGCGAGGTGCGACAGTCGATCATCGAGATGGACGAGCTGTTCCTGTTCCTCATGAGCGTCTCGAACGGCTCGGTGCTCGCCGTGGCCGCCGACTCGACGTGCGACGTGGGCCTCGTGGGCTACGAGATGACGCTGCTGGTGTCGCGCACCGAGAACGCCCTGACGCCGCAGCTCATCACCGAGATGCGCCAGAACCTTCCCACCGACGGCCTGACCCGCACGTAGGGAGACCCGGACATGACAGACGCGACGACGCCGCACGGCGAGGAGGAGACCTACACGGTCCGCCCCTACGCCGTCACCGGTGGACGCGTGAGCGCCGCGAGCAAGGACCTCCCCATGGAGGCGCTCGTCGAATCGCGCTCGGACACCCAGGCTTTGAAGGGGCTCACCCCGGAGAAGAAGAAGATCCTGCAGCTCGCTACAGGTCAATATCAATCCGTGGCCGAGCTCTCGGCCCACACCCGGCTTCCGCTGGGTGTGGTCCGCGTGCTGGTGACGGATCTTGCTGAAGAAAATCACCTGACCATCCACACTGGTGGAACGGCTGAGGACGCGTCGACGCATGACGAGTCCGGTGGCCTTTCCCTGAGCCTCCTGGAGAGTGTCCTCGATGGCATCGCAGCCCTCTAACGCCGCGGTCGCACCTGGCGCGCCCGCCACCGCCCCCACCGTCGTCAAGATCGTCATCGCCGGCGGCTTCGCGGTTGGCAAGACCACCTTCATCGGTTCGATCTCGGACATCGACCCCCTCAACACCGAGGCGGCGATGACGGAGAAGTCGATCGGCATCGATGACGCCGGTGGCGTCACCGACCGCAAGACCACCACCACCGTCGCCATGGACTTCGGACGCATCGCGCTGCCGGGTTCGCTGTGGCTCTACCTGTTCGGCACGCCCGGTCAGGACCGCTTCCTGTTCATGTGGGACGACCTCGTGCGCGGTGCGATCGGCGCGGTCGTGCTGGTCGACACCGAGCGTCTCGACCAGTGCTTCCCGGCGGTCGACTACTTCGAGGGCCGTGGCGTGCCGTTCGTCGTGTGCGTCAACTGCTTCGACGGCGTGGCGCGCCACACGCTCGAGGACGTGCGCGAGGCGCTCGGCATCCCCGACGACGTCCCGGTCATGTACACCGATGCTCGCGAGAAGGCCGCGACCAAGCAGGCGCTCATCGCCGTGGTCCAGCTCGCGATGAAGCAGCTCAAGCGGTAACCACACCCAGACGGCCGATGCGTGCGCAACGGCGCGCGCGCATCGGCTGGCGCCACCCGACTACCCTGGTGACGTGATCTACCTCGATGGCTCCGCGCTGTGCAGATTCCTGCCCGGGGTGAAGCACTTCGACGAGTGGAACGCGTGGGTCGTGCCGCGCATCGACGACGTCGCGATCACGCAGCTCGGCGTCACCGAGCTGCGCCAGGCTGCGGCGCTGATGCCGCGCGAGCAGAAGGACCTGGCGTATGGCGTCATCGACCAGGTGCGATCGAAGATCGCCATGATCCGCTTCAGCGATCAGAACGTCTCCGTCTCCACGCATGCTGCGGCCGTCCTCAAGCCGTTCGCGGCCCTGCATCTGGGGGCGGCCGTCGCGCACCCGGCGATCGACACGGTCGCGACGTATGACGCGGAACTCGCCCAGGCCGCAGTGCTCTATGGGCTCGGGGTCGTGACGCCCGGGCTCCCGGACGGGTGGCACGGAGGCGCCTGACCGGGGCCGATGCGCGGGCAGGCTTCCTGTGCGCGGTCAGGGAGCGCGTGCTCTCCTGGCAGAATGCTGGGGTGGCGCCTGGCGTCACGAGGAGAGTTGACCGAGCGGCCGAAGGTGACGGTCTTGAAAACCGTTGAGGCGTTGTAGCGTCTCCGTGGGTTCGAATCCCACACTCTCCGCTCCTGGTGCCGTCCGCACGTGCGGTCAGCGCTCACGCTCCAGCAGGAGTGGTCCACGCTCGCGGATCCACACTCACGCTCCATCACCGCGCTCAGACTGCGGCTCGCTGTCTGAGCGCGGCAGTGGAGCACGAGTGTGGTTCTCCCGCCGGGGGCGTCGCGTGGTGGAGGCTGAGGGGGAGGCGGGCCGCATTTTGCCCCGCGTGCCCCACGACCGGTACCCTGTGTGGGCAATCGGGAGACGTGACTGAGCGGCCGAAAGTGCATCCCTGCTAAGGATGTGATGGGGTTACCCATCCGTGGGTTCGAATCCCACCGTCTCCGCCGCCGCGAGTCGGCAGGTCGTGACCCACCGTCGCGAGCCTGTATACTCGTGACTCGGCCATTGCGGCCGTGCGCCCTTAGCTCAACGGATAGAGCATCTGACTACGGATCAGAAGGTTGGGGGTTCGAATCCCTCAGGGCGCGCTCTCTGACCCACGCACAGGCCCTCGTCGCAACAGCGGCGGGGGCCTTTCGCATGCCTGGGCGGCTCGGCGCGGTGCGTGACCATCGCCCCAGGTCCGCGCGCAGGACTCGCGAGTCGCGCCAGCGCGCTAGTGTGCGGGTAGTCCCCTCTTCCGGGACCGACCCTCACGTCAAAGGAGCAACACCCGTGGATTTCTTCGCGAACTTCCTGCAGATCCTTCTGTGGACTCTGTGGATCATGATCATCATCACGTTCTTCGTGGTGGTCATCCGCATCATCATGGACATCTTCCGTGACACCGAGCTCAGCGGCTGGGGCAAGACCGGATGGCTGCTGTTCGTCATCCTGCTGCCGGCGCTGGGCGCGATCGTCTACCTCTTCGCCCGCGGCAACGGCATGGCCCGTCGCGACGCCAAGGACGCTGCAGCGATCCGCGACGCTCAGCGCGAGTACACCAAGGGCGTCGTCGAGGAGGTCGGCGGGGCCGCCGGCCAGATCAAGGCGGCCAAGGAGCTGCTGGACGCCGGCACCATCACGCAGGACGAGTACGAGGCGCTCAAGGCCAAGGCTCTCGCCTGAGTCAGTCCGTCTCGCGCCCGTCGGGCCCGAGCGTCACCCGCGACACGCGGTCCCCGTCGACCGCGACGATCGTGAGGACGGCCTCGCGCCCGACGGGCACCAGGCGGAGGGTCACCCGCCCCCGCTCGGCCGCGCTCAGCGCACCGATGCAGGCGGCGGTGATGCGCTCCACCGCCTCCCCGTCCGGGGGCAGGGCACCGCGATCGTCGAGGATCGTGATCGAAGCGCCGCGTGACCTGGCCGCCGCTGCGGCCTCCGCGACGCCGGGCACCATGAGCGACCGGCCGCGCACGCTGTCGCGCAGGGCGGCTTCCGTGATGATGAAGCTCTCGCGCTCGTCTGACGTGAACGGCCCTCCACCGGCGATCCTCTCGAGCTGAGGTACGGCCGCACGCGCGAGTTCCGCCGCGCGCGTTCGCCTGATCTCCTCCGCCGCGGCGTTCCTGGCCTGCTGGGCCGAGGCTCCCAGCTGCCGTCGTTCGAAGGACGCGATCCGACGTGCGGTCGCGCGCAGGGTCGAGGCGAACAGCGTCGCGACGAGCAGGATGCCGATGTGGGTGTCGAGCATCAGCGCGCCCGTGATCGCCCCGCGCCCGCTCTCGACGCCCCACGCCACCGTGATCGCGGTCATGAGGGCCATGCCCAGCCACGCGAGCAGAGCGCGCCGGCGCAGCGTGAGGATGAACAGCAGCCAGGTGTTCGATCCGAGGTGCCACGTCGCGCGTCCCAGCTCGCCGTCGCCGGGCAGGTTGGTCGCCACCAGGATCGTCGACACCGTCACGACGGCCAGGATGGCGGCGGTGTCGCGCAGGGGGAACGGGTCGGGGTGACGCCGCACGAGCAGCACCGAGGCGCCACTGACGAGCACCATGGCCAGGTAGGACTGCCATGGCGCGCGCAGGACGTCCGCGGTGGCGACGGTGAAGGCGGCATTCGACGCGACGAAGATTGCGACGAGGATGCGCGCCGCGGGCGAGCCCAGGTACAGCAGAGCCGAGACGTCGGCCTCCGGGGGCTTGCGCGGCGCGGCGGCACGGGCGGTCTCGTCCGTGGCCTGCACCGCGCTCACCTGCGCCATCCGATCGTCACGCGCGTTCCCGCACCCGGCTGGGACCACACCCTGCTCGAGCCGCCGGGCAGCGCGTCCATGCGGCCATTGATCGAGGCCTGGATCCCCAGCCGCGTCGCCTTGACCTCCGCCGGGTCGAACCCGCGACCGGCGTCCGCCACGACGACCTCGACCGCGTCGGAAGCGATGCGCGCCGACACGGTCGCGCGCACGCCTTCGCCCGCGTGGCGTTCGACGTTGCGCAGCGCCTCGCCCATCGCCTCGGCGACCGCCGTGACGACCACTCTGGGCACCGAGCAGTCGGGCTCGGAGTCGACCGAGATCGCGGCACCCGTCGCACAATCCGCCACCGTGCCGCGCAGGGTCGCCTCGACGAGGTCCGCGGTCACCACGCTCGCGCTGGTGCCCACGGGCGAGGCGATGGCGCGCACCGACGCCAGTGCCGACGATGCGCGAACGGGCAGGTCGGGGTCGAGTTCTTCACGACTCGCTGCGAGCAGGACCGACATGATGTCGTCGTGGACGATGCCGTTGATGCGCGCCTGCTCGCGCTGACGGGTCGAGCTCGAGGCCGCGGCCATGGCCGCCTCGCGCGCGCTGTCAGCCGCGGCGTCCTGGGCCTGCCCGGCCCGCACCACCGCTTGCGCCACTCCGGTGAGGATGCTGCAGAACAGCAGCGCGCCCACGCCGTCGAGCACCGCGTCGACCACGTCGGTATCAGAGGACAGAATCTGGACCGTGGTGACCATCGGTCCCTGCAGCGCCGGGAACACCCACACCCACCGCGTCGTCCACGTCACCCCCGCGATCGTCGACGACAGCGCGGTGATGCCCTGGATCCAGGGCTCGGCCCCATCCGGAAGGACGTCGACCGTCATGGCCGGAACCCACAGCACCTGGATGGCGAGGAACCCCGCCACCGAGGCCTGGGCGACCCGCCGTGTGAGCCAGACGCTGACGGTGCCGGAGAGTGCCAGGAGAGACGCCGGGAGGGCGATGGCCGTGAGGATCGATGCCCACCAGTACCACGGCGCGAGCACCTCGCGCTGGGCGAGAATCCCGCTGCCGCCGGTGAGCAGCAGAGCCCCGAACACCAGAGCGCCGATGCCGCACGCGGTGTAGAGCACGCGGCGCAGGCGTGCCTCGGCCGGTTCGCGCCGGGGAGCGCTCACTCGAGGATGCCGTCCTCGACGGCGCGCCTGTACAGATCCACGCGCGACGCCGCCTCACGTCCCACGGCCTCGTACTTGCGGCGGATGGCCTTCACGTAGTCGGCGACGGTGCCGCGGGAGATGCCCAGCGAGGCCGCGACGGACGCTGCGGTCTCGCCGGAGGCGTACATGCTCAGCACCTCCTGCTCGCGGTCGCTGAGCCGGGCGTCGGAGATCGCCGCGTCGGCATCGATCGCGGCAGCCCAGTCGGCGTTGAAGACGGCCTCGCCCCGCACCGCCGTGCGCACGGCGCCGAGCAGGGCGTCAGGAGGCGTCGACTTGCGGACGAGGCCCAGGGCGCCCGACCTGGCGGCGGACTGGATGAGCGCGCGGTCCTCCGCCCCAGTGTGGATGAGGACATACGAGCCGAGCCGGTGGATGGCGGCCACGTTGGCGGCCGGGTCGGAGCCGTCGGCGAGCCGGAGGTCCAGCACGACCAGTCGCGGCGCAGGACTGACCTGCGCGAGCTCAGCGACGGTCGAGACGGCCGCGACCAGCTCGACGTCCGGAGCGCCGTCGATCAGCGACTGGAAGCCTCGAGCGACCAGCGGGTGGTCCTCGACCAGCGCGATCCGGTGCCGTTCCACCACCCACTCCTTCCATCGGCGACGATGGCTGACACCCTAGCGCCAGCCGCGCACCGGTGGCCCTCGAAAGTTCATCTTGACCCCCCACAAGTGGGGATACCGGACCCACTCGCGCAGTGGCAGGCTCGGAATCGAGGCGGAGGGGGGCAATGCCCTTGTCGCCGCAAAGCCTGGAAGAGGTGGCGATGCACTGGTCGGCGGAGGAGTTCGCCCTGGTCATCACTGGCCTCCTGTTCCTGGCCGCCGTGGCGTCCTCCTTCCTCCCGAGAGTGGAACTCACCTGGGTCCAGCGGGCGGCGTTAGCCATCGGCGCCGCCGCGGCCCTGGGGTCCGCCGCACTCTCGGCGAGGTCGGGGGACGCTCATCTGCCCGCGCTGGTGTGGGCCGTCCCTGTGCTCGCGGTCGCCGTGGTGGTCGTGACGCGAGTCCGCGCGCGAGCGAGGAACGCCGCTCGCGCGACCCGCGCATCGGCCTCCGGCACCGAGGCCATCCCGACGTCGACGGTCCTGCGGACGTCCGTACTCGCCCCCGAGACCGTGGACTCCGCCGCGAGGCGCGTGCTGCTCGCCCGCGCCGCCGATCCGGCGTCGTCCGCACAGGAGCTGTCGCAGATCGCGAGCCGCCACGAGCACCTCCGCGTGGTCGTCGCCGCGAACCCGTCGACCCCCGCGAGCACGCTCGAGTGGCTCGCGTCCCACGGGGACGCGCGGATTCGCGATGCGATCGCGCAGCGGGGCAGTCGGCGACGCGCCGCCGCGGCCGTCCCCGCCCTCTGACTCAGGCCTCCTGGCCCGGCTCGACGGCCTCGTCGGCGTCCGTCGACCGGTCGGGGCCGATCCGCTCTGTCACGGGAGCGTCCAGCACGAGCACGCACAGGGCGACCTTGTCGCCGCGCTGCCACGACTGCGCGGTGGGCACCCACGCGACCCAGGCGGAGCCCGACGGCCCCAGACTGTCGAGCCGGCTCCCGCAATGCTCCCGACTGCGCAGCGCGACTTCCTCGTCTCCTGGGTAGCGGGCCTCCTCGAACACCAACGACGTGATGACTTCGGCCCGATGCTCGGCGGTGCACTCCACGACCGTCGTGCCGCCCACAGCACCGTCGTCGCCGACGCTCTCGAGGCACATCCCCGGCACCACCTGCATCGCGTGCAGGTCACCCACGGTCTCGGGTGCGGCCGGGTCGAGGCCTCGGCCCGTCGCGTCGAGAGCCACGGACCAGGAGATGCCGATGAGCAGCGCGACACCTGCGGCGATCGCCACCCATGCAGCGAGAGCCATGCCGCGGCCCGCCCCGAACGCCGAGGTTCGCCCGGCGGGAACAGCGGCCGTCGGACTGCCCGATGCGGCGGCCGCGGGAGCAGCGTCGCCCGGCTGAGACGCGTGCTGGCGTCCCGGATCGGGCGCGCCCGGCGGGACGAATGGATCGGTCACGACTGCGCGATCTCGAGCACCACCGGCACGTGATCCGAGGCGCCCTTGCCCTTGCGCTCGTCGCGCTCGATGGTGACGCCCGTCGCGAGCGACGCGAGGGGCGCAGAGGCGTAGATGAAGTCGATGCGCATGCCCTCGTTCTTGGGGAATCGCAGCTGCTTGTAGTCCCAGAAGGTGTACTTCCGCTCGTCGGGGACGAAGCGCCGGGAGAGCTCCTCGTACCCGGCGTCCGCGAACGCGTGGAAAGCGGCGCGCGCCTCGTCCGTCACGTGCGTCTCCGCCTCGGAGTCCTCCTCCGACCAGATGTCCGTGGGCAGCGGCGCGACGTTGAAATCGCCCACGAGAGCCGTGGGCGCATCGGCCCACGTGGACGCGGCTTCGCGCAGGGTGCGCAGGAACTCGAGCTTGTACGCGTAGTGCGGGTCCGCCAGACCGCGACCGTTGGGGACGTACAGGCTCCACACGCGCACGCCGCCGGCGGTCGCGCCGATCGCCCGCGCCTCGACGACGGGCTCCTGCCCGGGCTTGCCGAAGGCCGGCTGCTCCGGGAATGCGGTCTCCACATCCTCGAGCCCCACGCGCGACGCGATCGCCACGCCGTTCCACTGGTTGAGGCCGTGGACCGCCAGCTCGTAGCCCGCCGCCTCGAACGGTTCGCGCGGGAACTGCTCGGGCTTGCACTTGATCTCCTGCATCGCCAGCACGTCCGTCTCGGAGCGCTCGAGCCAGTCGACCACCCGGTCGCAGCGGGCACGGACGGAGTTCACATTCCAGGTGGCGAGGCGCATGGCTCCACGCTACCCGGCGCGGCCCAGGCGCACGGCCGATGCGCGTGCGGCCGAAGCGCGCAGGCCGCCCCGCGTACGCTGTCGCCATGGCGACTGCACTGATCACTGGAGCGAGCCGCGGACTGGGCGAGGAGTTCGCGTGGCAGCTCGCTGCCGCCCGCCACGACGTGGTGCTGGTCTCGCGCAGCGGCGACGAGCTGTCCGAGCTCGCCCACACCATTCGCGGCGCTGCGGGGGTCGAGGCCGAGGTCCTGCAGGCGGACCTCGCCGACTCGGACGACCTCGCGAAGGTCGCCGCCCGCGTGGCCGACCCCGAGCGCCCCATCAGCCTGCTCGTCAACAACGCCGGCTACGGGCTGGGCAAGGGGATCCTCGAGACCACCTGGGAGGAGGAGCGTGCGGCTCTCGACGTGCTCGTGAGCGCGCCCCTGTGCCTCGCGCAAGCCGCAGCGAAGGCGATGACCGAGCGTGGCCACGGCGCCATCCTGAACGTCGCCTCGATCGCGGCCCACCTGTCGAACACCACGTACGCCGCGCACAAGCGCTGGGTGGTCGAGTTCACCCACGCGCTCGCGGGCCAGCTCAAGGACACTGGGGTCAGCGCTACCGCCGTGCTGCCGGGGCTGGTGCGCACCCACTTCCACGACGGTCCCGATCTCGAGTACATGCGCCAGGACTATCCCGATCTGGTGTGGCTCGAGCCCGAACAGGTGGTCGAGTCGGCGCTCGCCGCGGTGCGCCGCAAGGCCGTGACGGTCACGCCCTCGGTCCGGTACGCCGCGAGCGCCGGTCTCCTGCGGCTGGCCCCGCGCGCCCTGACCCGCCGCCCGCGCGAGCCGCGCGAGCGCGCGTGACCCGGCCCGCGCATCGGCCCTGCGAACGCGATCGCCGCGGTCGTTCCCGCTCATCTAGCGCCTGAGACGAGCGAAATGGGCCCGAATCGCTCGTCTAGCGCGCTAGGTGTAGTGCCCAGGCAGGTTGTTCAATCTGTTGATGGGTGGGATCTTGCCGATGGCTGAGTGGTTGCGGTGGTGGTTGTAGTAGTGCATCCATGACTCTAGTTCGGCTCGACGGGCGTGCTC
>Ga0207814_100079_pt1 | contig 98666 bp, 81 predicted proteins | sample TtaePargueraPR_7_FD_187755 | JGI IMG/M metagenome (GOLD analysis project Ga0207814, IMG submission 187755) | Aerobic enrichment media microbial communities from Bioluminiscent Bay, La Parguera, Puerto Rico - Tt and P1 (2) (SPAdes) | ecosystem: Environmental > Aquatic > Marine > Unclassified ... | reverse complement strand
GCCGATGGCGACTTCCGGGCACAGGGGGACATACTCGAAGCACTGGGCAAGCAGCCCGGTACAGACCTTGCTGTGCTTGTGCCCGCCGTTGTAGCGCACCGGCTCGCCCATGGCGCACTGGCTGATGCCCACGGGAATTTTTTGCTGCAGTAGTTCTATTTTCATCAGTACTCGGGCCCGAACAGGCGATCCTTCGCTTACCAGCGTATCCTCTCAGTCTACTCTACGCTGGCGCGCCCATCGCGGATGCATCCATCGGGCAAACGGCCTCCCGCCCGCGAGCCGGCGCTATAAACCGGCGCCGTGGTGTGGATTTCGCGGTAATTGTTGCGCGGGGCGCCACCGCCGCTAAAATGCCAGTCCTTCTATATATGTACCATTTGTAGACACTCCAGTCTCACCAGCTCCCGGGGCCGCGAATGATTCCAGCACTGCGCGAAATCGACGAAGTACAGGCGCTTTACCTGCAGTTCCTCAAGGCACTCAAGCAGGAGGGCTTTCGCGGCGATGCCAGCCCCAGCTACGCCAGCCGTACCGTGCTGTCCACGGACAACTCCATTTACCAGGTACTGCCCCAGGCCGTGGTGTACCCGCGGGATATTCACGACCTGCAGCAGCTGATGCAACTCGCGGACCGGGAAGAGTTTCACAAGGTGGTGCTCTCCCCCCGCGGCGGCGGCACCGGCACCAACGGCCAGTCCCTGACCGACGGTATCGTGGTGGACATTTCCCGCCATATGAACCGCATCCTCGAAATCAACGCCGAGGAAGGCTGGGTGCGGGTGCAGACCGGGGTGGTGAAAGACCAGTTGAACGCGGCGCTGAAGCACCACGGGCTCTTCTTTGCACCGGAGCTCTCCACCAGTAACCGCGCCACTATCGGCGGCATGATCAATACCGACGCCTCCGGCCAGGGCTCCTGCCTCTACGGCAAGACCCGCGATCACGTGCTGGAACTGAAAACCGTGCTGATAGGCGGCGAACTGTGGCACTCGCACGCGCTTGACGATAGCGAACTGGCAGAAATCACCAGCAGCGACACGCGCGCTGGCAGGGTTCACCAGGTGGTGGATGGTGTCGAGCGTGAAAAACGCGATTTGATTGACGCCAGATTCCCCAAACTCAATCGCTGCCTTACCGGATACGACCTGGCCCACATCCGGGATAGCGAGAAGGGCAAGGAGGGCCGCTTCAACCTCAACAATATCCTGTGCGGCTCCGAGGGCACCCTGGGGTTTATCGCCGAGGCCAAGCTCAATGTGCTCAAGATCCCGAAGTGTGCCGCACTGGTCAACCTCAATTACGGCCACTTCCAGGATGCACTGAAAGACGCCACCGACCTGATGAAGGCCGGCCCCACGTCCATCGAGACCGTGGACAGCAAGGTGTTGCAGCTGGCCATGGGCGATATCGTATGGGACAGCGTCAGCGAATTCTTCCCCCAGGACGAGCGCCCGGTAAAGGGCATCAACCTGGTGGAGTACACCGCGGACTCCGAAGAAGAACTGGATGCCGCGCTCGCCCGGTTTACCGCCCATGTGGACAGCGCCATCGGCCAGCCGGGCAAGAGCTTCGCCTACACCATTGCCCGCGGCCACGCCCAGGTGAACAAGATCTGGGGCATGCGCAAGCGCGCCGTGGGCCTGCTGGGCAACGCCAAGGGCGAGCAGCGCCCGATTCCGTTTGTGGAAGACTGCGCGGTACCGCCGGAGAACCTGGCGGACTTTATCGCCGAGTTCCGCGCCGCCCTGGACGACGCCGGCTTTGCCTATGGCATGTTCGGCCATGTGGATGCGGGCGTGCTGCACGTGCGCCCGGCCATCGATATGAAGGACCCGGAGCAGGCCAAGCAGGTGCGGGTGATCACCGAACAGGTCGTGGCGCTGGCGAAAAAGTACAACGGCCTGCTGTGGGGCGAGCACGGCAAGGGGGTGCGCTCGGAGTTCGCGCCAGCGTTCTTCGGCGAACTCTACCCCGAGTTGCAGAAGATCAAGGGGGCTTTCGATCCCCGCAACCAGCTGAACCCGGGCAAGATCGCCACCCCCAGCAACGCCTCCGGCCTGCTCAAGATCGACGGGGTTCCCACCCGCGGTGAGCACGACCGGCAGATCCCGGTACAGGTTTGGGAGGGTTATTCCGAGGGCGTCTACTGCAACGGCAACGGCGCCTGTTTCAACTGGAATCCGGACGACGCCATGTGCCCCTCCTACAAGGGCACCCGCAACCGCATCCACTCCCCCAAGGGACGCGCCTCGCTGATCCGTGAGTGGTTGCGCCTGCTGGCGGACCGCTCCGTGGATCCGGAAGCGGTGGCGCGCAAAAGCCGCGAGCAGTCCTTCCTGATCGGGCTGCCCGGACGCATCAAGAATTCCCTGGCGCGCGCACGTGGCGAATACGACTTTAGCCACGAAGTGAACGACTCCATGCAGGCCTGCCTGGCGTGCAAGTCCTGCGCCGGCCAGTGCCCGATCAAGGTGGACGTGCCCACCTTCCGCGCCAAGTTCCTCGAGCTCTACTACAGCCGCTACCTGCGACCGCTGAAGGACTACTTTGTCGGCGGCCTCGAGTTTGTGATGCCGCACCTGGCGCGGGTACCGCAGCTGTACAACTGGCCCCTGGGCCTGAAGCCGGTGCGCTGGCTGATGGAGCGCGGTCTCGGCCTCGCCGACTCCCCCCGCATCTCTGCCACCCGTCTGGACAAGGTGATGCGCGAGCTGGGTGTGCCCTACGCCAGCCGCGAAAACCTGCGCGCCATGGGTCCGGCGCAGCGCGCCAAGGCGGTGGTGATCGTGCAGGATGCCTTCACCAGCTACTTCGACGCCGAGGTGGTGGCCGACACCCTGCGCCTGCTCAAGCTGCTAGATTTCAACCCGCTGGTGGCCCCCTTCCGCGCCAACGGCAAGCCCCTGCACGTGCACGGGTTCCTGCGCCAGTTCGCCCAGACCGCCGCGCAAAACAGCGCTATGCTCAACAGCCTGGCGGCGTGCGGCGTACCGCTGGTGGGCATAGACCCCTCCATGACCCTGACCTATCGCTCGGAGTACCAGAAGCTGCTGGGCGACAAGGCGCCGAAGGTGCAGCTGCTGCAGGAGTGGCTGGCCGAGCACACCGAGCACCTGGCCACCAATCGCAACCGCCTCAAGGGCAGCCGCTTTACCCTGCTGCCCCACTGCACCGAGCAGTCCAACGCCGCCGGCTCGACACGCCAGTGGCAGCAGGTGTTCAGCGCGCTGGGTATGGAGCTGGACACCCAGGCGGTCGGCTGTTGCGGCATGGCCGGCACCTACGGCCACGAGATGGCCAACCGGGAGACCTCGCGGGTGATCTTCCAGCAGTCCTGGGCGCCCAAACTGAATGGCGATACCAGTGGCATCCTCGCCACCGGCTACTCCTGCCGATGCCAGAGCAAGCGCTTCGCCGAGAAAAATCTGCGCCATCCGCTGCAGGCACTACTGGCGCAAATCGAAGATTCGGGGTTTACTGTCAGTAATCACTAACTTGTGCGCTGCCACTGCCATAGATATTTCCATTGGACACCGGCGCGCCTTGAAGATGGACTGACCATGCTGCCCACGCAACGCACCTCGCACAATCGACGCGCACTCCTGGCCCCGGCCTTCGCCGGGCTGGCGCTGTGCCTGCAGCTGGCGCTGTCGTCGCAGTCCCTGGCCGAGAACGCCGTTATCGATCCCAGCCCGCTGATCATGGAAGCGGAAGAATATGCGCTGGAAGGCAACTACGACGCCGCGCTGCCCCTGTACGAGAAGGCCATTGCCGGGCTCGGCGCCGAGCCCCATCGCCAGAACCAGCTGCGCTATCGTTACGGCATCATTCTGAACGCCCTCGGCGGCCAGCGCCCGGACCTCTACCCCCTGGCTCGCAGCCAGTTCGACGCGGTGCTGAATTACATTGAGTCCTCTCCCGGCCTGCCCTTCGAGCACTCCGCCGCGCGGGTGCGTTCCGCCATCGCCCACACCTACCACCAGCAGTCGGCACTGCAGACCAACCCCAACAAGCGCGCCGCCATGCTGCGCAACGCCTACCAGCTGTATGCCAGTGCCATCGAAGAACTGCGCCGCGAAGAGGACTGGCAGAACCTCGCCATCACCGCCTTCAACATCGGCCAGGTGTGCGAGTGGCAGGGCAATCTGGAAGAGGCGATCCAGTGGCTGGAACAGGCGGTGGCCCTGGACAGGCGTCACGGCTTTGCGGATCTGGAAGAAGACCAGGCATACCTGACTGCCCTGAGAGAACTGGTCAATCCCGAGCAGCCTGTGGGCAATTCAGCCATCTGAGTCACGGGAACCAGGAGTCCGCTGGCGCCATTCACGGCGCTGGCGCGCCGCCCGCTAGCAGGATGTTTCCCTTTACCGCGCCCGTGTGCCCGGGACAAATCTCCTCTTCCTGCGATTTTTCTATCCCAAGATAGACATAGCCTTTCGAAAATAGTGAGTATTCACAAAACTGATCCCGGTTACAGCGCTGTCACCGGTACCCCAACCCCCGATCTGGACCAACGGTCGCAAATAGTCGGAAAAAAATTTTGTTCTAGCGAATACCGCTTCGCCGCGCCCAAATCGTGTATTTTTTAAACAATCAAAGATGACATCGCTGTCATAGCGAAGACCGGATCGGCAACGCGGTGCCAATAGAAATCCATTTTCCATGTGCTGCGCTGTCATATTCCCGTCACACCGGGGAATAAATTTGCAGAACTTCCGTATATACCGCGACAGGAGGCTCAATCGAGGAATTAAACGAATACCCCGTCGGGTAATCCCACCGCTCTGCCGGAAAGATTGATTACCGATGGGGGATGTTTAATATGGCCAACCCTGATCAAACATTGATCACTTATGCCGAAATCAACTTGGAGGCCACGCAGGCAAAACGAGTCTGCGACTGAAACGCCCTCGGAGGTACCGAACACTATGCGACAGAGCCTTAAAAAGTACATCATCGTACTCGTAGCATCACTCACGGCACTGGCCGGTGGAGACGCCTTTGCCGCTATCAAGAAGTCCGGCGACAACAAGTCCATGACCGTCACCGCGACGGCCTACAACTCCGTAGAAGGCCAGACCGATGACGATCCCTGGGTAGCAGCCTGGAACAACCGCCTGCGCCCCGGCGACAAGATCATCGCCGTTTCCCGCGACCTGGAGAAACACGGCCTGACCAACGGCGCCAAGGTAAAAATTGAAGGTCTGCCCGGCACCTACACCGTGCGCGACCGTATGAACAAGCGCTACAAAAACCGCATTGACGTGTGGATGGAAAAGGACATCAAGAAAGCACGCAAGTGGGGCAAGAAGAAGCTGAAGATTATCTGGAGCCACAAGAAGTAATCAGCGCGCGCACATAACATGCACCAGAAAACACAGCGCCTTGCCCGCTCTGCTTTTCAGACAAAACCCCGCTTCGCGGGGTTTTGTTTTTTCCGGGCAACGAAAAACGGGGCTTGCCTGATCACACTGGCGGTCACGGTTCGGTCGTAACGTCCTGACCTTCCAGCTCGCGGCAGCCCTCGTTGTCGATGTAATAGATACTCGGCTGACGCGCCTGGTTGTAGCGGTGCTCGATACCCTCATCGCGGAATACCAGCAGGTATTCCTCCTTTACCCAACCCTTCTCCGTGCGGTATTCACTCAGCCACAACAGGGCCGGGGAATTCTCGTGGCAATCTCCGTAAAACATACGGGTCTTCTCCACCAGCTCCTTGCTGAGGTAATCGCGGTATTTTCCCGGGTAGGTAAAGCGCTCGCCGGACAGGTCGACCTGCGCAACCCCGTCCTCATCACCATCCATTTCAGCCTGGGACTGGTCGCGGCGCGCCGCGGCGCTCTCCGTGGAGCCCTTTTGATCGAGGCGCGCGAATTCCTCGGGTTCCGGTGGCTCATCACGGTCCGCTGGCGCTGTCTGTTCCTGTCGCTCTTCGATTTTTTCCAGAAAAATCGCGGTGTTTTCATCGCAGTCGATACAGGTACGCCCGGCAATGATCGCGTAACCCTTGAGCTCGGAGATGAGTTCGGCTTCGGCGAGATCCACATCGATCACCCGGTCATCGGACAACTTGAGTTCAACACCCGACTGGGCCGGTATCACTGGCGAGATACACAGCAGGGGAATGACAAGAAGGGGAAGGAAATTTTTCATGCAGAGCAACCACACCTAATACATCTGCAGACTGTGGCGGCCCGGTGACCGCGAGCAGTTGGCACCGCCAGGGCAACTTTCCTTGCTGCCCGTTGGCGGCGCCGCGATTGGGTAGTGCTGTTACACTGTCGCGATTCCCTTCTATGTATAACCATAGCAGGCCATTGAAAACCTGCTGTGTGGCGCACGACTTATTTGAAATCGGACTGGCGGCTTGCAGTCACAAACGTTATGAGTGCCATGGTTAAGGGTGCCATGGACTGCCGCCACACCGACGGCCCACGGTTTGCGCGGACTCAGGGCGCTTCCCAGCTCCCGCTCGCCTCCGCGGGGCCGATAAAGGCCCCCACGCCCTCCTCCTTGAGCGCATCCAGTGCCTCCTGCAGCGCCTCCTCATCGGTGTCGAAGGCATCTTCCCACACGGTGGTGTTGTTGTGCTCGTCGACAATCTCGAGCAACCAGCCACCCTCGCCATCGGCGTAAATGTCGATGCTGACGGTGTGATTGCCATCGCTGTAGGCGCGGCTCAGGGGAGAATCCTGGGGAGTGATGTCATCGGCCATGGGGGGAACCTCGCTGGCAACCGGAACGGCAAGTGAACGGGAATTGGACGGGCGAGAAGCGATCCGGCGACGAATGAATCATCGGTCAGATGGCATAGTTCGCTGTCGAAAAAGTGTACGACAGCCCGTGAATTTTTCGTTAAAATGCGCGGCGATTTTTTACCCCGAGTGCAAAACTCGAACATTCACCCGATGCCCCGGATTTACGCTCCGGCCTGCAAAAGGACACTACGATGACCAACCACACCGATGTCGTGGTCTGTGCGCTGTACAAATTTGTCAGCCTCGAGGACTTCGAATCCCTGCGCGAACCCCTGCTCAACACCCTGCTCGACAACGAAGTGCGCGGCACCCTGCTGCTGGCACGCGAAGGCATCAACGGCACTGTCGCCGGCAGCCGCGCCGGCATCGATGCCCTGCTCGCCTACCTCCGGTCCGACCCGCGCCTGGCAACGCTGGACTTCAAGGAATCCTACACCGCGGAAATGCCCTTTCTGCGCAGCAAGGTCAAACTCAAGCGGGAAATCGTCACCATGGGTGTGGAGGGCATCGACCCGCGCCGCACCGTGGGCACCTACGTCAAGCCCCAGGACTGGAACGCACTGATCTCCGATCCGGAGGTCCTGCTGATCGACACCCGCAACGACTATGAGTACCAGGTCGGCACCTTCGAGCACGCGGTCAACCCCAATACCACCAGCTTCCGCGAATTCCCCCAGTATGTGAAAGAACACCTGGATCCGCAGAAGCACAAGAAGGTCGCCATGTTCTGCACCGGCGGTATCCGCTGCGAGAAATCCACCGCCTACCTGAAGGAGCAGGGCTTCGACGAAGTCTTCCACCTGCAGGGCGGTATCCTCAAGTACCTGGAAGAGGTACCCAGGGAAGAGACCTTGTGGAAGGGGGAGTGCTTTGTGTTTGATGACCGGGTAACGGTAAACCACGATCTGGAGCGGGGCAGCTACCAGCAGTGCAACGCCTGCCGCATGCCGGTCACCGAGGAAGAAATGCAGTCCGAACTGTTTGAACAGGGAGTGAGCTGCCCGCACTGCCACGACTCGGTCTCCGAGGCGGACAAGGCCCGCTTCCGCGAGCGCGAGAAGCAGATTCAGTTGGCAAAAGCCCGCGGTGAGGATCACCTGGGACACGACGCCAAAGCGACGACCGCTGCCCGCCGCCAGCAGAAACAGGAATTGCGCCGCCAGCAGGCCGAGCAGGCGCGGGGCGCCTGACCCCCAATCCGCCTATTCCTTCTTCGTGACCCGGTCTGCCGGAGTGCCCGCTCAGCTGGGTACTTCGGCAGCGCTGGTCAACCACTGCATGGCCGACGCTTCGGTCAGGAATGAGTGCAGCACCAGGCCGGCACTGTGCGCATGGTTGCGCATCACCGCGGTGGTATTGAGTTCGGCACGATTGAGAATGGCAATTCTGGCGCCATTCAGGGCGGGCAACCCGCCGAGAAACACACCGTACCGCCGCTGCTCTTCCAGGGACATCGACATTCTGGTCACCCGGCGCACGTCCGCGAGCACCCGTAGCGGCTTGAGGTGCCCATATTTCGCCACCAGCTGGCGCACCGCTTCCACCCGATTCTGGTAGGTGGCCTCTCCGTATAGCAGCATGTTGACGACACGACTCTGGCTGTCATAACGGATCTGAAAACTCATTACGGCGACGACTCCAATCCTTTCTGCGGCAACTCCGGGCGGCAACGCTCAGCGACAACGGCGCCCCGATTCGCCCGGCGCCTGTATCACCCTGCTCTTACTAGGCCAGGCGGTCAAGGCCGGCACAAATAACCACAAAAAGCCTGCAATTTTGGAACCAGAGTCTCACTTGGGGGATCATTAGGAGCAGCGGGTGGGCGAAGGCAAGAAAGCACAGCCAGGGGACGCTAGAAGGAGAACTGGGAAAGGAAAACGACGACAGATCAGCGGGACACATCCTCACTTTTTTCAGCCGCCATCAGCCACTCCACCGCGGCCTGCTCGGTGACAAATTCCACCACACGCATGCCCTCTGCCTGCGCCGTGCTGTCGATCACTACATTGGCGTTGTGGTCTGGCGCATGCAGCACCGCGATCCTGCCGTGACTCAACCCCTGGAGGTGTGCGGCGTATACACCAAAGAGCCGCCGCTCATCCATCGTCATGACAATGTCCGCATTGCGCACGTCCACCAGCAGCATCAACGGGTGCAGATGGCCATACTTTTCCGCCACCTGGCGGGCGGAAGCCAGTTTGTCGGACAGTTCAACCCGGTCAAAAAACACCGCCGTGACGATCCGCGTCTCTGCATTGAATCGAATCTGAAAGCTCAACTACGCACTCTCCCGAGCCGCCAGTCCTACTGCCGCGGTATAACCCTCAGGGGCTAACCCGGCCTGCGATCACGTCGGCACCGAAAACTTTTCGTTATTGTCGACCGCCAGTATAAGAGCGCGGCCGACCGCCACCAAATATGTGATCACAATATCGGTTGGTCAGCTCATATCTATCTCCGGCAGCAGTTCACTGTCGCCGGACAACCACACCTGCGCGGCCGCATTGCGCGCAATCTCTTTATACAGTGCGGCCACCTCACTCTCCGGTGCCGCGGCCACCGTGGGCTTGCCACTGTCCGCCTGCTCGCGAATCGACATCGCCAGAGGCAACTGGCCCAGCAGCCGGGTATCATACTCCGCCGCCATCTTGTCGCCGCCACCGGCACCAAACACCGGCTCCTGGTGGCCGCAATTGGAACAGGTATGCAGGGCCATGTTTTCCACAATACCGAGCACCGGGACCGACACCTTGCGGAACATTTCCACACCCTTGATGGCGTCGGCCAGGGCCAGGTCCTGGGGCGTGGTGACGATCACCGCGCCGGACAGCGCCACCTTCTGCGACAGGGTCAGCTGGATGTCACCGGTCCCCGGGGGCATATCCACCACCAGGTAATCCAGCTCGCCATCCTCCGAGCCCTGACCCCACAGGGTCTGGGTCAGCATCTGGTTCAGCGCGCCGCTGGCCATGGGACCGCGCCATACCGCCGGGGTATTCTCGGTCAGCAGATAGCCGAGCGACATGGTCTGTATTCCCAGCGCCGCCACCGGCACGAAAAATTTGCCGTCCTGCACTTCCGGGCGCAGGCCCTCGGTACCGAACATGGTGGGCAGGCTGGGACCGTAGATATCCGCGTCCAGCAGCCCCACCGACGCACCTTCGGCGGCCAGCGCCAGTGCCAGGTTGGCGGCGGTGGTGGACTTGCCGACCCCGCCCTTGCCCGACGCCACCGCGATGATATTTTTCACCGCGCGCAGAGACTCGGGCACTTCACCCGATTCTGTACGGCCAATATCGAAAAACAGATCACACTGGATGTCGGCATCAGCTAGCGGCCCGTCCGCGAGCAGCGGTACACAGGCCGTGCGGATGCGCTGGGCCCAGGCCGCCTGCTGGCTGGCACAGGGGTAGCCGAGGGTCACACCGGTATACACGGTGCCATCGTCGAAGCCCACCTCGATATCCGCCTCCAGTTCGTCCAGGGGCAGGCCGGTGGCCGGGTCCTCCAGGGCGCCGATGACTTCCGCCACCCGCTCCAGCTGGGCCTGCACTTCGGCGGGGATGTCTTCATGGTCGTGTTGGTGGTCATGTTCACGATGGTGATCGGTCACGTCGCTTTCCTCTCTGGGCCTCGAATCCGGGCGGCATTGTGGGCAAGCCCCCGGGGGAATACAAGCGTAGCCGCCGGCGCTGCCGGGTGCCTTGAAGGGCCCATATCTGCTATATTCCGCGCTCTTTTCCGGCCGCGGATCATCACCGACGGCCACCGTTTTGACCATCAATCCGTCTTGTAGCCTTTGGAACCCATGATGTCTCAGACCGACAAGCAGCCGAGAAACATCCTCGTCACCAGCGCCCTGCCCTACGCCAACGGCTCCCTGCACCTGGGCCATATCCTCGAGTACATCCAGACCGATATCTGGGCCCGATTCCAGCGCGCCCGCGGCAACCAGTGCCTGTACATGTGCGCCGACGACGCCCACGGCACCGCCATCATGCTGAAGGCCGAGCAGCTGGGGCTCACCCCGGAGCAGCACATCGCCAATATGCAGGCGGAGCACCAGCGGGATTTCAACGATTTCCTGATCGGCGTGGACAACTACCACTCGACCCATTCGGAGGAGAACCGGGAGCTGTCGGCGATGATCTACAAGCGCCTGCGGGAGAATGGCCACATTGCCTCGCGCACCATTACCCAGGCCTTTGACCCGGAGAAGGAGCTGTTCCTGGCGGACCGCTACATCAAGGGCACCTGCCCCAAGTGCAAGACCGAAGACCAGTACGGGGACAACTGTGAGGCCTGCGGCGCCACCTACAGCCCCACCGAGCTGATCAACCCGGTGTCGGCGATTTCCGGCGCCACGCCGGTGGAGAAGGAATCCGAGCACTTCTTCTTCACCCTGCCCGCGTTCACCGACTTCCTGAAACAGTGGACCCGCTCCGGCACCCTGCAGGGCGAGGTTGCCAACAAGTTGTCCGAGTGGCTGGACGAGGGGCTGCAGGAGTGGGACATTTCCCGCGACGCGCCCTACTTCGGTTTTGAAATCCCCGATGCTCCGGGCAAGTATTTTTACGTGTGGCTGGACGCACCCATCGGCTACATGGCCAGCCTGAAAAACTACTGCGATAAAAACGATCTCGACTGGCAGGAGTACTGGAAAAAAGACAGCACCGCCGAGGTGTACCACTTTATCGGCAAGGACATCGTCAACTTCCACGCCCTGTTCTGGCCGGCGATGCTCGACTCCGCCGATTTCCGCACCCCCAACAAGGTGTGCGTGCACGGCTTCCTGACCGTCAATGGCAAGAAAATGTCCAAGTCCCGCGGCACCTTTATCAATGCGCGCAATTACCTCGATCACCTGAATCCGGAGTACCTGCGCTACTACTTCGCGGCGAAACTCACCGCCGGCGTCGACGACCTGGACCTGAACCTGGAAGACTTTATCGCCAAGGTAAATTCGGACCTGGTGGGCAAGGTGGTGAACATCGCCTCGCGCACCGCCAAGTTCGTCAGCAAGTCCGGCGGTGCCCTGTCTGCGGAACTCGCCGACGCGGCCCTGTGGAACCAGTTTGTGGAAGCGGCCCCGCGCATTACCGAACACTTTGAAGCGCGCGAATACAGCCGTGCCACCCGCGAGATCATGGCGCTGGCGGATGCCGCCAACGCCTGGATTGCCGACAAGGCCCCCTGGTCTCTGGCCAAGGAAGAAGGCAAAGAGCAAGAGGTGCTGGCGATCTGCTCCCAGGGCGTCAACATGTTCCGCGCGCTGATCACCTGGCTGGCTCCGGTACTGCCGGAAACCGCGAAAAAGGCTGAGGAATTCCTGGGCGTGACGCTGGACTGGAATACCGCGACTACCCCACTCGCTGGCCACACCATCAACAAGTTCAAGCCGCTGATGCAGCGGATTGAAAAGACCCAGGTGGAAGCCATGCAGGAAGCGGCGAAAGAGTCCCTGGCGCAGCTACAGGCGGAGGCCAAGGCAGCCAGCGGGCCGCTGGCGGACGATCCGCTCGCCGAGCAGATCCAGTTCGACGACTTCGCCAAGGTGGACCTGCGCATTGCGCTGATCGCCAATGCGGAGCATGTGGAAGGTGCCGGCAAACTGCTTCGCCTGACCCTGGACCTGGGCGGTGAGACCCGCAATGTGTTTGCGGGTATCAAGAGCGCCTACAGCCCGGAAGACCTGATCGGCAAGCACACGGTGATGGTCGCCAACCTGGCACCGCGCAAGATGCGCTTTGGTGTGAGTGAGGGCATGGTGCTCGCCGCCGGGCCGGGTGGCAAGGACATCTGGATTCTGGAGCCCCACGCCGGTGCGCAGCCGGGTATGCGGGTGATGTAAATCACGCAACGCAGGATCCACTGGAATTGACGAGAAGGTGACGCTAGCGGGTGTAGCCTTGTAAGACCTTCACCGCCATGGATGGCGGTGCAGAGCCCCCAGGGATGGGTTAACGGGGGGGCGCCTAGCTCGTGTCTTACAAGGCTACACCCGCTAGCGGCACCGCCACAGGGCTTGAATGAGCCGCTGGGGCGGCCCTCAGGGGCAATTTTCTGCTCCACAACCTCATCGGCAATCGTTCCACAGAAAACAGCCCCAGAGGGCCTTAACGGAAAGTTCGGTAGTCTAGAGAAAATGGAGGCGGCAGATGCGTGGGGTTTTTCTTGATACCTTGACGATGAAGCTGGAAGAGCTGGATACCTCTGCGCTGCGGAATGCGGTGGATCATTGGGATTTTTTTGAAACCACCACACCGGAGCAAACGGCCGAGCGCATCAAAAACGTCGACATCGTCATTACCAACAAGGTGGTGCTCGACCGGACCCTGATAGAAAAAGCCTCCCAGCTGAAACTCATCTGCGTCTGTGCCACCGGCACCAACAATATTGACCTCGACGCCGCCGCGGAAAAAAATATTCCGGTCAAAAACGTCGCCGGCTACACCGGCAGCTCCCTCTCCCAGCACACCCTCGCCCTGATACTCGCACTGGCCACCCGCTGGCACCAGTACAGTGAAGATGTGAAGCACGGCGCCTGGAGCCGGTCCCCCATATTCTGTCGACTGGATTACCCGGTGATGGAACTCGACGGCAAGGTGCTGGGGATTGTTGGCTATGGCGACCTGGGCCAGAAAGTGGCGCGGCTCGGCGAGGCGCTGGGCATGCGCATCCTGATTGCCGACTCCTTTACGGGAGAAAAGAAGTCTGGGCGAGTATCGCTAGAGAAGTTGCTGGCGGAATCCGATGTGATCAGTCTGCACTGCCCGCTCACCGAACAGACCGACCAGCTGGCAGACCGGGACTTTTTCGCCAGCATGAAAAATACAGCATTCCTGATCAACACCGCCCGCGGTGGGCTGGTGGATGAGCAGGCGCTGGCAGACGCCCTGAAAAGTGGTGCCATCGGCGGCGCGGCCCTGGATGTGCTCAGCGTCGAGCCGCCGCCCGCCGACCATATACTGCTGGCGGGCGATATCCCCAATCTCATCATTACTCCCCACAACGCCTGGATCAGTCGCGAGAGCCGCCAGCGCCTGCTCGATGGTGTTGTCGCCAACATAAACCGGCATTTTCAGTAATAATACCGCCCGCTGCAGCGGGCTGGTCTCCCCTTCAAAAATTTGGTTTACTCAAACGGTCAACAGGAAGAGGTAAGGCTGTTTAAACCCTGTGACAACAGCCCACTCATAATAAAAGGACTTCCCTCATGGCCAAGCGCACCTCTGCGGCCAGGCTCGTCTGCGTCACCGCTTTTTTACTGACACTCTCCGCCTGCAGCAAAGACACCCCCCCGGATGCATCCGCCAACACCGAAGACAACCTCAAGCCGGTGGCGGAAATTACCAAGGAAACCAAGCACTTCGCCGGATTGTTCGACCTGTACCAGAACGAAAAGAACGGCAGTCTCTACCTGAAAATCCTGCCGGAGCAGCTCGGCAAGGACATCATTCACCACATGCAAGTCAGCAATGGCATTCCCGGCAACAATATCTACCACACCATGGGAATGTATTTTCAACCGCGGGTGCTCCGCTTCGAGCAATACTTCGACAAAATTCACGTGCGGCAGGAAAATACCATTTTTGTCCACGAACAGGACAATCCTGTCAGCCGCGCAGAGCACGCCAACGTCAACCGGCCGCTGTTAGCGGCACTCAAGATCGAAGCCAGGGACAAAGATACTGGCGCGCTGTTCGTCAACGTGGATTCGCTGTTTCTCAACGATTCTCTGCGCCAGCTGAAACCCTCCCCGAATCCGGAGGAAAAGCCCGGTGACCGGTTGGCACTGGGCAAACTGAACGAGGACAAGACCCGCTTCACCAGTCTGCACAACTACCCGAAAAATACCGATGTGGTGGTCGAGTATGTCTACGACAATCCCGAGCCGGTGTTGCCAAAGGACTTCGGCAGTGACATCAAAGACTACGCCCTGGGCGACGAGCGGAGCCTGGCGTTCAGCATCCGCCACATCCTGATTCAGGCACCGGAAAACGATTTCAAACCGCGTCCGGACGATCCCCGCCTGGGCTATTTCACCGCCCTGCGACAGGTGATGACCTCCGACAGCGCGGCACCTTACGGCGACTTTATCAATCGCTGGCACCTGGTGAAGAAGAACCCCATGGCGGAAATCTCCGAGCCGGTGGAGCCCATTGTCTGGTGGATTGAAAATACGACGCCACTGGAATACCGGGACACCATTCGCGACGCCACACTCGCCTGGAACCAGGCTTTCGAGCAGGCGGGATTTAAGAACGCCATACAGGTAAAAGTGCAACCGGACGATGCAGACTGGGATGCCGGAGACCTGCAATACAATGTGTTGCGCTGGACCGCCTCACCGCAGCCACTGTTCGGCGGGCTGGGCCCGAGTATCGGTGATCCTCGCACCGGCCAGATCCTGGGTGCCGACATCATGCTCGAGCTGGTGGCCATGCAGAACCGCTCGCGCATGGAAGAGATCTATGACGTGCCGGCGAGTATCAGCCCCTCGGGCAATAACGCCCTGCACCCCGCGGCCCAGTCCCATGCGCCCCTGTATATGGGCAGCGCATTCGGTTCCGCCGCACTCAACGCCATGGGCGCCGACAGCGCAACTATCGGCCGTTTTTCGGAAGAGTTTCTGTACTTCCTGATCCTGCATGAGGTCGGGCACACCCTCGGGCTGAATCACAACTTTATCGCCAGCCAGCACCAGCCACTCGATGCGGTATTCGATGGCGAGCGCACCCGCGCCCAGGGACTGACCGCGTCGGTTATGGACTACCCGGCTGCCAACCTGTCCGCAGATCCGGACAGCCAGACGCAGTTTTACGATGTGGCGCCGGGTGCCTACGACCGCTGGGCGATCGAGTACGGCTACTCACCCGCAGTGGTGGACCCGGAAGAAGAAGCACAGCGACTGTCCAACATTCTCGCCCGCTCCACCGATCCGGCGCTGGCGTTCGGCAACGACGCCGACGATATGCGCAGACCGGGTGCCGGTATTGACCCCCGTATCATGATCAACGACATGAGCGGTGATGCCATCGGCTACGCGCAGAATCAGTTCGAACTGGGGCAAAAAATCCTCGCCACCCTGCCCGAACGCCTGCTGACCCAGGGCGAGTCACGCCAGGAACTGGTCAACGGTGCCAACGTCGCCCTCAGCCACTACGGCAGCGCCGCGCAGACGGTATCGCGCTATATCGGTGGCGTCATGGTGGACCGCGCCATGGTGGGACAGGAGGGCGCCAGCGATCCGTTCCGCCCGGTACCGTTAGCGGAGCAGAAACGGGCGATGAAAACCCTGGAGGAGTATGTCTTTGCACCGCAGGCCCTGGTGCTTTCTCCGGCCTTGATCAAGCAGCTGCAGCAGCAACGCCGCTGGTTTTTCTTTTACGGGAAAACCGAAGATCCCAAGGTTCACGATCTGGTTCTGAACATCCAGAAATCCGTGCTGGATCACCTGTTGAACCCGGTGGTACTGAAGCGCGTGCAGGATTCGACACTCTACGGCAATGAGTACTCGATGACGGATCTGTACGCCGATCTGAACCTGGCGATCTTTGCTGCGGACGCAACGGGCAATGTGGACACTTTCCGCCAGAACCTGCAGCGCGAATATGTGAACCGCTTGATCAAGCTGGCAAAACCCTCTGCGGAGGACGCCCGCCTGCAACAGGCACAGGCGCTGGCCAGATATTCACTTACCCAGATCGAGCGCCAGCTCAGGAGCAATGGCAATGACCCCGCTTCTCGCGCACACAAGGAGTATCTCCAGTTTGTGATTCGCGAGGCACTGAATCCGAACAGTGCCGGGAATACCCCCTCCGCCTGATCGGCAAACCTCCGGCAGTCCCGCGCCCTTCGGGCGGGACTGCCGCTTCTCCTCGCAGTTTTCGCGTCTCTGGCCGTTAACTGCATAAGCCGAAAGCGGCTAATACCGATTCCTTGTATCAGACACTTTTCCCTGCGCTTGCGCCGCCGCCGTCCCTATCCTTTCTGCTCACCTTGACTATCGGAGGAGAGCGTCATGGCAACTGCAAAAGCCCCCAACAGCGGTACGAATTCAGCCCGCGAAAAGCTGAACCAGGCCTATCACCTGGCCGGTGAAGCGGCACACGATACCGCGGAGCAGGTTAAAGCCCGCGCACACAACACCGCGGAGTCCGTCAAAGCGCGCACCCGCACTTCTGTGGACAAGGGTAAACAGCGCGCCCACGATGTGGCAGAGCGTGCCGAGAACTCCATCAAGGCACATCCCCTGGTCAGTGTCGGTTGCGCCTTCGCCGCCGGCTGGCTGATTGCGAAAATTCTGAAGTAACTCCGGTACCGAGCGCGGTACCGCCTATTCACAGTCGGCTGGAGAAGATGGGGATTCTGAATGACCGGACCTGAAAGACCGGCTGCGGACGGCCGCGGCCGCGGCCGGGACAATGCTTACGCGGAAGAACCCGATTCCGATCAGGATATCCGGTCCCAGGTCGATGCGCTGATGCAGCGCGCCGAAGCCACCATGACCCTGGCCACCGCCTGGTCGGAAAATTTTACCCGCCTGGTGCACCTGGAATTCCAGCGCACCCTGAGTGCCGGCAAGCGGATCGTCATTCTCGCCCTGTGTCTGTTTTTCCTGGCCATTGCATTGCTGGTCAGCCTCTGTGCTGGCCTCGGGTTACTGGGGTTCTACGTAACGCAGTCGGTGTATATAGGGTTCGGTATATTTCTGGGGGCGCAGTTCTTGATGGTTGCCGGGCTTGCCCTGTCGATCAACAGCCTGCGCAAGCTGCTCGGTTTCGAGGAATCCAGGAAACAGGCAAAAGAGGCTCTCAACGATGTCACTGCGCTCTTTAAACAGGCAGATTGAACACTGCCGGCACGACCTTGAACTGCAGCGCCGCAGTGCTGTGAGCCTGCTGCAGCAACAGCGCTCCCAGGCCCTGATGCAGACTCAGAAAATTCCACTGCCCATAGCCATGGGTGTCGCCTTTGCCGGCGGCTTTATCCTGCAGCGTTTTTTCAGTACACCCACACCCCATACCCTGTTCAACTGGTACCTCACCCTGCGGGCATTTTAGTACCGCCAATGCGCGCATCCGCGCATCCACCGGTCCGCTCTTGCAGTGAGCAGCCGCCACTTTACGCCGGGTTGCCGCCCCGCGCGGCGGGCGCCGACCGCGAACTGCTATCGCGTCCGGAAGCCTCCCGCTTGTTGCCAATCTCGATGATCTTTGCCGCCACGTCCGCCAGTTTCAGGTTCATCTCCATGGCCCGCTGCTGCATGGTGCGGTAGGCATCATCCTCATTCAGGCGCAAGCTGCGCATCAATACCCCCTTGGCGCGCTCCACCAGTTTGCGCTCGGTCAGCGCACGGCGGGTTTCATCCAGCTCTTCACTGACCCGGTGGATATGCGCCACCTGGGAGCGGATCAGGTCGTACAGGGAATGCGCCAGGTTCTGCCCGTGCAGCGGCGGCACCCCGGCGGTGGCCGCACGGCCGTAAAGTCCGGGGACCTCCGGATCGAACAGGATCGTCAGCGCCGGCGGCCGACTCCAGTCGGCGGATTTCATTTTCTGCAGTTGCGCATAGTGCTGCCCCAGCTCCGATTGCGCGTCCGCCACCCGCTTGCGACTGACCCGCAACAGGCGCTCCGCCATGGCATCTTCCAGCCGGTGCATGGAATCGATCCGCGCCGTGGCCAGCTCGTACCACACCTCACTGACCTCCGAGGCGATCGGCTCGCCGTTTTTCAGGCTGGCGATCATCCGTCGCAGTCGATTGAGATCCCGGGTTTCCGCACTGTCCTCGATCGCCTGCCAGCGGGCCTGCTCGGTTTCCCCGGCAAATTCGAGAAACACCTCCAGGCTGCGTCGCTGGCAGGCTTGCAGGTGCTCGAGTCGATCGTGCAGCTTGTCATCAAAATGGCTGCTGGCAAAGCCGATCGCCCCCCAGGCACGTTCCTGCCCGGAAAATTCCTTGGCCTGCATGAAATTGAACAGCGCCACCAGAAGCCGCGTCACCTCCGGGTCATCCGCCACATCCGCCGCCTCAAACACCACCGACAGCAGACCGGCGATCAACCGGCAAAAAGCGTCGGTAGACTCCAGCGCGCTGACCTCGAACGCATCCACATGCCGGCGCAGCTCCTCCAGCTCGTCGAGCCCGTGCAGGGAATAGGCAATGCTGTTCAGCAGGCGCATGTCCCGAGGGTTGCCACAGCGCCCCTCCTGCAGATAGTGATCGTGCAACAGCTGGCGAAAGGTCCCCGCACTGTTGCTGCAGGCCTGCATCTGTTCGGCGCGCAGGGCAGAGAAGCGGAACCCCGCGGACACCAGATAGATATTGCTGATACCGCGCTCCCGCTGCAGCTGATGCACAAGATCGGAAACCGTGGTCACCAGCTCGCAACTACCCGCCAGTCGCTCCAGCGCCTGGATCTCGGAACGCTTTGCGGCGAGCAGGAATTTTTCTGCATCTTCACTGTGATTGGACATGGCGGCAATTTCCGGAAAGGTAGTGATTACTACTGTTCCAGCAATAAATATTCCAGCCGTGGCCTCAGCCCGGTAAAAGTTGCGCAAGACAACGGGGCCGCGCTGCCGGCAGCGCACCATATTGCAGCGCCCGCGCCATAAGAGTGCGCAAACATCCCGTCCGGGTTGCCAGAGGCGCCAGAAAGCAGAAGTCAGGCCTGTTTTCCGCCGCTTAATAAAGTTGGCACCGAGATTGCTATTAACTTCCACGTAGGCATTTTGTGCAGCAGACTGCGCGAATGCCGCAGGGCCCTGGCCCGTAAAAATCAGAACACTCTGGATAAAGGCGTCCATCACTTTCCGGCTTCCGTCGGTCTGTGTGGGCGCTTTTTTTGTGCCCCGGAAAATCCGCTCCCAACACAACCACTGTGCCCGGGCAGCGAATTTTTCGCACAGACAGACAACCGGTCTCCAAACTTGAAAGGTGACAACTATGGCTTATCTCGTTCCCAGTGAATTCGTGACCAAAATGGTCGACGCGGGGGAAAGCAAGATTTACATGTCCACGCGGGACACCCTGGTGCGGGCCTATATGGCAGGCGCCATCCTCGCCCTCGCCGCGGTATTCGCAGTGACCATTGCGGTAACCACCGGCTCCCACCTGATCGGTTCCATCCTGTTCCCGGTGGGTTTCTGCATGCTGTACCTGATGGGGTTTGACCTGCTCACCGGCGTTTTCGTGCTCGCCCCGCTGGCGTGGCTCGACAAACGTCCCGGCGTGACCTGGGGCGGTATTCTGCGCAACTGGGGACTGGTATTCGTAGGCAACTTTGCCGGAGCGCTCACCGTCGCGGTGATGATGGCCTTTGTGTTTACCATGGGCTTCAACACCGAGCCGGGCGCGGTGGGCACCAAGCTCTCCTCTATCGGTGAGGCCCGCACCCTGGGTTACGCAGAGTACGGCGCGGCCGGCTGGTTCACCATTTTTGTTCGCGGCATGCTGTGTAACTGGATGGTGTCCATGGGCGTTGTGGGCGCGATGGTTTCCACCAACGTGAGCGGCAAGGTCATCGCCATGTGGATGCCGATCATGCTGTTCTTCTTCATGGCCTTCGAGCACTCGGTGGTCAACATGTTCCTGTTCCCCACCGCGATCATGATGGGCGGCGACTTCTCGGTAATGGACTACCTGATCTGGAACGAGATCCCCACCGCACTGGGCAACTTGGTCGGCGGCCTCGCCTTTACCGGTCTGACTCTGTACAGCACCCATTACAAGACTGCGCCCAAGCGTCAGCTGACGACTGCTGCGGCCAAGCCGGGTAAAGAGGCGCTGGCATAAAGGACATGGCCACTTGAACGCACCCTTGCGGACAATAACCAAAATATTCTCCGCGAAGGTGCCGATACCGGGTATAGCCTTGCAAGACCTTCAAAAACAGGATGTTTTTGCAGAGCCCCCAGGGATGGGTGCACGGCGTGTCTTGCAAGGCTATACCCGGTAGCGGTACCGCCACAGGGCTGCCCAGACACCGGTCAATATCGGCTCAAAAGAATCTATGACGACTCTCACGCTAGAAGCCGGCCAACACACCAGCGCGGGTTTAAAGGCTGAAAACCAGGATAGCTGTGGTGCGCGGCTGCCGCCGGAACCGCAACTGGGCTTGAAAGGAGCCGCCTTCGCTATCGCCGATGGCATCAGCTCCAGCTCCGTCAGCGCCATCGCCAGTGAAAGCGCGGTAAAAAGTTTCCTCGACGATTACTACTGCACCTCGGACGGGTGGAGTGTGCAAAACGCGGCCGAGCAGGTACTGAAAGCCAGTAACGCCTGGCTCTACGGCCAGACGCAACAGAGCCCCTATCGCTACGACAAGGACAAGGGCTATGTGTGCACCTTCAGTGCCGCCATTTTCAAAGGCACCGAAGCCCATCTTTTTCACCTCGGCGACTCGCGTATCTATCGCCTGCGCCGGGGCTCCCTCGAACAGCTTACCCACGACCACCGCCAGTGGGTCGGCGAACACACCAGTTACTTGAGCCGCGCCCTCGGTGCCAGTCAGCGCGCGGACGTGGACTACCGGCGGCTAACGCTGGAGGCCGGCGACCTGTATCTGTTCACCACTGACGGTGTGCACGAATACCTGACGCAGCAAACTCTGGTCGAGCACCTGTCGAGACCGGACAGGGATCTCGAGCAGACCGCGAAAACCCTGGTCGCGGAAGCCCTGGCCAACGGCAGCAACGACAACCTCACCGTACAGCTGGTCCGTATCGCCGCACTGCCCCAGACCGCACCGGCGTTGATCGAACAGGCGGGAAGCCTGCCGCTGCCACCACTTCTGCAAACCGGTGACGACTTCGATGGCTACACCATCGAGCGCGAGATTCATGCCAGCAGCCGCAGCCACGTGTATCTCGCCACCGACCAGAGCAGCGGTGTGCAGGTGGTCCTGAAAGCGCCATCCATCGACCTCTCGGACGACCCTGCCTATCTCGAGCGGCTGCTGATGGAGGAGTGGATCGCGCGGCGCGTCAACAGCGCACACGTGGTGCGTGCGGCAACCACCCACCGGCCGCGCAACTATGTGTACACCGCCATGGAACGGGTGCAGGGCCAGACGCTGCGCCAGTGGATGACCGACAATCCCCGCCCCAGCGTGGAAACCGTGCGCGGAATTGTCGAACAGGTGGCGAAGGGGCTGCAGGCCCTGCATCGCGCGGAAATTCTGCACCAGGATCTGCGCCCGGAAAATATCATGATCAGCAGTGCCGGCACCGTGACCCTGATCGATCTCGGCTCGGCACGCGTCGACGGCATTGCGGAAAGCTACATAGACAGCGCCGCGGAAAATGGCCAGTTGATCCTGGGCACCGCCCTCTACAGCGCCCCGGAATATTTCCTCGGGGACATGGGCACGCCGCGCTCGGATCTGTTTTCGCTCGCGGTGCTCACCTACCACCTGCTGTCCGGAGAATTTCCCTACGGCACCCGGGTCGCCCGCTGCACCACCGTCGCCGCGCAGCACAAATTGCGCTACCGCAGTGTGCTGAGTGAGTCACTGGAAATTCCGGCGTGGATCGATGCCACCCTCAGAAAGGCCCTGCAGCCCAACCCGCTGCGCCGCCACGAGGCACTGTCCGAATTCGTTCACGAACTGCGACGCCCCAACCCCGAATACGTCAACGCTACCAGGCCACCACTGATGGCGCGCTATCCGGTGCAATTCTGGCAGTCGGTCAGCGGCATCTTTCTGTTGATAATTGTTTACCTGCTGAGCGTGATTTCCAGCACCACATGACGTGATCCATTTTTTACATGACGACGAACTGTTCCCAACATCAACCAGGAGCCTCTCCATGATCAGTAACCGCGAACAAGTCACCCAGATGATTCTCTCCGCCAAGGTGCGCAAGGACCTCAAATGGACCCAGGTCGCCGATGCGGTGGGCCAGTCCAAGGAGTGGACCACCGCCGCCTGCCTGGGCCAGATGACCTTTACCCGGGATCAGGCCGCCGTCGTCGGCGAGCTGTTCGACCTCAGTGATGAAGCCATCGCCTGGCTGCAGATCGCCCCCTACAAGGGCTCCCTGCCCACCGCGGTTCCCACCGACCCGCTGATCTACCGCCTGTACGAACTGGTCAATGTGTACGGCACCACCATGAAGGAGCTGATTCACGAAGAATTCGGCGATGGCATCATGAGCGCCATCGATTTTTCCATGGACATCCAGCGCGAAGAAGACCCGAAAGGCGACCGCGTGAATATGGTGCTGTCCGGCAAGTTCCTGCCCTACAAGACCTACTGAACGGCACGCATTAACAGCGCTCCTTTCACCGGCGGCCCGCGCGTCGCCGGTGTCACCTCGCTGCAACCTTTCCCTGCCAGACTCGTTACAATAGCGGTCTTGATATCATCGCGATTCGATCCGAGCCATGAGTCTGAGTACAACGTCCTCATCTTTCCCCGCCGGCAAAAACAGCGTTGCCACTTCCACCGTATCTGCCGAGCACGCGGCGCAGCAGCTGGCCGACTTTATCCGCCGCCACCCGCGTTTGACGGTGTTGACCGGCGCGGGGGTCAGTACGGATTCCGGCATCCCGGACTACCGCGACCGCAACGGCCAGTGGAAGCGCAAGCCGCCGGTGGACCACCGCGACTTTATGGCCAGCGCCGCCACGCGCCAGCGCTACTGGGGGCGCGCACTGATCGGCTGGCCGGTGATCCGTAACTCGGCACCCAACCCCGCGCACTTTCATCTGGCGGAGCTGGAGCGACGTGGACATATCGACCTGCTGATCACGCAGAACGTGGACCGCCTGCACCAGCGCGCGGGCAGTGCGCGGGTCATTGACCTGCACGGGCGCGCCGATGAAATCCGCTGTATGGCGTGCGACTACCGGGAGATGCGGCAGCCTGTTCACGACCGCAGTTACGACCTGAACCCGGGTTTTCGCCACTACACGGCGGAGACGGCGCCGGACGGAGACGCCGACCTGGAAGTGGACTTCAGCGATTTTCAGGTAGCGGATTGCCCCGACTGCGCAGGGATTCTGAAACCGGATGTGGTGTTCTTTGGCGATAATGTGCCGCGGGAACGCGTACAGCTGTCCATGGACAGCCTGCAGCAAAGTGACGGGCTGCTGGTGGTGGGGTCTTCGCTGATGGTGTATTCGGGTTTCCGCTTCTGTCGCACCGCAAAGGAATGGGGAAAACCAATGGCCGCTCTCAACCTGGGGCGCACACGGGCCGATGATCTGATCGATCTGAAACTGAATGCGGGGATCGGGGAAACGCTAGAGCGGACTCTGCAGTTGCTCTAGCGCTCTGCCTGTTTTTTTAGAGCTCTTTAACGTTTCTTTTGGACGTTAATTCTCACCCTCTGCGTCCCCGACCTTGTCCTGGGTCCGCAGCTCGAAATCACTGGCATGGTGCCGCTCATGCAACTGCTCCGAGGGTTCGCCCCAGGTGCGGTTGACCATTCTGCCGCGCTGAACCGCCGGCCTCTCACCAATGTCCTCCACCCAGCGGTTTACGTTCTTGTAGGTGTGGGCCTGTAAAAATTCCGCTGCATCGTAGGCTTCGTTCTTCACCACCGCGCCATACCAGGGCCAGATGGCCATATCGGCAATGGTGTACTCCTTGCCGGCAATATACGGATGTTCCGCCAGCTGGCGGTCCAGCACATCCAGCTGGCGTTTTACTTCCATGGTGTAGCGATTGATGGGGTATTCGTACTTTTCCGGTGCATAGGCGTAAAAATGCCCAAAGCCACCGCCGAGAAAGGGCGCCGCGCCCATCTGCCAGAACAGCCAGTTCAGGGTCTCGGTGCGTTGCTCCGGCGTGTGCGGCAGGAAGGCACCGAACTTTTCCGCAAGATAGAGCAGGATGGAACCGGACTCGAAGACGCGGATCGGCGGCGTGGTGCTGTGATCCACCAGCGCGGGGATTTTCGAGTTGGGGTTGATATCGACAAAGCCGCTGCTGAACTGATCACCCTCGGTGATACGGATCAGGTGGGCATCGTACTCCGCGCCCTCGTGCCCGAGGGCCAGCAGCTCCTCGAGCATGATGGTGGCCTTGACGCCGTTGGGCGTGGCCAGGGAGTAAAGCTGCATCGGGTGCTTGCCCACCGGCAGTGCCTTGTCGTGGGTGGGGCCAGCGATGGGGCGATTGATACTGGCGAACTGGCCGCCACTTTCCGAGTCCCACTTCCAGACTTCTGGCGGGGTATAGACATCCGACATAACAGCTCCTGACCGGTTTCGGGGTTTAGAGGTTGGCGTGTATCTTCAGGATTCAGGAGCCAAGAGTAAACCCGCAGGCGCAGAGGTCAAATGTCGGGCAGTTGTTCCTCGATATCGGCAAAGGTTTCACAGCGCTTCAGCAGGGCGAGCACTTCTGGCAGGGGTTCTGCGTAATTCCCCGGCAGGTCCCGCTCGCCATGGGCGGCCGGCGTGTATGCCAACCGCTCCTCGGGCGGAATGAACTCGGCAACGACGCCCGGCTTGTTGCCGCGGGCGTCGACACGCAACCAGCCATAGGCATCCAGGTGCAGGGTATTGAGTCCGTGCAGGCCGTAGCGACCGCCAGCCCCATCCAACCGCAGGCGCTGATAGCTGAAACCCGCCGGAATACCATTGGCACGCAACAGCGCGGCCAGCAGGTGACTTTTGGCAAAACAGAAACCGGTACCCGCCTCCAGCACCTCGGAAGCGCGGCAGGTGACCGGGTTCAGCTGAAAGTCGCCGCTGTGGCGAATCTCGTCGCGCACAAACTCGAAACAATTGCGCGCCGTGCCAAAACGCGCCCCGGAGCGACACGCCAGCTCTCGGGCGGCCTCCAGTACCAGCGGGTGCTGCCAGTCAACGGTGGGCGAAGTCTGCAAGTATTCGTTCATGGGTGGTGATTGACGGCCTGGATCGCAATGAATTCAAGGGTCGTATATACGCTATTCGGGCCCCTTGTATATCCTCCGAACGGACGATATGCCCCGAATTTGCGGTGAAAGAGTGCCCATGTCTTCGATTTGCGCCTCGAGTTACCGGACAAAGGCCGCGCCGGAGAGGTCGTCGACAGGGATATCCACCGTGCTTTCCAGCTACTGGCGGCAGCCAGGATCCGGACCGCGGGTAATATGGCAAGTTGAACGCCTATTTCCTCTCGCCCATAATACCGCCCCCTACTCTGACAACAGCAACTGCAACTTTCGCGCCACCGCAGCCCGCTTACACACCGACGGCACGGTTTCGCCCGCGTGCCAACCCGCTGCCGGTTTGGTGCCCTGAGTCTCTACGGGCTGCAGCAGCGTCCCGCAACCGTGCCCGGTGACAGGCATTGCGGCCGAACGGAATCACTATGAGCGAATTTACCGTCATCCTGCTCTCCACCATTCTGGTGAACAACTATGTACTGGTACAGTTCCTCGGCCTGTGCCCGTTTATGGGGGTTTCCAATCGGCTGGAGACTGCCGTGGGTATGGCCGGCGCCACCACCTTTGTGCTGACACTGGCGGCCATCTGCTCCTACCTGGTGAATACTTACCTGCTCGAACCCTTCGGCATGGAGTACCTGCGCACCATCTCCTTCATTCTTGTGATCGCCGTGGTGGTGCAGTTTGCGCGCATGTTTATCGAAAAGACCAGCCCCCTGCTGCACCGGGTGCTTGGGGTCTTCCTGCCGCTGATCACCACCAACTGCGCGGTGCTGGGTGTGGCGCTGCAGAACACCATGAAAGCCAACAATTTTGTCCAGTCCACCCTGTATGGCTTCGGTGCGGCGGTGGGCTTTTCCCTGGTACTGATCCTGTTCTCGGCCATGCGCGAGCGCCTGGCGGTGGCGGATGTGCCGAAACCCTTCAAGGGCGCGGCCATTGGCATGATGACCGCGGGACTGATGTCGCTGGCCTTTATGGGCTTCAGCGGGCTGGTATAAGGAGGGGAAACCTATGGAATGGCTGTCTGAAGTATCCACCCCCCTGCTGATCCTCGGCGGTATGGCCCTGGTATTCGGCGCGCTGCTGGGTTTCGCCGCGGTGCGCTTCAAGGTGGAGGGGGATCCCATTGTCGACCAGATCGACGCCATCCTGCCGCAGACCCAGTGCGGCCAGTGCGGCCATCCGGGTTGCCGCCCGTACGCCGAGGCCATCGCCAATGGCGAGGCCATCAACAAGTGCCCGCCCGGCGGCCAGGCCACTATCAACGAGCTGGCCAACTTGCTGGACGTGGAGCCTACGCCGCTGGATGCCGAGCACGGTGTGGAAGATGTGAAGAAAGTGGCGTTTATCCGCGAGGCGGAGTGTATCGGCTGCACCAAGTGCATCCAGGCCTGCCCGGTAGACGCCATCGTCGGCGCCGCCAAACAGATGCATACGGTCATCGTCGACGAGTGCACCGGCTGCGACCTGTGCGTGGAACCCTGCCCGGTGGACTGTATCGATATGGTGCCGCTGGAGACCAGCCTGCAGGAGTGGCACCCGAGCAAACCCAGTGATGGAATTCAATTGATCGCCAGTGACAGACCTGACCTGCACGCCGATGACCGGAGTGCCGCATGAGCCAGCTAGATGAACGACAGAGCGCCAGCGAGCGCCGCGCGGCCCGCGAGGCCCACCTGATCGCGAGCGAGAAAGCCCGGGATCTGTCCCGCGAGCTGAAGATCAACGATTTCCACGGCGGCATCCATCCGCCGGAAAACAAGCACCAGTCCACCGGCGAGCCCATCGGCAGCATTCCGCTGGCGGATGACCTGATCGTCCCTCTCAACCAGCATATCGGCGGCACTGCCATTCCGCTGGTGAAACTGGGGGATCTGGTGCAGAAAGGCCAGAAGATCGCCGAGGCCGACGGCATGATCAGCTGCCCGGTACACGCGCCCTCCTCCGGCAAGGTGGTGGCCATCGAGCCCATGGCGGTGCCACACCCCTCCGGCATGGTGGCGGACTGCATCCAGATCCGCACCGACGGCCGCGACGAGTGGTGTACGCTCACGCCGCTGGAAGACTACGCCAGCCGCGACATCGACGACGTGCTGGAAAAGATCCGCGACTGCGGCATCGCCGGCATGGGCGGTGCGGGCTTCCCCACGGCGGTGAAACTGAACCCCCGCGGCGGCGCCGAGATCGATACCCTGATCATCAACGGCACCGAGTGCGAACCCTACATTACCGCCGACGATATGCTGATGCGCGAGCGCGCCGACGAGATTATCGGCGGTGTGGAAATACTCGCTCACCTGCTGGAACAGCCGGCGCGGGTGCTGATCGGTATCGAGGACAACAAGCCGGAAGCCATCGCTGCCATGAGACAGGCCGCCGCGGGCACCCGCTTTCATGTGGTGGTCTTCCCTACCAAATACCCCTCCGGTGGCGAAAAGCAGCTGATCGAGATTCTCACCGGGCGCGAGGTACCGAATGAGGGCCTGCCGGCCAACGTCGGTATCGTGTGCCAGAACGTGGGCACCGCGCGCGCCGTCTACCGGGCAATCACCCTGGGCGAGCCGCTGGTCAGCCGCGTGACCACCGTGGTGGGCGAATCCCTGCAGCGCCAGCGCAATATCGAGACCCCACTGGGTACCCCAATCCGCCATATCCTCGAACAGCACGGGCTCGATCGCCAGCAGCTGCAGCGCGTGATCATTGGCGGGCCGATGATGGGCTACACCATCGACGACCTGTCCGCACCGGTGGTCAAGACCACCAACTGTATTCTCGCTCCATCAAAGCAGGAATTGCCCACGCCACCGCCGGCCCAGGCCTGTATCCGCTGCGGCCTCTGCGCCGAGGTTTGTCCCGCCAGCCTGCTGCCGCAACAGCTGTACTGGTATGCGCGCGCCGAGGACCGGGAAAAACTACAGGCCTACAACCTGTTTGACTGTATCGAGTGCGGCGCCTGCTCCTATGTCTGCCCGTCCAGCATTCCCCTGGTGCAGTACTATCGCGCCGCCAAGGGCGATATCCGCGAGGCGCGCCTGGAGAAAGAGAAGGCCGACCGCGCACGCGAGCGCTTCGAGTACCGCAAGCTGCGACTGGAAAAAGCGGAGCAGGAAAAAGAAGCCAAACGCCTCGCCCGCAAGAAAGCCGCCGAGGAGGCGCGCCTGAAGCGCGAACAGCAGGCCGACAGCCCCGAGGCCCAGGCCGCCAAACAGGAGTCCGATGTGGTCGCCGCGGCGCTGGCCCGGGTGAAAGCCAAACAGGCCACCCCGGAGCAGCAACTGGCCCGCGCCCAGCGCACCCTCACCAGTGCCGAGCACCGCGTAGAGCGCATGCAGAGCAAGCTGGCAGAGGCCGAAGAGTCCCAGAGGCCGCAACTGCAAGCCCAGCTGAAAACCGCCGAACTGAAACTGCAAGAGGCCCGCGACAAACTGGCCGAAGCGGAAAAGCAGGCGGCATCAGCGCCCGCAAAACCGGCAGCAGAAACCCGTGACAGCAGCGCGGAACCCTCGATCACCGAAGACAAGCTCACCGTCGCCGGCGCCTCCTCGTCTGCGGCCGGCGCCGCCATTGAAAAGGCCAAGGCCGCCGCAGCCGCCCGCGCCAGCATGAGCCCACAAGAAAAGCTGGCGCAGGAAATAGAGGCGTTGAAAAAGCGGGTGGAAAAAGCCGAAGCGCGCCTGCAGAAGGCCCGCAGCGAGGACGACCCCAACACCGGCGCCTTTGAAACCGCCCTGGAAAAAATGCAGGGCAAACTGCAGGACAAACTGGCCCAGCAGGACCAGTCCGGCAACCAGGACTGAGGCGGGAGAATAGAGAAATACCATGTCTTTGATGCGAATCACTTCCCCGCACGCCCACTCCGGCCAGAGCACCGCCAGGGTGATGCTGCAGGTGGCGGCGGCAACGGTTCCCGGCGTACTCGCGCTGGTGCTCTTTTTCGGCCCCGGCGTACTGATCAATATTGCCCTGTGTATTGCCACCGCGCTCGCCACCGAGGCCGCGGTGATGCAACTGCGCGGCCGCCCGGTCGGGTTTTATCTGAAAGACTACAGCGCACTGGTCACCGCCCTGTTGCTCGGTATCGCCCTGCCCCCCTACTGCCCCTGGTGGATTCCGGTGATTGGCAGCGTGAGCGCCATCCTGCTGGCCAAGCAGCTCTACGGCGGCATGGGCTACAACCCCTTCAATCCCGCCATGGTGGGGTATGTGGTACTGCTGATCAGCTTTCCGGTGGAAATGACCCGCTGGGTGGCGCCGGCGGAGCTGATCAACGGCACCCCGGGACTGGGTGAAACCTTCTCGCTGATCTTCGGCAATATGAATGTGGACGGTTTCACCCGCGCCACACCGCTGGAAATTGTGCGCCACAACCAGTCCACCATTCTCTCCCAACTCTACGAAGTGGAGCCCATGTTCAACCAGGGCACCGTGGCCGGCCTCGGCTGGGAGATGGCCAACTTCGGTTTCCTGCTCGGCGGCCTGTTCCTGCTGTTCCGCCGCCTGATCACCTGGCACGGGCCAGTAGCGATGCTCGCCACCATGGCCGTGCTTTCCGTCATTTTCTACGACGGCGGCAGCTCACTGAGTGAAGGCTCCCCCCTGCTGCACCTGTTCTCCGGTGCCACCATGCTGGGTGCCTTCTTTATCGTCACCGACCCGGTGAGTGGCTGCACCAGCAACAAGGGCCGGCTGATCTTCGGCGCCGGCGTCGGCCTGCTGGTGTTCGTGATCCGCGCCTGGGGCGCCTACCCGGATGCGGTGGCCTTTGCGGTACTGCTGATGAACTTCGCCGCGCCGTTTATCGACAACTACACCCTGCCGCGCACCTATGGCCACAAGGCCGCACGCAAGGCCACCGACCTGGAGGAACAGTGATGCTGAAGCGCTCCATCGGTAAAAATGGCGCGGTGCTGGCGCTGTTCGCGCTGGCCACCGCCGGTACCCTCGCGGTCACCCAGATCACCACCCGGGAACCCATCGAGCGGGCCATCCGCGAGGCCTCGGCCAAAGCCCTGCTGGAAATCATCCCCATCGAGCGCCACAGCAACGACCTGCTGGTGGACACCTACCCGATCCCCAGAAAGTACTGGGCCATGCTCGGCCTCAAAGAGGGTGGCAATATCAATCTGGCGCGGGAAGGTGACGGCAACATCGATGCGGTAATCATTCCCACCGTGGCGCCGGACGGCTACTCCGGACCGATCCGGATGCTGGTGGGAGTCAATCGCGATGGCACCGTCGCCGGTGTGCGGGTGACCAACCATGCGGAAACACCGGGCCTCGGCGACAAGGTGGAAGTGAAGAAGAGCGACTGGATCCTCTCGTTCAATGGCACCTCCCTGCAGGATCCCGAGAGGGACATGTGGAAGGTGCAGAAAGACGGCGGTGCCTTCGATCAGTTCACCGGTGCCACCATCACCCCGCGCGCGGTGGTGAACCAGGTGCGCACGGTGCTGGACTTTGTCGCCGAACACCGACAGGAAATTTTCAGTGCGCCGGTGTCCGAGCGCGCGGTCGAGGTAGAAAAACCGCAAGTGGAGCCGCCCCAATCCCAACAGCAACAACCGGACGGGGAGGGCAACTGATGGCCGCACCGAAGACGTCCTATAACTACAGTGAAATCACCCACAACGGCCTGTGGAAAAACAACCCCGCACTGGTGCAGCTGCTGGGTCTGTGCCCGCTGCTGGCGGTGACCGGCTCCGTGGTCAATGCCATTGGCCTGGGCCTGGCCACCACCGCGGTGCTGGCCTGCTCCAATCTGGCCGTGTCCCTGGTGCGCCACCAGATGCCGGAAACCGTGCGCCTGCCCGCCTCGGTGATGATCATCGCCACCTTCGTGACCTGTGCCGAATTGCTGATGAAGGCATTTACCTACGAGCTGTACCTGGTACTGGGAATCTTTATCCCGCTGATTGTGACCAACTGCGCAATCCTCGGCCGTGCCGATGCCTTTGCCAGTAAAAATCCGGTGCTGCCGTCACTGATCGACGGTTTGATGATGGGGGTGGGCTTCAGCGCGGTGTTGATCGTGATCGGCGCGGTGCGGGAAGTCATCGGTCGCGGCACCCTGTTCAGCGATATGGATCTGTTGCTGGGCCCTGTGGCCGCCGATTGGGCGCTGCCGGTACTGGGCCAGGATTACTCCGGTTTTCTGGTCGCGGTATTGCCCCCCGGCGCATTCCTGGTAGCGGGTTTGTTGATCGCCGCCAAGAATGCCATCGACGCCGGTATCGAACGCCGTCGCAATGCAAATGTCAGCGTTGTCAGCGGCAGCAAACGCGTGCGCACCACTGGAAAAATACAATAAAAATTACCGCTGGTAGGATATAAAAAATCCATATCGTGTGCCGTTAAGAGCATTTATTGCGCGGGAATTCTCTAGACAAAAAATTTCCGCGCGCGACGCATATCAGCGAATAATTGGAATAATACTGACCAATCAAATATACCGGTTCAGGCCAATTTTCTTATCCGAACAAACCAATTCGCCTATTACCCGAAGTATCCTTCGAATTAAATTCCTATGTAATCCAATGTAATGGGATTTGCTTCACAATCCTCAATTATTCGGTAGCCAACGGGACCCACATCGATAGAATAGCGCGGCCGTTCCAGATTGGCTCTCCGGTCAGCGCTTTTAACCGGCGTGTTTATAGAAAGCCGCCTGCTATTTTCGTTAGACTGATCCTATTGGAAGAGAGCAGCAGTATTCTGAGAGCGACACACTGTGTATCGGCATCGGCACCCAGCATTTTTTTACCGCGTTATTTATTTCCGGAATTTCTGGATTTCGCAGTGCCCGATAATCGATAGCGATTCGCATACGACCGCAAAGGAATACTCGTCACCATGACCTTAGGCAAAGGAAAGTCTGAACTGGTTTACAACGGGCGCAAGGCCCAGCGTGCCGATAGCCGTCAACGCCGCAAGGCCATTCTCGAGGCCACTCTTCGCCTGATCGTAAAGGAAGGAATCCGCGGTATCCGCCACCGCGCGGTGGCCCGCGAGGCCGATGTCCCGCTGGCGGCGACCACTTACTACTTCAAGCACCTCAACGACCTCATCAGTGATGCCTTCACCTATTTTGTGGAGCAGAATATTGACCAGACCCGCGCCCTGCAGGAAGAGAGCTTTGCAGCAGCGCGCCAGCTGTCACCGGAGCAGCTGACAGCACCCGCCGGTCGCCGCCAGCTGATTCAGCAGCTGACCCGCTTTGTGCTGTCGCATATTCGCGCCCAGGCCAGTAATCGCGACAACCGCGTCATCGAACTGGCCTTCAAGAATGAAGCCCTGCGCAACGAGCAGCTGACCCGTGCAGTACGCATGGCCTACCAGGCGACCGAAAACATGATCGTGGAATTTTTCGAGCTGCTGCGCCACGCGGATCCGGTAGCCGCGGCGCAGATCGTCCACGGCACCATCTTGAACCTGGAATTCCAGGTCCTGAGCGGCGCAGTCTCCATTGACTCGCCGCTGCTCGAACGCAGCGTCGCCATGATGATCAAAGGTCTGATTCCACCAAATGCAGAAGAAGGGCCCGCTGACAGCGAGACAGCTGATAGTGCAGCCAATATTCAGCCTGCACCCTATTCCATCTGAGCAACTCTGCCTGGCGCCCGGCGTGCCTCGGCCCTCCCCTCCTCTCGTCCCCAGAAGCACACCGCATCGTCTGTCTATTCAAGTTGATGAATAGACAGACAGCGCTCGCTTTCCCGCACATCTCGTGCACACAGATCCCGGCGCCAAGTCTAGACTTTCAGGGAAGGCCCCCAGGAGTTGAAGCGACGCTATGGAACTGCCCCTGCCCAGCAGACTATTACACTGCCTGACACTGCCCTTGCTGCTGGTGATGCTAACAGCGGCCACCGGGTGCCAGGGGGATACCGCATCCGCACCCAAAACACCGGCTGACCGTACGGACACGGGGAACTCGAGCGCCACTGGGCCCGGCGGTAAGGACGGGCAGGATTCCGCAACCACCACGGCCCAGGAAGATCCCGCCGAAGAAACACAGGCCAAAACAACCGATAACGGCTCCTCGGCTATGCGGCCCGCCCGCAAGGACGACCTGAGGCCGGAAGCACAGTGGGCGCCGGAGACCAGCGGTGAGTACCCGATAAACGCCTACGACAATTACGTGGAGACCGGCGATCTCGAGGCCATCCGCAAACACGGAAAACTGAGAATCCTGGTGGATATCAGTAACACCGACTCACTGCACCGCTCCGCCACCCAACAGGATATCGAGCTGGATCAGGCCAAGCGCATGGCGCGCCACCTGGGACTGGAGCCTGTGGTCCTCTATGCGGAAAGTTTCCACCAGCTGGTTCCCCTGTTACAGGAGGGGAAGGGGGACATCATTGCCAACAACCTGGTAGTGACGGAAGAGCGCAAGCAGGAAGTGGACTTTTCCATTCCGACGGCAAACACGCGTTTCATTCTGGTGTCGAGAAAAGGGGTCGATCCCGTCACCGAAGTTGCGGACCTCGATGGCAAGACCCTCGAGGTCACCAAAGGGACAGCGTATGAACAACTGGTGCGGGAGTATGCCAAAAAGCACCCGGGGCTAACCTTCAAGGCGTCAGAGAAAAACTATGTGGAATTACTGATAGACGTCGCAGACGAAAGGTTGGATTTCACGGTGGTGGAAGAGCAAACCTACGATCTGGTATCCCAGTTCAAGGACAACCTGTCCAAAAATTATGTGTTCCCCGGAGAAAAACAGCTCGCCTGGGCGATGCGCAAAGATTCCAGCGAGCTGAGCAATGCAGTGGACGATTTTGTCCGCCACAGCAAGCTGACCAGGACCACCCGGCGTTCCGTCGGCGACCTGGATGCGATCAAGGAGCGGGGTTATATCCGCATCCTGACGCGCAACCACCCCGGCACCTACTACATGTGGAAAGGCCGCATCATGGGCTATGAATTCGAGTTGGCCGAGGCGTTTGCCAAGGACCTCGATGTGCGGCTCGAGATCGTAGTGGCGCCCACCCACGCCGACCTGGTCACCATGATCCAAAAAGGGGATGCGGATATCGCCGCCGCCCTGCTCTCGGAGACCGAGCGCAGGGAAAAGCAGGGCATGGACTTTGGCACGCCCTATATGAAGGAAAAAGTTGTGGTGGTAGGCCGCGACGATGATCAGATCGACAGCCTCGACGATCTGGCGGGCCGTAAAATTTACGTGCGCAAGTCCAGCAGCCACTACGATGTGGCGCTCAAACTCAAACAGAAGGTACCCGAGGTCATCATCGAGCTGGCACCGGAAGAACTCAATATCCAGCAGATCCTGGACCGGGTCGCCGACAAGGAGTACGACCTGGCAATCGCCGATGACGTTTCCGTGAAGCTGGAGCACGCCTGGCGAACCAACATCGATGAGCTCATTGACCTTCACGTGAATGACAATGTCTACGCATGGATGATGCGTGCGGAAAATCTGCAACTGCTGGAAGCCGTCAACAAGTTCTTCGACAAGAATAAAACCAAGAAGCTCCGCAAGGTTCTTTATACCAAGTACTTCAGTGCCCCCAAGCGGACAAGACCGGAAATCAACAAGCTCAACGCGGACGGTGCTATCTCGCCCTTCGACAAGTACGTAAAAAAATATGCAGAAAAGTACGATTTTGACTGGCGCCTGGTGGTCGCGCAGATGTTTCAGGAGAGCACCTTCAACCCCAAGGCCAAATCCTGGGTCGGCGCCCGCGGCCTGATGCAGGTAATGCCGGACACCGGAAAACAGGTGGGCGAGAAAAATCTGTTTGACCCGGAAACCAGTGTGCGCGCAGGCCTGAAATACCTGGAGTGGCTACACCGGAAATTTGAAGACAAGGGCATCAGCCCGGAAAACATGATGTGGTTTACCCTCGCCTCTTACAACGCCGGCCTCGGGCATGTGTACGATGCCCAGGATCTGGCAGAAGAGAAGGGCTGGGACCGCAGGGTGTGGTTCGACAACGTGGAGAATGCCATGCTGCTGTTGTCGGAAAAGAAATACTACGAAAAGGCCCGCTACGGCTACGCCAGAGGCCAGGAACCCTACGATTACGTGCGCAAGATCCAGGCCCGCTACCGCACCTATGTCGCCTTGCTGGAAGATTATCAACGTCGGCAGCAGTCCGAAACCGGCCGGCTACTGGATCCGCTGTATCCGCCGTATCTCCAGATCAGCAAAGGGGATACGTGGCGGCAACCAGCGGTTGCCACCACGATCAGATCAGCTGCAGTTGCCGGGCATTGAGGCAATCCAGGCTTTGAGCAGCTCGGTGCCCTCTTCGTGGGCAAGGCTGCGCCCCAGTTCCGGCATCATCGCGCCCGGATCCGTGGACTCCACACGGAAGTTCAGGATCGACTCCTCGGGGCTTCCCGGCACGATGGCAAACAGTCGGTCACCGGAGCCGGTACCTGCGGCCACCGGAGGCTTGCACACCCCCAGTTTGCGCATGTCCCGCTCTGCGCCATACAGCATCAGCCCGGAAGTATCGGCAGGGCCACTCGGGTTGTGGCAGTGACCGCAGTTGATATCCAGGTAGGAGCGTGCCCGTTCGTCGATAGAGGCGCTGGCATCCTTGTAATCCACGTTGCGCGGCACCTCCGCCAGGTCCGGTAAACCGGTCAGGTAACCGACCTGTTGCCAGTACACCAGCTGGTTTTCTCCACCCGCTGCGTACTGGTAATCCCTGTTCAGGTGACGGGCACGGGGACCTATCGGACGCACAGCTTTCTGGCTGTGGTTGTCCGCATGACAGCCCGCGCACTGATTGAAGTCCGGCACAACGTAAGTAAAGGTTTCATTGCTGCCGTCTTCGCTGACCAGCTGCAAACGCTTGGCGTCTCCGGCAATTTCCAGCACGGCATCGGTCTGGGCCTCGTTCCATACGTAGGGCAGGGCCTGCCAGCCATCCGCACGTTTTACCAGGACCCGGGTCTCGATCAGTTTGACCCTGTCCAGGTTCAGGCCACTGCCGGGATGCCCCGCAGAAAAATCCCTGGAGTAGCCATCGGTACGCAGCACCGAGCCATCGTCAGCCAGAGGGTAGTAAAAGGTCTTGCTGATAATGGTGCCGACCGGATAATCGAAATCCTCTTCACCGTAACCCGCACTGGTGCCTTCCGGCATCCAGACCGTGCGCAGTTTGTGCGCATAGTCGGTAAACAGTGCGGTATTCAGGTCGTAGGGGGTAACGCGCTCGTTCAGCGCGAGGGTACCGTCCAGCACTTCAACCACATGCCACTGGCTGAGGTTGTCGGGTACGGCATTTCGCTCGTGCAGTGTGACCGGCTCGCGGGATGCACCGCATCCCGCGAGAATCAAAGCCAGCACTGCGCCCCCTAACCAGCGGGGCGACAGCAACTTACGCATCGGCTACCTCATTACTTGCGTGTTGCTCTTCCTGAGATTTTTCCTGTTCACCATCAAACTCGAGCACGATCTGCGGCAGCTTCTTCAGACTGCAGTTGTGCACGCTGATATCGGTGCTGATGTTCTTGTAGCCACCCTGCAGGTCGACGTTGATGATGCCCACACCTTCGTTCTCGATGCAGAGCTTCAGGTTTTCCGGCAGCTGCCCGTCGACCATTTTTTCTTTATCGATGGCACCGTCCCAGAGCACGTCTGGCAGGCTGCCAGTCAGGCCGAACTTGGCGATCTTCAGCGCCTTGAGCTCCATGTCGTCGGGGGATTCACCGCCGCCGGTGAAGGTGTTGTCGTAGATGTAGATGCCTTCCGGGTAAGGGTCGAAACTTTCCTGGGTGGACTTGTCGCTGTAGTAACCCGCGGCAAAGTAGCTGCTGACAATGACGTTGGCAGTGTCGTTATTGGAAATTTCGTTGTTGAAGATTTCCACGTAGTCATTGGAGTTGATCACTACACCGGAGCCCGCCGGGATCGCGGCAACCGGAGTACCTTCATGGCCAAAGTTCTCGTAGTTGTTCTTGAAAATCTTGTTGTTGTACACGCGCGTGCTGTGGCCCGGCTGCGGCAGGTTCGGCATATTGAATACCAGGATGCCGCCGGTATTGTTGGTGGCCACATTGTCGTAGACATCGGCACCGATGGTGTTTTCGATTTCGATGCCGGCCACGTTGTATTCGGCGCGGTTGTTGCGCACGATCACATTGCGCGACTGGCCCACATAGATACCCGCATCGGACGCACCGATGGCCACAGTGCCTTCCACCAGGGTATTTTCGGTCTGCACCGGATAGATACCGTAGGCCCCGTTTTCGGTGGCCGGGCCATTGGTCCACTCCACGCGGATGTCGCGGATGATGATGTTCTTGCCTTCATTGACCTTCAGCGCATCGCCGATGGTGTCCTCAATGGCGAGGTCCTCGATAGTGAAGTCGCTGGCGTTGACCAGCAGGCCTTCCGCCCCCTGAATCTGGTTTTTGAAAGACAAGATGGTCTTGTCCATACCGGCACCGCGAATGGTCACCCCATCCACGTTCAGCGAGAGGCTGCGATTGAGTTCGTAGCGACCTTCCGGAATTTCGATTACATCGCCGGACTGCGCCGTGATCAGCTGCTTGAGCAGCTGCTTCTGGAAATCTGCCGACGCCGCCGCGCTCTCCGCGCCAGAAGCACTGGCGTCGCCTTTACCGCTCTCCTGGGAACAGGCTGCAGCCAGCGCCGCCAGTGCGATGACACCTATTTTCAGTGGTGCTTTCATGAATTCTCCCGCTTTCCTTTTTCGTTTTTTATGACGGATGTGTCCGTATTGATTATTTACCGGGACCCGTTCCTTACAGTTAAAGGCTGTCCCGTTATGGCCTGAGGCGCCGGCTCGGCCCCTTCAAATTGTGACCGAGTGACACACCTTATTCTTAGTTGGTACGTTTGTACCAATTATGGGGCGCAAATGGCGACCTCTGCCATCGGTCGGATACTATCCAATGCTCAGAAAGGCAGCAATGGATAAATCGGAACTTTGTCTCGTTTTAACCAGTAGCTCGCTGACCGAGCAGTTCTGTTGATTGCCAGTTCCAGTGTCTGCATGCTGCGCGCACGGTTGCCCTTCCCCCCTCCGGGCGGTAGTGTCTTCCGACAAACCTCCAGCAGATACCGCCCAGCAGGCTCAGTATGGATACTTGCCCACGCACCGAGGATGTAGCCACCTCCCACACCGCTGTTAGCCGGCGCCGGTCCATGACGTTCTCGGCCCTGGCCGTGCTCGCCACCCTCGGCACCACCCTGTTCGCGCCATCCACCGCCTGGGCGAAGGAAACACTGCAGATCACCATATCCACCCCCGAAGGCCGTTTTGAAAGGCAGCAGCTTCTGGGGCCCGGATTCGATCACTACATATCCGGCCCACTGCTTCACGCATCCGAGGACAATCGCAAGACGTACGCGGCCATCCGCTGCGACGGCCCCTGGGGGGCCATGAGGTATGAGGTGGCGCTGGTCAGCGGCCCGGGGTTCGCGCTGCGCGCCTCACCAGACCGGCTGCTACTGCAAGTCCTCGAACACCGGGTGCAGAGCGAGGATCAGAATATTGACGCCATGAAAATACACTGCCGCGATACCGAGCCAAAAGCCGTTCAGCATTCTGTTGCGGAAATTGAACTGAATCGGGGAGAGAAGATCCGCAGGGAAATTCCACTGTACAATGGTTACCTGCTCAGTTTTCACTATTCGCCCTGAGCGATTACGCGACAAACAGAAAGGCCCGCCCGACATCGCTGCCGGACGGGCCTCTCTGTGTAAAAGGGACTGTTTTTTCTTCAGTGCTGGAATACAGGCGCAGCGACAAAGCTCCAGAACAGTACCGTACCCACCATGACGATTACAGCCATCACCAGGCACACAGTGACTACCGCACTGGCGAACAGAAATCCGCGCTCCTCGTTCACATTGAGGACGATCGGTATTCCCACGTAAAGCAGGTAAACCGCATAGGCCACCGCCAGGGTCGCCAGCAGGATGTCCAGCCAGAGAATTGGGTACAGACCGGCGGCGCCGGCAACAAAGATAGGCGTGGCGGTAAATCCGGCGATCACCATTCCCTTCATGGGATTGGACTTGGCACCGTAGGTTTTCGCCATCCAGTGAATGAAGTATCCCACGGCGATCACCGCAAGAATCATGGTGACATAAAACACCGCGACCAGTGACAGAGCGCTGTTGCTGGTGAGCGTCCGCACCTGACCGCTGCCGCCGATATTCCAGCCGATTTCCGTAGTGCCAAAATACCAGCACAGAGCGGGCAACAACGCCAGGACGATAACGTAAGGAATCTGACGGTTGAGCCCTTTCTCAGACAGACCAGCAATTTCCTGCCACTGCCTGCGCGGTTGCACCATCAGGCCATAGAGATGATTCAGCATTCCCGTTCTCCTCACTTCGAGGAACCTCACGGCTCGTGGCCGCGGGGGATAGCCTTTTGAGAACCTGCCAGAGGTTCCCAGGAGTCACAGTCGCAATTCGACTCCTGTGTCTCAAATTGATCTGGATACTACGTGTCAAAGTGAGGGATACCGCCAAAGGCTTTTCCCAACAGTTCCAGTTTTTTATTGTTAACACCGGCCGTTTCCGCGGCCTGTCATTGCTCGCGCAGCACGCGAACCCCAGCTTTGACAACCGCTCCCACCGATGGATCCCGTCAGCGAGTACACAGGCGGGAGCTGGCTGTGCAAGGCACACTCAAGTTGTAACACCTCGGTCATGCAAGTCAACGCAGAGGTGGTAAAAAGCGCAAATAAAAATGCGGCCGTTTCCCCAGGAAACAACCGCATTTCACGGAGTGCTACTTATACACTCGAAGAGTCAAAACCGGCGTTTTTACACCCTCGCGCGAGGAGGTAGCCGCCGTGCAGATTCCGCTCAGGGAGCGAACCGCGTCAGTAGCCTGCCTCCGGCACCTTTTGCATCCAGCCGAAGCGATCTTCCGCCCGCCCCTCCTGGATATCCAGTAATGCGCGGCGCAACCGCTCCGCCACCGGTCCGGGAGCCTGGCTCAGGTGGTAGCGCCGCTCGCCGTCACCCAGTTCACTGATCGGGCTGACAATCGCCGCCGTACCGCAAGCAAAGGCCTCACTGCAGGTTCCGGACGCGACCAGCGCCAGCAGGTCGTCGATGTCGATTTCGCGCTCGTGTACTTCCATGCCCTGATCCCGGGCGAGGGTCAGCAGCGAGTCCCTTGTCACCCCTTCGAGAATCGAGCCGTTGAGTGCGGGGGTGTGCAGGGCACCGTCCATCACCGCAAAGAAATTCATACCGGACAGCTCATCGATGGTGTGGCGATTGCCCGGGTTCAGCCACAGAGACTGGTCGTAGCCGCGCGCCTTGAGTCCGGCAATACTCTGCAGGGAGGCCGCATAATTGCCCCCGACCTTGGCATCTCCGGTGCCGCCGACCGCCGCGCGGCTATCCTCGCGCTCCACCCACAGGCGCATATTTCCCGCGTGGTAGGCTTCGGAGGGGCTGGCGATGACATAGAAGTCATAGGCGCGACTGGCGGTGACGGACAGGTCCGGCTGGGTGCCCATCAGGAACGGGCGGATATACAGGGATTCACCACTGTTCCCCGGGATCAGGTTGGCGCAGTGCGACGCCACCGTGCGCACGGCGTCCATAAACAGGGATTCAGGTACCTCCGGCATGCACAGGCGCCGGGCCGAGTGCGCCATACGTGCGGCGTTGCGCTCGGGGCGGAACAGCCCCACACCACTATTGCCATAACGATAGGCCTTGAGACCTTCGAAACAGGACTGGGCGTAGTGCAGCACCTTGGCGGCGGGATCCAGCGCCAGCGGACCGTAGGGGATCAGCTCGCCGTCGCTCCAGCGGCCGTCCTGGTAACGGGCGCGGAACATCACCGGGGCCATGACGGTGCCAAACCCCAGGCGTTCCGGCATTTCAAATCCCCGCAGGCTGACGATGGCTTCAGGTTGTATTTTTATGCTCACAAAGCGCTCCCACTGAAAGTACTCAAGTTTCGTCAAACCCGCGGATTATGGCCCCAGCGGGCCGCCATTCCAAACAAGCCGACCACCCCAGCGAGAAATGACGCAATAAACCAAGTGATATTTAGCATTTTTTAGGATGAGAATATCGAAATGGCGCATCTCATGCCCACGCGCCCTTTTTCAGTCACCCGCTTCCCCCACGTGTCCATGGTCGGTGGCCTCAACCGACAAGCTAGTTGCTCCCCGGGTCCGCAGGAGTGCACAGCCGTCAGAATTTGCCCGGCGGCGGAAATTATTGGCACCGGGTTTTGTGAGAAGTCCCCCCCACTTTTTTCCCGACTGCCAGACTCATTGAACTCCTGAGCAGGTGATCTTGCCGGAGAGCGGAACGAATCACCCCGGTGCAGGCCCCGGCGTTGATCCGCACAGTGATTCCCCCAAGGGGTGGCGTCCTTCCCCACCCGTCGAAGCAAGGGGCGAAAATTCGTTGGCTATACTGAAAATACATGGACGGCGACCGTCAATTGCAAGGGAAACCAGTGCCAATTTCCGGCCTCAGAATTTCCCGCGGCACCAGAGTCCAGCGTCGAAATCGACAACACACCGGGTAACCGGCAGGAAAGTGAACGGGCCACACGTCAGGGAGAGAAGTTCCGTGCAGCCAAGGCTGTCGCCGGCACGTAGGTGTATTTAGGGCAGCCATTGCACCGCACGGATTTCGAGCCCGCCAGATCAGTTGCGCAGCGACTGCAGGCGGGTCAGGCACAACATGGAATGGAAGTGGTTCAACCGTGACACAGACAGATACCAGCAACGCTATTGCTATCGGCTTGATGTTTACAGCCTCAGCTCTGCTGTGTGGCTCTGTTACGGCAGAGGAAATCTCTGCCCTAGACTCGGCCCTAGACAACGCCAAGGCTCCTCCAGCGGCTTACATAGAAGCGGCTTCAAAACCACTGGAAAAACCCAAACGACAGCTGCGTCCCTCGAAGGCAGCAGACGATTACCGCGAGCGCATCGAGGAAATGGAGGCCGAGTACGGGGCCTACGGTGCCGGCATTGACGAACAACTGATGGGCCTCGCCAGCGCCTTGCAGCGCAGCGGCAACCACGAGGAAGCCATTTCAGAGTTCCGCCGGGCAATGCTGATCAACCGGGTCAATGAGGGACTCTACTCCCTCAATCAGGTACCCATGATCGAGCGCATGATCGAAAGCCAGATCGCGCTCAATCAGTGGGAGGAAGCCAACGACAACCACGAATACCTGTTCTGGCTGCACGCGAAAAATTACGGGGAGCGAGACCCGCGCATGCTGCCGATCATCAACCAGCTCAGCAACTGGCACCTGCAGGCGTACATCGATGAGAAAGGGGCCACACTGTTCGAGCACCTGATCAATGCGACCAACATGTACGCGCTGGCGGTGGACATCATCTCCCACAACTTCGGTGCCAACGACCTGCGCCTGGTCGAAGCCCTGCGCGGCCTCAAGGCGACCAACTATTACCTGGCCACCTATTCCGGTGAACCCCAGGAAGCCATTGTGATCAACACCAGCTTCGGCGGTGGTGGCGATGTGAGCCCGGAAAGACGTGCGCAGCTGGATCACTACCGTATGAACAGCTTCAGCTCTGGAAAAACCGCGATCACCAAGATCATGGATGTTTACCAGAAAAATCCGGCTTCGCCACCCGCCGCCTCGGCCAAGGCGAAAGTCGAGCTGGGGGACTGGTACATGATGTTCAACAAGTGGCACTCCGCCCGCGAAACCTACGGAGAGGCCTACCAGGCACTGTGGGATAACGGCGCCACCAACCAGGAGATCGAGGAGATATTCGGTCGCCCGGCCGCACTACCCGCCCTCCCGCTACTGGATGAAGACCGCGAAGCACTGGCGAACTCCTATGTGACCGTGTCCTACGACGTCACCGCATTCGGCAAAGCGCGCAACATCCAGATTTTAAGTGCCAGACCGGAAGACAAGGTGAGCATCCGTTCACGCGTACGCAATGTCCTCAAGCGTGCCAAGTTCCGCCCCCGTTTTGAAAACGGTGAGCCGGTAGATACCACAGGCATTGTGCAACGGTTTGTTTTTGACTGATTTTGCAAATTTCGCAAACGCAACGGCGAGGAAGACAGATACAAAGTGTTCGACTGATGTAGCGAGGTTAGTTTGATTCCGCAGGCAGACCGGCACACCGGGCTGCAGGAAGGGACAAGGGAAAACTGGCAGCGAATTATTTCTGCCGGCCAAACCCGGACGGAAGAAAACTGTCGAACAGACAAGGAGCAATACGGGCCGCCGCGATTCCGCCGCGGCCCGTGAACGCATCAGGAGAGAGCTCATGGCATTACGGAAGATCGCACAACGTTTTACGCTGCAAACCGCGCCCGCAGAGGCAGCAGCCACCGGTCTGCGTTGGCACACCCTGGCCTCGGCCGTGGTGCTGGCAGCGGTGATCAGCGGCTGCAAGAATCAGCAGACACAACAGCAGCCGCCGGCACAGCCGCAGCAAAAGTCGCAATCGAGTTCATCCAGCTCGTCGCAATCCCAGTCACAGTCGCAATCGTCCAGCTCGTCGTCGAGCAAGTCGTCTTCAAGCCCGTCGACCGCCAGCAGCATGCCATCGCCGAGTTCACCGAGCAGCAGCCGCAGCCCGAGCATGTCGACTTCCAGCAGCCAGGCGCAACCGAACACCTCGTTCCCCAGTATCGAGTCCGGCGACCGCTCGAGCAAAGAGTCCAGCACCGCCTCGCGCAGTGGCGAAGAATCCTCGCGTCGCTCCCGCTCATCCAGCAGTAGCGCCGAAGATCCGACCGCCAGTGGTAATCCGTCGACTCCAGTATACAGTGATTCCGACCGCCGTCCGGAAGAATCCCGCATGCCACCGGATCCGTCCTCCAACAGCGAGGGCGAGCCACCGGATGAGATCGACTTTTCGGAAGAGCAGCAGACGGCGAGCAGCTCGTCGTCCAGTTCTTCCAGCAGCGCCTCCAGCAGCAGTGCATCGTCGAGTAGCAGCGCATCGGCAAGCAGCGCTTCGGCCAGCGCCTCCAGCAGTGCGCCGAGCAGCGCCTCGAGCAGTTCTCCGTCCAGTAGCTCTCCGTCCAGCAGCGCGTCGGCCAGTAGCCCACCTTCGGGCGCCCAGAGCGGTGGCCAGGCCAGCGCATCCGCCGGCGGGCAGCCCAGTAGTGGCGGTGCTCCCGCGAGTGCATCCAGTGCCGGCAGCCCGGCCAGTGGCGGCAGTCCCGCGCCCAACGAAGCACCGGTAAGTTCGGCGGAGCGGGTGGCCGAGCTCGAAGGCGAGTTTGATTCCACCATGGCCAGTTACGACGGCATGATCCTGCGCGAGCGGGACTACGTGCGCAATCGCCCGGCCTCGGCCGAAGAACAGGAAGCCGCAGAGGACGAAGTTCCGCCCGGTGAATCGCTGGAAGACCTGATCCAGTCCGCCGAAGCGGAGCTGCCTCCGGCCCCACCTGCCGGTGGCGGTGAGGGCGGCAGTGGCCCGGAACAGAACAACTCCAGCGGCCAGGCCACAGGCCCGGGTCTTCCCACCAAGGGACGCCAGGGCGAATACAACCACACCAATTCCGCAACCGTGGTACCGGCCGATGTTCCTACCGGGGACGACGACGATGTGGTCGCCCGTCAGATCCGCGAGGCGGCGATGCGGGAATCCGATCCGGAACTGAGAGAACGACTCTGGGAAGAGTACCGGAAATATAAAAAATCACAGAAATAAGGATGAGTATTCATCAGGGACACTGGAGAGAGTATCGACATGTTTTTCTCGCACACACGCACAACCCTGTACACACTGGTGCTGAGCCTGCTGACGCTGGTGGGCTGCGCCACCACCGAAGTGCGCACCACCGCCTACACCCCGCTCACGGTGGAAGACGCCACCATTGCGGAAAACCGGCTGCTGGACGTGGGCATCGTCCAGTTCAACGCCGGCCTCGAGCAGGAGGAAGAACCCGACGAGGATGAGCTGGTCTTCCCCGAATTGCGGCGCGCGGAGTCCCGCTACATTGCCGTCACCCTCGCCGATGCGCTGCAGTCCAGCCAGGGTTGGGGTGCGGTGCGGGTGATCCCCAGCGAGCGCACCAATATCGATGTCACCGTCACCGGCAAAATTGTGCAGTCCGACGGCGAGACCCTGACCGTCGATGTCACGGTGACCGACTCCCGCGGCCAGGTGTGGTTTACCAAGCAGTACACCGAACAGGCTTCCCACTACGCCTACGACCGCAAGCACCCCACGGAAGGCGATGCGTTCCAGGGTATTTACAACCGTATTTCCAACGACATGCTGATCTACCGTCAGCGCCTGTCCAGTCAATACATCGCCGAGTTGCGCACCATCTCCGAGATCAAATTCGCGCAGAGCTTTTCGCCCAACGCATTTGACCGCTATCTGGTGCAGGATGAAGACGGACTCTACAAGCTCACCGCACTGCCCGCGGACAACGATCCGATGTTGATGCGTGTGCGCCGGATTCGCGAGCGCGACTACCTGTTTGTGGATACCTTGCAGGGCTACTACGACACCTTTGTCAAAACCATGGAAACCCCCTACCAGGAGTGGCGCGCCATGAGTTATGAAGAGGTCAAGCAGATGCGCGAGCTGAAGCGCAAGGCGCGCAATAACACCATCATGGGTGTCGCCGCGATTGTCGGCGGTATTGCCGCCGCTGGCGCCGGTGGCGGCGCCGCACGTCAGGCCGGCAACGTGGCGGTCGCCGGTGGCGGCTACCTCGTGAAGAGCGGCTTTGACCGTCGCTCGGAAGCGAAAATGCACATCGAGGCACTGCAGGAGCTCGGCGACTCCATGGAGGCCGAAGTGGAGCCGCGCATTGTCGAGCTGGAGGACCGCACTGTGACCCTGTCCGGTTCGGTGGAAAACCAGTACCGCCAGTGGCGCGAACTGCTCAGGGAAATCTATGAAGTGGAAACCGGCGGTATGAGCGATATTTAAATCGCACAATGCCGGAACCGACATCTTCGCCGGCGCCCGTAGCACTCCGGTCCGCGGGCGCCGGTCATCGACAATAACAGCGAACACAGCGGAACCACCATGCAACACCGCGATCCATCATCGGAAGATGAGTCCGTAATCCGACCCGCCGACTTTTCCTTCGGAGGCGCGCCCACAGGCGATTCTGGCGCGCCACCGGAACAGCGCGCGTCGTCACACCGAAAACCAGAGCGCAATGCCCGACTGGTGCCCGTTCTTGTGGGCGGCAGCATGGTGCTGGCGCTGGTGGGTGTTTTCTGGGTACTGCCACAGATGGTCGAAAAGCCGGTGGTGCCCAAGGTGGTCAAGAGCAGTGAAAGCGCCGCGCCCGCCGCCGCAGCCAAAAAGATCCAGGCGTCGCCCTACACCGACGCCGAAATCGCGGCCCAGCGCAGAGAGGTTCAGCAGGTTCTGCAGGAAATCCTCCAGCTTCAGGAAGAGTTGCTGGAGCGCAAAGTGGAAACCTGGGCCGCGGAAGAATACTTTGCCGCACGCACCCTCGCGGAAGAGGCGGACGGCATCTATCGCCAGCGCAAGTTCATGCAGGCACTGGAGCAGTATCGCCAGGCCCTGGCCGGCATGCAGAGCCTGCGCGACAGTATTCCGGAGCGCATCGAGCAGCACCTGGCAGACGGTAATACCGCGCTGGATGCCGGTGACGCGAAAGCGGCACACAAGGCGTTTGATCTGGCGCTGACCATATCCGAAGAGCACCCCCGCGGAGTCAAAGGAAAAGCCCGCGCAGAACTGCTGCCGGAAGTCTGGCCACACTTTACCGCGGGCAAAGAGGCCTTTGCGGAGAATGCGCTGGATACCGCCAGGGCGGAGCTGGAAAAAGCGCTGAGTCTGGACCCGGAAACCGCACCGGCCAAGGCCCTGTTGCCCCAGGTCAACGCGGCGATTCTCGAGCGGGACTACAGCGAGGCCATGTCTGCCGGTTACGCGGCCATTGCCAGCGGCGACTTCGACGCGGCGAAAATTTCTTTCCTCAAGGCCCGCAAACTGAAACCGGATGCCACGGATCCCGACGTCGGCATTACCCAGGCCGAAAATGGCATCGCCCAGGCGCGTATCGACCGGCTGTTCGCCAGTGCCGCAGAAAGTGAGCGGAACGAGCAGTGGCACAAGGCCGCCGAGAAGTACCGCAAGCTGGTCGCGGAAGATGGCAGTCTGGTGGAGGCTCTGACCGGCAAGGCGCGCTCAGAAGCCCGCGCAAAGCTGGACGACCGCCTGCAGGAATTACTGGACGACCCGCTCACCCTGGGGCAAAGCAAGCGCAATCAGTACGCCCGCACGGTACTGGCCGATGCGCGCGCCCTCAAGGCGGACACACCGCGGCTTAGCCGCCAGATAGAACAGCTCGAGTCGGCGCTGACCAAGTCTCTGATTCCCATCACCGTGCGTCTACAGTCTGACGCCAGCACCAACGTGACCATTTATCACGTGGGCAAACTGGGGAATTTCTCCGAGCGGGAAATTGCCCTGAAACCCGGCCGCTATACCGTGGTCGGCACGCGCCAGGGCTACCGCGACGTGCGTCGGGAACTGGTGGTGGATCCCTCCGCCGAGTCGCCGGTGGTCACCATCCAATGCGCGGAAAAAATTAACAGCGCCAATAATTCCTGAATCCGGAAACCCCTGGACCGCGGACAGATCAAAAACTGCACGATATTCAGTTCACCTGGATGTCACTCAACGAGATTTTTACGTCTCTGTGTTTGGCGCAACTGTCCGCGGGCTCCTCTGGCTTTATGACTACCCGCCCAGTTTTTTTACCGAAATTCACACCTCTGCGCCCGCGCCTACGCCCCGGCGGGCAATGGACGAAAGTGTCGTCCCGGTATCGGTAAAACGGAGAAACCCACGCCAAAAACACTGCGCTTCAGGCCGCAGTCCCGAGAGCGGACTAAGCTGAAATGCGCGGCTTTGTCTCTGCTGGCTCGTGACAAGACACAGGCCGGACCGGACAGGAAACCGGTGCCACCGGCACCGCCGGCGGCAGAGATTTCAGCGTCGTAAAAATCAATAAGTACGCAGTAACAGGAAATCATAAATGACAGCCAAGGAAGCGGTACCCGTTCGCGACAGCGAGCCGGCCAATGAAGATGCGTCCGTCATTCAACCGATTGGATTCACCCCCGCTCCGGTATCCACCGGTGGCAACAAACTGCTGCTGTCTCCCAAGGCCATCGCGGTTGCCGGCTGCCTGTTACTGGGTGCCCTGATGCTGGTTTACCTGCTGGTGGCGCGCTCGCTCATATTCGAAACGCAACCGGCAGACGCCGACGTTTCTGTCAGCGGCCTGGCACTGCCCCTCGGCGATGGCCACCTGGTCTTGCCCGGTCACTACCGCTACACCATCAGCGCCACCGGATACCTGCCGCAAAGTGGTGAAGTGGAAGTCAGCAGCGACAGCAACAGTCGCCACGCCGTCAAGCTGGAGCGCCTGCCGGGACATCTACAAGTGGTGACCGACCCTCCGGTACCCGTGCGCGTACTGGTCAATGGAGCGGAAGTCGAGAGCACCGACGGAATCGCCTCTGCCATTCCGGCCGGACGCAAGCGCATCACCCTTCTCACCGAACGCTACCTGCCGTTCAGCAAGGAAATCGAAATCGAGGGCCTGGACAACACCCAGACCCTGACCGCCAGACTCCGCCCGGCCTGGGCCAATGTGCACATCACCAGTAATCCGGCGGGCGCCACCGTCAGTGTGGAGGGAAGAATCCTCGGCACCACACCGCTCACCGCCGAGCTGGTGCAGGGGGATCGCCTGGTGGATATTTCACTCCCCGACCACAAGACGGCACAGATCCCCGTGGCCGTCACCGCCGGCGTGGACCAGACGCTTGCCACTGTGGACCTCAATGCGGCGGACGGCACCCTGCGTGTCGTCAGTAACCCGCCCGGCGCGAGCATTACCGTAAACGGCGAGTATCGCGGTCAGGCGCCCATGGACCTGGAACTGGCTTCCAACAACCGGCATCAGCTGCGCTTCTTTCTCGACGGCTACAGCACCGTCGAGCGCACCGTGGATGTACGCGCGGGCGACATGCGCGACATGACCGTGGAGCTGACCGCCGTGTATGGCGAAGTGTCCATTTCCAGCAGCCCACCGGAAGCGCAGGTATTCATCGACGGCAAACTGGCAGGCACCGCCGGCCAGACTTTCACCCTGCCGACCCGCAGCCACAACATCACCGTGCGCAAGTCCGGCTACGAGGACTACTCCACCACCATTGTCCCCTCCAGCAAACTGAAGCAATCCGTGCGCGCGGTCTTGCTCACCGGCGAGCAGGCGCGCTGGAGCGGCGTGCCCGCGGAGATCACCCACGGCGCCGGCGGAAAAATGCTGCTGATGCGCCCCAACGCACAGTTCACCATGGGGTCCTCACGCCGCGAACAGGGTCGCCGCGCCAACGAGGTGATGCGCAAAATCGCCCTCACCCGCCCGTTCTATATCGGCACGACCGAAGTGACCAACCGCGAGTTTCGCCGCTACCAGCGCATGCACAGCTCCAGCCACACCAACGGGATCAGTCTCGACAACGACAGCCTGCCGGTGGTGAACATCAGCTGGAACGACGCCGCCCTCTTCTGCAACTGGCTGAGTGCACGGGACGGTCTCAAAGAGGTGTACCGCAGTGAACGCGGCCGTGTGATCGGCTTCGATGCCAGTGCCAACGGCTACCGTATGCCAACCGAGGCCGAGTGGGCCTGGGCGGCGCGCTTCGAGCGCGGTGCGATGCGCAAATTCCCCTGGGGTGATTCCCTGCCGGTGGGCAAAAACTCCGGTAACTACGCCGATACCAGCGCCGGACAGATAGTGCCCGCGGTACTGCGCACCTACAACGACCGTTACGCGGCCACCGCGCCGGTGGGCAGCTTCGGGGCCAACCATCTCGGCCTGTTTGATATGGGCGGCAACGTGTCCGAGTGGATTCACGACCTCTACACCATCGGCACCGGCCTGTCGCTCAAGCAGGAAGAAAACCCGGTAGGCCCCCAGGAAGGGGATTACCACGTGGTACGCGGCTCCAGCTGGAAGCACGCCGGCCTGACCGAACTGCGCCTCTCCTACCGGGACTATGGTGCGGAACCGCGGGACGACATCGGCTTCCGCGTGGCCCGCTGGGTGAACTGATTCCGGAAAGCAACAACGCAATCGCCAACGAGGCACTGCCATGCAACACAGACAGCTTTTCCACAGTAAGGGTGCCGTGACACGAGCCTTTGCGCTGCTGGCGGCCAGCGCGCTGTCCAGCGCCTCATTCTGCGCCGCGGCGCAGACCGCCGAAACGTCACAGGCGGACACACAGAAGGCACCGGTGGCCGCGCAGGAAGTCAGCGCCCAGGAAACGGCCAAGCCGGTCGAGGCAGCCGCGACCAAGGCACCCAAGATAAAGGTCAAGAGCGCCCAGAGTGCCGACGACTACGAGGCCTCAGAAGAAATTTCGGAAGACCTTTCGGTCTCCTACCCGGTGGATATCTGACACAGACCACAAAGGATTCAACGGACACAGCCAGAGTAATACCCGGGCCATCAGCCGACGGAACGGCCCCACAAAAAAGCGGGAAACCCCATGAAATTCAAGTCTTCAGATTTTGTCTTCCAGCTGTTCGCCCTGCTCGGGGCCATCATCCTGGTGCACGCCATTTACGTGGCCATCATCCGCCCCAATGCCGACGCGTTGATTGCCGAGCAGATGGCGCGGGAGGAAGCGGGAGAGACCTACATACAGCAGCGATCGATCTACATCGTCATGCGCGACTACGAGCAGGAGGCCTGTTTTGTGCTGATGCTGTGGGCCATGGCCATCATGGGGCTGAAAGCCCGGCGCAGCATGCGCGAGCGCAAACTGCTGGATCAGGCACTGCTGAATGTGAGTGAAGGGACCCCGATTCTCCCGGAAGACGCCAGGGATCTGTCGCGGCCGATCCAGGCACTACCGGAGGAGGAGCGGAATTTCCTGCTGCCCCGCGCCCTGCTCACCGCACTGCAGCGTTTTGGCTCCACACGCAACGTGGCTGCGGTATCCAACTCGGTGAAGGAAGTGTGCGAGACCGAGGGCGACAGGCTGGATTCGGAGCTGGCCATGGTGCGCTATATCACCTGGGCCATTCCCTCCATCGGCTTTATCGGCACGGTGCGCGGTATCGGTGAGGCACTGGCCCAGGCCCACCGCGCAGTGGAAGGGGATATCGCCGGGGTCACCGTCAGCCTGGGTGTCGCCTTCAACTCCACCTTCATCGCACTGGTGATCAGTATTGTCATCATGTTTTTTACCCACCAGTTGCAGTTAATGCAGGAGCGGCTGGTGCTCGACACCCAGAATTACTGTGACAACAAACTGCTGCGCTTTCTGAAAGTCAGCTAGGCAGGCGGGTAACGTTTTTGAAGCATCGTTTTTGAAACATCGTTTCTAAAGCATCAGGGCCGGGCAGCCAGGGAAGTGGCCGCCCGCACCAGGGAAAACAGGAGCTCCCATGAGCAAAGGTGTACTGGATATCAACGATTGCGGTCTGCGTGTGTTCGACGGCAATAACGAAGTGCTGGAAAGCCCCGGCGTGGCCATCGTCAACAACCAGGAAATTGTCACCGGCACCGCCGCACTGATGCGTGCGCGCAGTCACCCCACGCAGGTGAACCACCAGTTCTGGCGCAGGCTCAGCCTGGAGTCGGTCAAGTCCGACAATGCCGGCTGCCGCCACCATGCGGACCTCGCCTTCTGTCACCTCAAACATATTGCCGAGCTGTGCGACCTCCCCGACGAAATCGCCCTGGCGGTGCCGGGCAATTTCACCCGCGAACAGCTGGCGTTGCTATTGGGCGTGATCCAGGAAAGTCCGTTCAATGCCGTTTCCCTGGTGGATGCCGCCACCGCCTGTATCAGCAGTTGCGCACCGCGCGGGGTACACCTGCATATCGAGTTGCACCGGCACCAGACGCTGGTCAGTCGTGTGGTGGTACACGAGCAGGCGGAGCTGGACATCGCCGAAACGGTGACCGACGCCGGCCTGCAACATTTTCAGGAGGCCTGGGCGCGTATTTTTACCGACGCCTTCATCATGCAGTGTCGCTTCGATCCGCTGCACTCGGCAGAGGCGGAGCAGCAGCTCTACGACATGCTGCCGCAGTGGATCGCACGCGCCATGCGCCAGGGCGAAGTCATGGCCGAGCTGGACGACCGCACCGCCAAGGTCAGCCTGCGGCAATTGCAGGATGCCAGTACGCCGATTCTGTCGCGGGTGCGCGCCATGATCGAAAACCTCGGCGAGGCCAACAGCGTGGTATTCGTGTCCCACCGCTGGGCAGAAATCCCCGGCGGCGCGCAACTGGCGGAGCGGATCCACCTGCTGCCCCACAACGCGGTGGCCCAGGCGGCGGAAAAACACTGGCAGGAAATACACAGCGAAAGCGGTAACCTGCGCCTGGTCACGGCGCTCGCCGCGGCACCGGCGACCGAGGTGGCAGTGCAGGTCAATGCCGCCGCCGAGGCGGGCGCCACCCACCTGCTCTATGGTCACCGCGCGCTGGCGGCGCAGCAGCCGCTGTTCGTCAGCTGGCAGGAAGGCAAGCTCAGTGTCACCCCCACGCCGCCCACACACCCCGCCGCCACCATCACCAATCACGCCGGCCGCCTGGCCCTGCGTGTGGATGCGGGGGCGCAACTGATGCTGAACGGCGAGGAGATCTCGGCGCCGGTCAATCTCACCGCCGGCGACCGTATCGGTGCGGCAAACTTCGATGACGTAATCACTGCGATCAGCGTGGAGCACTATGGCGCGTAAAAACCGGCGTTTCTCCGCCTTCAGCCTGTCGTTCCTGGACATCATGTCCTGTGGCTTCGGTGCCGTTGCGCTGATCTTCCTGATCATCAAGCACGGCTCCGATCACGACATCGAGGCCGAAAACCAGGATCTGGCGGCGGAGGTGAACCTGCTGCAGGAAGAAGTCCAGTTCGGGCAGGAGCACCTGGTGCTCGCCCGCAATACCCTGGACACCACCAGCGATGAACTGGCCACCGCCCAGGGGCTGGCGCGGCGGATCGTGGAGCAGATCAAAGAGGTGAAAGGCAATATCGCCGAGGTCGACAGCAGCACCGATGAGATGGATATCGCGCGACTGCAGGAAAAGCTCAAAAAACTGGAGCAGGCCAAAAAGCAGCTGGAAGAGGAAAACAAAAAGCTCGGCAACAATGTGCGCAAGTTTGTCGGCGACGGCGACCGCCAGTATCTCACCGGGCTTCGCCTGGGAGGCGATCGCATCCTGATTCTGCTGGACTCCTCCGCCAGTATGCTCGGCGACGAGCTGATCAAGGTAATCCGCACGCGCAACATGTCCGATGCGGTAAAACGGGATACGGAAAAATGGCGGCGCGCTAAACAGACAGTGTCCTGGCTTGTGTCGCAGTTCCCTCAGGAGAGCCAGTACCAGATCTACACTTTCAATACCGGGTTCCGCGCCGCCATCGTCGGCACCGAAGACCGCTGGCTGAATGTGGACGATCGCGACCAAATGGATGACGCCATTGCGGCGCTGGACACCATCGTGCCGGAGAACGGTACCAGCCTGGAACGTATTTTCAACGCGGTAAACAGCATGTCCCCCCTGCCGGACAACATCATCCTGATTACCGACGGCCTCCCTACCCAGGGGATGAAGGCGCCCCGCGGCAATACCATTTCCGGAAAAGATCGGCTCAAGCTCTTCCGCCAGGCGGTAGACGCCCTGCCCAAGAGCATACCGGTCAATGTGGTCCTGGCCCCCATGGAAGGCGATCCCTTCGCCGCCAGCGAATTCTGGAAGCTGGCCATGGAAACCCAGGGGTCTTTCCTCGCACCCTCTAAGGACTGGCCATGAGCAGACGCAATAAACGGCAACAGGAAGAGTTCAGCATCTCGTTTCTCGACGTGATCTGCTGTGGTTTTGGCGCCATTGTCCTGCTGTTGATGATCGCCAAAACCGTCGAACCCATCGTGCTCGAAGAGGCGGAGCTGGATCTCGACGGGCAGGTGCAGGAGCTGCAGGAGCAGCTGGCGGAGATACGCGGTGAAACCTCGGTATTGAACCGGGATCTCAACGCCAAAAAAGAACAGCTGGACATCGAAACCAAACGCATCGCCAAACTGAAAGGCGAGCTGGAAACCCTGCAGGCGCAGTACGCCCGCAAGACAGAAGGCGAAAGTGAAGAAGGCAAACTCAAGGGTGAGCTGACCATCGCCCTGCAGACCATGACCGATGAGATGAAGCGGCTGCTGGGTGAGAACTACCAGCGCAAGAACAACGTCATCGGCGGCATTCCCGTGGACAGTGAATACATCCTGTTCATCATCGACACTTCCGGCAGTATGTTCAATTACGGCTGGGACCGCATGATCGATGAGATGGTCAACACCCTGAACCTTTACCCCAACGTGAAGGGCATTCAGGTGATGAACGATATGGGGGATTACATGTTCTCCAACTATCGCAACCGCTGGATTCCCGACACCCCCGGGCGTCGCAAGGCCGTGCTCGACCGCCTGCGCTCCTGGAACCCCTTCAGTAATTCGAGTCCGGTCGAAGGCATCCAGAAGGCCGTGCGCACCTTCTACGACCCGAACAAGAAAATCAGTATCTATGTACTGGGTGATGAGTTCACCGGCAAGTCGATCCGCAACGTGATGATGGCGGTGGACCGGGTCAATGCGCAACGGGGCGAGGACCAGCGGATGGTCCGCATCCACGCCATTGGCTTCCCGATCCAGTTCTCGCGCCCACTGCATCTGCAGACAACGGGCCTGCGCTTTGCCGCGCTGATGCGGGAGCTCACCTATCGCAACGGCGGCACTTTCGTGGGCCTGAACGATTTCCGGTAACAGCACCGGATACAGACACAAGCAGAGATGAATTTGGGTTGGGAGAAACCCGGGAGCAAAGCATGAATCGCCTGTTGAAAGGAATTGACGCGATCCGATACCTCACACTGGTAGCCAGCGTAAGCCTGCTGGCGGCCTGTGCCCATACCGTCTCGGTAGACGGCGAGTTCCCGGCGCCGGTGGGGAGTCCCCACCCGTTGACGGTGGGCGTGTACCTGAGCGATGACTTCCGCCAGTTCACCTACAGCGAGAACCGGGACGACCGCGACGAGTGGAATATCAATACCGGGCGCGCGCAGAAGAACCTGTTTGAAACCGTGCTCGGCTCCATGTTCAAGGAAACCGTGAACCTTGCACAATACCCCACCAATCTCCCCCAGGGGCTGGACCTGGTGATTGTGCCGGAAGTCCGCGAGCTGCAATTCACCATGCCGCGGGAAACACGGGTGAATATCTTCGAGGTGTGGATCAAGTACGACATGCACGCCTACAACCAGCAGGGCGAATCCGTCGCCGAGTGGGTCATAACCGCCTACGGTAAAACCCCCACCGCCTTCCTGAAGTCCCAGGAAGCCGCACTCGCACAGGCAATCAATGTGGCACTGCGGGATGCCGGCGCCACCCTGTATACCGGTTTTGAGCGGGTTCCCGAGTTGCAGGCATTTATCGCCAACAAACAGCGCGCCCTGAGCATGAAGCAGACGGGCGACAACCAATAGTTTCCAAAGGAATCTGGAAATTCCATTCGCGTGCGGTGTACGCGAATACTCCAAGGAGGATGTAGCGGTGAAATTCCTGAGCGCATTTTTTTCGGTTTCGGTACTGGCCCTGCTGTCCAGTGGTTGCACCACCGTAGTCATCGACGAGTACCGGCGCAGTACTGGCGAGCTGGCACTGGGCGATTCCGTGGTGATTCTCGGGCGGCGTCACTCCAGCGACTACGAAACCGAGCCGGACCTGATCGACTGCGTGGGAAAAACCCTGCACAACCCCAAGTCGGGCGTCACGGTAATTCCTGAGCGACAGTTTGTGGACGCGATGTACCCCTGGTTTGAGCCGCGCACCGCGCCCATGCACATCAAGTCCCTCGACAAGCTGATGGACATTCCCGACGTACGCGACCGTATGGAAAAGTACGGGGTGAAATACATCGTATGGATCGATGGCTCTACCGAGACCACTTCCAGCGCCGGTTCCATTGGCTGCTCCATCGGTACCGCGGGTGCCGGCTGTTTTGGGTTTGGCACCTGGGACAAGGAATCCGACTACGAGGCCTCGGTGTGGGATTTCCGCGACCAGGAGCTGTCGGGAAAAATCAGCGCGGATGCCCAGGGTACCTCCTACATGCCGGCCATTGTGGTGCCGATCCCACTGATTGCCCGGGTACAGAACAACGCCTGTAAAGGCATGGCGGCGCAACTGCAGGAGTTCCTGCTGCCGCCACAATCTGCCAGCCGCTGACACCGCGGCGACTGATCGCACAATAACGAACGACAGGAGACCCAGATGCACACGCTCAACAAACTACTGGCCGCCATCCTGCTGACCACAGCCGCAGGCTGCGCCTTCAACCCGGCCACCAACCGGCCGGACCTGGTACTGATGTCGGAAGAGAAGGAAATCAAGATCGGCCGCGAGATGCATGAAAAGCTGGTCGCCAGTACGCCGATCTACAACGATCCGATTCTCACCGCCTATGTCGAGCACGTGGGGCAGAAGATCGCCAAGGCCAGCGACAGACCGGACCTGACCTACCACTTCACCATCATCGACAGCCAGGACATCAACGCCTTCGCGCTCCCCGGCGGCTATGTGTATATCAACCGCGGGCTACTGACCTATTTGCAGTCCGAGGCGGAAATGGCCGCGGTGCTGGCACACGAGGTCGGTCATATCACTGCCCGCCACGCGGTGCGGCAGAAAACCGCGGCGACCGGTGCCGGCGTCGCCTCGGTGCTCTCGGTGCTGGTCACGGGCAGCGGTGTCGTCGGCGATGTCGCCAATCTGTGGAGTACCGCGGCGGTGAAAGGCTACGGCCGCGATATGGAGCTGGAGGCGGACCGGTTCGGTGCCCAGTACATGTACAACGCGGGCTATGATCCCCAGTCGATGATCAATGTGATCGCCCTGCTGAAAGACCAGGAAACCTTCGCCCGCCGCCGCGCGCGGGTCGAGGGCAAGAAGCAGCAGACCTATCACGGCGTCTTCTCGTCACACCCGCGCAACGACGTACGACTGCGGGAAGTGGTCGCCGCGGCGGGTGAATTACCGGAAGACAAGAAAATCACCAAGGTGGAATACTACCGGGAGAAAACCGAGGGCATCGTCTACGGACAGAATGCCCAGGAGAGCGAAAAGAACCGCTTCAACCACAAGAGCCTGGGCTTTTCCCTGTTGTTCCCCGACGGCTGGACCGTTGAAAACCAGCGCACGGCCATTGTCGGCACGGCACCGGACAAGTCTGCAAGCCTGACGATTCGCGTCGACAAGCGCGATGGCAATCAGCCGGCGGATATGGCGCTGCGGGGTGTCTACGATGTGCGAACTCTCGAGCAGGATGAGGCATTGAGCCAGTATCGTCTGGAAGGACACACAGGCAAGCTGCCGGTCAGTGGTGAAAATGTACCAGAGCGCGTGGCGGTGCTTTTCTACGGCAGCCGTCAGTACATCCTCGAGGGACGGACGAGCACGAAGCCCGCGGATAGCGAAGCCGCCAACGAATTGGACAACCTGTTTTTGACCAGTATTCGCAGTTTCCGCCCGCTGCGCAAAACCGATATCGTGAAGCCGGATATCAAGCGCGTGAAATACGTACAGGCCAACGACAAAACCACCTTCTCGTCCCTGGCGCGACATATGGAAATCGGCGAATACGCGGAGGAGCAACTCCGTCTGTTGAACGGCTACTATCCCCGCGGTGAGCCCAAGCCGGGCGAGTGGATCAAGATCGTGCAGTGAGGTGACCGCCTGCTGTACGTGTGGCGAGGGGCGCGCGTTCGATCGCGCCCCACCTTCCACTGTCATAATTCGGTAGTTTTACCACCCGCCCACACGCGGTATGTTAAGGCAACTCTCTCAACCAGCCAGTTGCCATGCGCCTTACCCAGCCTCTCTCCTTTTCCCTGCCGAGTCTGTTCTCAGCCGTTCTCGCAGCCCTGCTGGCCGCTGAGGTCACTGCCACAACAGAACACGCCCCCATCGTGATCGCCCACCGCGGTGCCTCCGGTTACCTTCCGGAGCATACCCTGGAAGCAAAGGCTCTGGCCTATGGGATGAGGGCGGACTATATCGAGCAGGATCTGGTACTGAGCAAAGACGATCACCTGATCGTGATGCACGATATCTATCTGGACAATGTCACGGATGTCGCCGAAAAATTTCCCGGCAGGGCGCGGGACGATGGACATTTCTATACCGTCGATTTCACCCTGGCCGAGCTCAAGCGGCTGCAGGTCACCGGGCCATTTGTTTCCGCGATGGGCCGCACTGCGCCCAAGTACACAGGGCGCTTCCCGCTGTGGAAGTCCCGTTTCGAACTCGCCACCTTTGCCGAGGAACTGGAACTGATCCAGGGATTGAACCGGTCACTGGGCTACAACACGGGGATCTATCCGGAAATCAAGAAACCCTATTTTCACCGTGCCGAAGGCAAGGATATCTCGCGCAAGGTGCTGGAGACACTCAAGCGCTACGGATACACCTCGGCGCAGCAGAAGGTATTCCTGCAATGCTTCGACCCGGAGGAGTTGCAGCGTATCGATACACGACTGATGCCCGAACTGGGCATGGATCTCCCACTGGTACAGTTGATCGCTGAAACGGATTGGGGAGAAAAACGCATTCAGGTCGATGGCCGCTGGAGCAACTACGACTACGCCTGGATGCGCACCGCAGAGGGATTGAAAAAAATTGCGGCCTACGCCGAGGGGATCGGCCCCTGGTTCCCGATGCTGGTCGAGAAAACATCGCCCGGCAGCGGCTTTACGCCAAACAACCTGACCGCCAGCGCGCATGCACTGGGGCTGCAGGTACACCCCTACACCTTCCGCGCGGACCCGCAGCAGGTACCCGGGCCCATAGGCAGCTTCGACAGGCTCATCGCGTTATTCGTACAGGAAGTAAAAGTAGACGGCGTGTTCACCGACCACCCCGACAAGGTGCGCGACTACCTATCACGGAGCCTGCCAGGAAAAGGTTCGGCGCAGAGTTCGAGTGTTACGCCGGCCCGCGCGCCACAGTGAGCGAGAGCGCGTGGCCAACCCCGGACTGAATCAGACGGGCTCTGGATCGGTGCTTTCTATACGCTCTATGCGGGCTGGCGTATCCAGGCTTTGGCCCGAGCGCCCGGCGTGGTCTCCCGCCTTGTATTCCACCACGATATTCCGCCCCAGTTCCTTGGCCCGGTAGAGCGCCTGATCCGCCTGTCGCAACAGGCGCTCGATGGTGTCTCCGGGTTCGCTGTGCGCGACGCCGACACTGGCGGTGAACTGGATCTTGCCATCAGTGCAGTCAACACGGATGTGGGCGATGTTGTCGCGCAGGCGTTCGGCGGTATACAGGGAGTCCGGCTTGGTTTCGGTAATCAGCAGGGCAAACTCTTCCCCTCCGAGACGACCGAAGACGTCGGTTTCGCGGATCTTGGTCTGGATGGTCTGGCTGAACTGACGCAGGGCCTCGTCACCAGTGCCGTGGCCGTGGTTGTCATTGATGGACTTGAAGTGGTCGATATCAAACATCAACAGGCTGACCGGCTCACCCTTGCGCTGGGCACGCTTGATACACAGCCCCGCCTCCTCGAGAAAACTGCGGCGGTTGCGAATGCCGGTGAGCGGGTCGGTGCGCGCTTCCAGCTCCGCCTGCTGCTTGGCAGACTCCAGTTCTTCGGTGCGCGCACGCACCAGCCCTTCCAGCTTGACCTTGGATTCCTCCAGGTGCCGGCGGTACTGTCGCTCGGATTCAAGCCCCTGCAGGCGAACCCGCCGCAACTTGATCCCCATGGCCGCCATGATGGTGACCATCTCGATGAACGAACTCAGCGGCGGCAGGTAGTAATTGACCAGGTTGTGTTCCACGTAGCCGAGATCCCGCAGCGCCTGAAAAAAGAGTCCCGACAACAGCAGGGTCCAGCCTACGGCAAACACCGCCGCCTCACTGGAACCCTGGCGCCAGCGCACCAGTGCGATAAAGGTCGCGGCGGGATACATCAACAGTGCGAAGGTGATACTGAGTAGCGCCAGTGTCTTGATTTGCAGCAGCGCGCTGATTAGCAACACACTGGCATTGCACATCATCAGTATCAGGATGTAATCGAGCCTGGGTGTGTATTTGCGGGTCTGCAGAAACTGCCTGTCGAAGATCACCCCACACAGGATGCTCACCGCCCCAGCGGCGGACATGTAGTGCCAGTGAAACTCGCCGCGGAACACATACTGATGGGCAAACCCCATGATGGTGCCCCAGGCGACAATTTTGGAAATGCCGTAGAAAAAGTAGGCAAAGAAGCTGGATTCCCCCGTGGTCAGGCCAACGATAAGGGAAAACAGGGAAATCAGTGCAATGCCGCCAAACAGGAATGCCAGGACGGCGGTCTCGCCGGTGTGGGACTTGCTCAACTGATCCGGGGTCCAGATCCGCATGGAGGGGAACACAAACCCGGCCTCTTGCGAGTCAAAGCGCACCAGAAACTCGACCGTTTCACCCGCCTCGAGGGTCACCGGCACCACGAACCGGTTGTGAAATACCGGGCGCGCGGAAAATACATCGCCCATCGCGAGCTCTGCAATTTCTTCAAACCCCTCGGCGCTTCCGGTGCGGCGCGCGAACGCCTGCAGCCGGATTAACTGGTGGTCCACATATTCCAGATTCAGGGTGACTGCGCGCGGGGCGCGATTGTGCAGCGCGAAGTGCGACCAGTGGCTGCCCTTCTGCAGACCGGTGGAGCCGGCAGTCTCAAGGGGCTGGAATGCCCGACCCGCCAGTGCCCGGCGTGCCGCCTCCAGACCGGCGCTGCCGCTGGGATCATGCCACACCGCACTCTGGCCGGTGCGCTGGCTGCCGTCCTCCATCGCGCCAACCTGGATGGTGTCCGTGCTGGTGAGCTCTGCAGCCGCGGAGACTGCAGCTCCCAGCGCCAGAACTAACGCCATAACTAACACTAGAACCAAGCCCAGAACCGACCGGGCCAACAGGGTGATCCGCGTCAGCTGGGATGCCCTACTCGGGGAGGAAGATAGTTGTGAAAGGCAGGAAGCTGTAATCATGGTCCTGAAAACCAGGTTGCCGCAGAAACACTGCAAGAATCTTGAGTCCGCCAAATTATTCGGTCTTATGTACTTATTGGACGCCGCACGGCGGGAGAAACCAGCGCCGGGGCCAACCGGTGTTCTCTGTCAGGCAAGTGTACCGGCTCACGATACGATAATCATGTGCCTTTTTGTCAGGGCAATGCTCCGTTATCACAAAAAGTTCATGGGTTCCCACGCCGGTTAGTTCGAAAGGGCTACATGGCCGGCACCGGAAATGCACAAGGCCGCCCGGAGGCGGCCTTGTCGGCGAATCACACGCAAGAGACCGGTCAACCAGTCCCCGGGGCTCAACAGAATCTTATGCCGGGGATTTCAGTCAAATCTGGAAAAATCCGCTGGCCGTTTCTCCATAAAGGCCGTAGCCGCTTCGCGGAACTCCTCCGACTGCAGCCGAACCTGAAAATGTTCCGCCTCGTTGCGGATTACCGCCAACCCGGTCTCAATGGTGCCGTGACGCAACAGCTTTTTGGTCAGGCGCACCGCCTCCGGCGCCTGCTTGACCAGCTCGCGCGCATACTCCCGCGCCCGCCCCAGTGCCTCGCCGGAGTAAACCACTTCGTTGCAGATGTTCACGTCTGCCGCTGTCTGGGCGTCAAATTTTTTCCCCAGCAACAGGAGCTCGGAGGCCTTCGCGTGCCCCATGATCCGGGGCAGCAGGAAGCTGGATCCGTACTCCGGGCAGAGCCCCAGGTTGACGAACGGCATCTGGAACACCGCGTCGTCATCGGCGATCGACAGGTCACAGTGCAGCAGCATGGTGGTACCGATACCGACTGCGGGGCCGCTCACCGCGGCGATGACCGGCTTGGGAAAGTTGTACAGCGCCGACATGAACTGGAACACCGGGGATTCCTCGCCGGTCGCAGAGCCACCGAGAAAGTCGCCGAGATCGTTGCCACTGGTGAACACCCCATGGGTGCCGGTAACAATGACCACGCGCACCCCCGGGTCTGTGGCGGCGCTGTTCAGAAGCTCTGCCAGGGCCGAGTACATGGCCATGGTGAGCGCATTCTTGCGCTCCGGCCGATCGATGGTGATCTCCAATACCCGGTCGGATACCTGGGCCTGAATTTCTGCACATGTACTCTGCATAGCGGACTCCGCATCTTGTGTGATGATCACAGGGTTTTGTTCTGACTGGTTGCGGTGCGCATGGCGACAGCGCCCGCCACCGGCGCACCAGAGGCGCATGGCCACCATGACCACAAAGACAGATTATGGTCACAGCGTGCTGGTCACTAGTTTAGCCACTCCCCCTGCCGGCACGAGGTCCGATTCGACCAGTTTGGGTAACGGATTCTGAATTCAGGTCCCTGAGCGGAATTTTCCAACCCGGTCGCGCAAGACCTTATAATGCGGCCACAGAATAGCGAATTTACGCAATTTCAGATTCATATCCCTGCGAAAACCGGTACAGTCATTTCGGTCGCAGGCTACAGGCATAGGAAGTATCCCGACATGACCGTGACATACAGTTCCTACCTCAAGGTAGACGACCTGCTGAAGTGTCAGCAGCCGCTCTCGGAAGGGCCGGAACACGATGAACTGCTGTTTATCGTTATCCATCAGAGCTACGAGCTGTGGTTCAAGCAGCTGCTGCACGAACTCGACTATCTCGTGCGACTGTTCAACGCCGGCGAGCGCAACCGCGCGCTGCACACCCTGAAGCGGGTGGATGCCATCTACCGCACACTGATCCAGCAGGTGGATATTCTGGAGACACTGACGCCACTGGAGTTCATGTCATTCCGCGACCGACTGTCCACCGCCAGCGGTTTTCAGTCCTTCCAGTTCCGCGAGCTGGAATTTCTCTACGGCGCCAAGGATGCGAAGAAACTGGAAAATTACGAGCCGGGCTCCGATCACTACCTGCGCCTGCAGAAGCGCCTGGAGGCACCGACCCTGTGGGACGCCTTCCTGCGGTTCCTCGCTCTCGAGGGCCACGACATTCCGGCGTCGGTACTGAAACGGGATTTCAGCCAGACAGCGGAGCCGTCTCCCGCGGTACAGAAGGTGCTGATCGACGTCTATCGCAACGACCCGCTACTGAGCGATATCTGCGAGGCACTGGTGGATATCGACACCTCCCTGCAGCAGTGGCGCTACCGGCACGTGAAGATGGTCGAGCGCACCATCGGCAGGAAAATGGGCACTGGCGGCTCCAGTGGCGTGGGCTACCTGCAGAGCACCCTGTTCAAGCCGGTATTCCCCGATCTGTGGAATATCCGCGCCGAGTTTTGAGTCCTCTCCCCGCCGTGGACCAGAACACAGGCGGGGAAAACCGGGCATAAAAAAAGCCAGCAATTGCTGGCTTTTTCTAATCTTGAGCGACCTACCTGGAATTGTGTTCTCTCCAGGCAGGACTCCCTGATTATTTGTCCTCGAACGGGACCAGTGATACCTGGATATTCGGGTTCACTTCTTTCGCCGCATCGGCGATGGTCACGTAAGTGTCCGCGCTGGACTTGTTATGCGCGCGCACAATCACGATGGCCTGCGGGTTTTCCGCGAACATCTGTGCGATACGGGCGCGTACAGCACGGCTATCGATGCGGTTCTGGCCCATCCAGATCTCGTCGGCAGAATTCACAGTGATCAGGATATTCTGCTTGTCGGGGTCCGGCGGAGTCTGTTCAGTCTGATCCGGATCCGGCACGTTCACGTCCAGCGCCTTCTCTTTTACGAAGGATGCCGTCACGATAAAGAAGATCAGCATGATAAACACGACGTCCAGCATGGGCGTCAGGTCAATATCGGCCTTTTCTTCTTCTACGGCCTTACCGCGTCGTCTACTCATAAAACACCGTACTGTTTTGTAATTCGAATTCGCCGGTTACACCGGTCTAATCAGGTGGGGAAGATTGCCGGGAAATGGCCATCAATGCAAGTGCAACCTGTACGCGCAGAATATACCCATTAAAAATCAATGACTTAGAGCACACTTACAGAGCGAAAGCTCACAATTTATACAGCCAATTCGTCCTTTCTGGCTGCCAGATAGCCCTGATAGTCAGGTACCTGCCGGGGAAAACTCCGGATCATCAGCTCGGAATGGATCATCATATCCGCACTGCTCGCGTTGCAGGCCACCGGGATATTCCACACCGCGGCAATGCGCAACAGGGCCTTTACATCCGGGTCATGGGGCATGGGCTCAAAGGGGTCCCAGAAGAAAATCAGGATATCCACCTCGCCCTGGCAGATTTTGGCCCCGAGCTGCTGGTCTCCGCCCATGGGGCCGCTGAACAGCTGCTCCACCGGCATCCCGGTGGCCGCCTCGATCTTGCTGCCAGTGGTGCCGGTTCCCAGCAACTGATGCTGTTCGAGAATCCCGCGGTGCTTCAGGCACCAGTCAATCAGCGCCGTCTTGCGGTTGTCGTGTGCCACCAGGGCAATGCGCTTTTGCGCGGCAATCGGCTGGTCAATGTAATCCACGTGGCCCCCAGGCAAAAAATGGTCAGTTTCTTCGAGTCTCCTTCTATTCCCCGGGGAGCCGGGGTCTCAGCAGAGACGCCGGTCGATTATGCTAAATTCCACGCCCTTCATCCATCCGCCCCAATATCGGCCATGCGACGCCCCCGGTAATTGCCACTGCACCCCGGTGAGGTAGAGTGCAGCCACGGGGTCGGTATAATCCGCCCATCCATTCGAAGCCTGCCTATATAGGAGTAGTTATGAGTGTCGGCGCCTGGGAACCAGAAAACCAAGCCTCCAACGACCAGTCGCGCACCGAGATTGAACGCGCACTGCTGCAACGCATCATCGATATATTTGAAGAGTCGCACGGCGAAGAGGGAGCCGCACCCGATAGCCCGGATCTGACCGCCGTCGACCGCGACGTGCAGGCAGCCAACTGGCTCGCCGGCCTGCCCGCGGCCCAGTGGCTGGAAGAGGCTTCCCACTGGGATGACACCCAGCTGTGGGCACTGATCCGCTTCTTCACCCTGGCCGAAATGCAACTGCCGGACTGGCAGGGCGGCGCCGAATCTCCGGTAATTCCGCTCGCCAAATCCCTGCGCATGCGCAAGGCCCCACTGCAGCGCGAGCAACTCTTGTGGATACGCCAACATACAGACAACCGTTACCTCCCATACGGCCCCCTGTAACCGGCTCCGAAATTTCCCGGTAGCCGTCATCCACCGATATCAATGTAAAACAGGCGTAGCGGTTTCGTCGCTACGCCTGTTTTGTTCTGGCCGGGACGGAAAGCCGGCTCAGTCGTCAATACGGAACAGTTGCCCGCGCAGCAACTCCACTCCCGCGGTAACCCGGTAGTTGGTTGCCAGTGTTCGCCATACGATATAGCCCTCACTATCCAGCAGCCAGGCACTGGGGCGGGCTGCATCCCGCAACCAGGGGCGCAAAATAATGGGCGCGGCCGAGGGCGCCACAAAACGCCCGGCATTCGCCCCTGTCGCATCCAGCTGCAAAACCTGCATACCCGCTGTCAGAGCTTCCGGCCACTTGGCTGCTGGTTGGCAACTCAACAGAAGCAGACCGATGTTGCGGCGATTCAGCTCCGGGACCAGCGCGCGCAACTGGTGCAACTGGCTACGGCTGTCAGCGCAATAGCTCCCGCGCAGAAATATTACGAGTACGCCGCTAACGCCGTTTTCACTGCCACTTTTCCGTGCCTCGCCACCGCAAAATACCCGTGCCTGCCAGCTTTTGCCGCCGATAATCTCCAGCGAGGGGAATTCCTCATCCAGCGCCGGCATAACGGGGTGTCGCACGGCACTCAGGTGATACAGGTAAACCAGGAGTACGAACAGATTGACGATGGCCAGGGTCACGGGCAATCCGCGCTCGCTATCGCTCAGTAAAACGATCGCTAACCCGATCAGAACAGCGAAAAATGCACCGGACTCCCGCATATCACCCGCAAGTTTTTGCGGCTTCAGATAGCGCAACAACATCCACACGGGCAGCGCCCAGGCGTTAATAAACAAGCCGATCCAGGGCACAGGAGAATTACCTCCATAGCCCTTTATGATCGCGCAAAGCGCACCAAACCCGCAGAGCAACAACCAGAAAAACGCGATAAATGTAAAAAAAGCCTTAAATTTATTCATTAGAGAGTAAAAACACCCTTAAAACACTTGCATTCAAGTATATAAATGAGCTGCAATTAGCGCGATGAATTCCACTCATCCAAAATAACACCTAAATACTAAATTTAGATACAGGGATATTTTATGGCCGCACGTAAAAAAGCCGCTGCTAGCAAAAGCAAAGTGAGCGCCGTAGCAAAGTTGGAAGCGGAACTCGCCTCTCTGAAGAGCCAGCTTGAAAAAGCGCGTAGCTCAGAAGAAGACGCCGCTAAAAAGGAGGCCGATAAAGCCTCCAAGGAAGCTGACAAAGCTGCCAAAAAAGCACAGGCTGCCGCCGCCAAGGTAAAAGCCGCCCGCGCGAAGAAGAAATCTGCCGCTCAGCAGAAGCAGCTGAAAGCAGCCCAGACTGCCGCAGCCGCTGCCAAAAAGGCCGCTACCGCTGCCAAGTCTGCCGCTACCGATGCCAAGTCCAAGCTGGCTGCGATCAGCTCCGACAACGCACTGGCTACGAAAGTCGCCAAAGCCGTAGCCAAGGAAGAAGCCGCCATTACCAAGAAGCTGGCTGCTGCTGAGAAGAAGAAAGCTGCCGCTGCTGCCAAGAAAGCCGCTGCCGCCGCCAAGAAGAAGGCTGCTGCAGACAAGAAGAAAGCCGCTGCCGCCGCCAAGAAAGCCGCTGCTGCCGCCAAGAAGAAAGCCGCCGCCGCCAAGAAGAAGGCTGCCGCTGCTGCCAAGAAGAAAGCCGCTGCTGAGAAAAAGAAAGCCGCTGCTGCAAAGAAAAAGGCTGCTGAAAAAGCCAAGAAGGCCGCTGCCAAAGCCAAGGCCAAGGCAAAAGCCGGAGCCAAGAAGAAGCCGGGCCGCCCAGCCAAGAAAGCGGCTACCAAGACTGCAGCGAAAAAGCCGGGTCGTCCGCCCAAGTCTGCTGCAGCCAAGAAAAAGCCTGGCCGTCCTGCCAAGTCCGCGGCTGCCAAGAAGACTCCCGCGCGTCGCGGTCGTCCGCCGAAGGCAAAATCCTAAGCTGTCATTTCTGGCATCTGGAACGAAAAAACCCCGGCTCGCCGGGGTTTTTTCGTTTTAGCGGCTGCCATTGCCGTCAACGGCTATCCAACCCAAGCTTGCCGCGGATTCCCGGCAACATGCCTTGTATTCCGTCCCTCAATGTCGAGGGCAATACCAGCATCACCGGTGTCACGATCAGGGTCAGCAGGGTCGAGAAGCTCAGCCCATACACGATGGCACTGGCCAGCTTGACCCAGAATGACGCGATGACCCCGTTCACCACGACATCCCTGCCGACCATATCCACACTCACCCCCAGCGCCAGGGGCAAGAGCCCGAGAATGGTGGTGGCGGTGGTCAGGAACACCGGCCGCAGGCGCTGCGCCGCCGCTTTCACCGCGACCTCGCCCGGGGCGAGCTCCGGTTCGGATTTGCGCACATGATTGAAGGTATCGATCAGCACGATATTGTTGTTCACCACGATTCCCGCCAGCGCCACAATACCCACACCGGTCATGATGACACTGAAGGTACTCTGGGTGAGGGTCAATCCCAGCATTACGCCGGCGGTAGACATGATCACCGAGGACAGGATCAGGGCGGACTGATAAAAGCTGTTGAACTGGGTTACCAGCAGGATAAACATCAGAAACAGCGACAGCGAGAAGGCAATCTGCAGGAACACCAGCGATTCACTCTGCTCTTCGTCCGCACCCCGGTACAGTAGCTCTACCTGATCATCCAGCGGATGCTGTTCCAGCCACTGACGGATCTCGCGCACCTTGTCATCGGCCAGAACCCCGTCTTCCACGTCCGCCTTGACCTGCATCCGGGTGATGCCGTCGATGCGCTCGATCTTGTCCACTTTCGGTGCCGCTTCGGTGGTCACAAAACTGCTCACAGGTACGGCACCGCCGGCGGTATTCACTTTCAGGGCATCCAGTGCGGTGATCCCGCGGGCGTAGTCCGGGTAGCGGATGCGGATATCCACTTCCTCATCGGAGTCGTCCGGGCGGTATTCCGCCATCAGCACGCCGTTCGTCACCAGCTGTACCGCACGGCCCACACCGGTAAGGTCAGCACCGTATAGCGCGGCCTTGGCGCGGTCGACTTTGACCTCCCACTCGATGCCCGGTAGCGGAGCCGTGTTGACGATATCCCGCACACCGTCGAATTCATTTTCCAGAGCGCGATGCAGGCGCCAGCTCTCCGCCAGCAGGCGATCGTAATTCCGGCTGCGCAGTTCCAGCACGATGTCTTTGCCCACCGGCGGGCCACCTTCAAAGGCCTTGGCACTGGTCTTGATACCGGCGAAATTCGCGGTGCGCTGGCGAATATCCGCGAAGATATCCCGGCTTTTTCGGTCTCTCAGCTCTGTGGGGTGCAGTTCCACAAGCAGGTTGGCGATCTGGTCCGGCGCCTTTTCCTGGTTGCCGGAAATACCGCCGGAACCGATTGCGGTATACACCACCCGCACCTCCGGCACCTCCATCACCGCGGCTTCTACCTGGGTCACCAGCGCGCGTTTTTCTTCCAGGGACAGGTTGCCCTGGGCACGCACCTCCACATTGCCGTACTGCTCTTCGGTTTCGGTAAAGAACTCCACGCCCGGATTGAACTTGCCAAACGCGATAAAAATGGCAATCAACACCGCGATGGTGCCGCCGAAAGAGATCACCGGGTGGCGCACCACAGGAGCCAGCAGCCGCGCATATAAACCGGTGATACCGCGCAGTTCCGCAGGCTGACCCTGCTCGAGCTGCTTGAGATACTGCTGGGTGGAGAGGTCCAACTGGCCCTTGCCAAACAGGGAACCCAGCACCGGGGCAAAAAACAGTGCATAGGCCAGGGACCCCGCCAGCACCGTGAACACGGTTACCGGCAGATAACGCATAAAGTCCCCCACCACCCCGGGCCAGAAAATGATGGGCAAGAAGGCGGCCATGGTGGTGCCGGTGGAAGCCACCACCGGCCAGAACATGCGTCGCACCGCGATCGAGTAGGCTGCCCGCGCCGACAGTCCCTCGGCCATTTTACGGTCGGCGAACTCGGTAATGACGATGGACCCGTCGATCAGCATCCCCAGGGCCAGCAGCATGCCGAACATCACCATAAAGTTGAAGGAGTAGCCGAGCAGCCAGGTGATGATGCTGCCGAAGAGCAGCGAAAACGGAATCCCCAGGCCAACCAGCAGCCCGGAACGGAAACCCAGCGCGGATACCACGATGATCATCACCAGCAACATGGCGGTGAGAATGTTGCCCTCCATTTCACTCACCATGTCCCGCGCCCAGTTGGACTGGTCAAACACGAAGTCCACATCGACGCCCCGCGGCAGGAAGCCGAGCTCGGCATTGACGGCTTCGCGCACTTTATCGGCCAGGTCTACAGAGCTGGCGCCGGTGCGTTTCTCCACACTGATGGACAGCCCCTGGCGACCGTTCACACTGGTATAACTGGTGGCGTCTTTAAACGTGCGGCGGATATCCGTCACCTGCCCGAGGGTGACGACGCCGTGTTCAGACTGCTTGAGCGGTATCTGGTAAACATCATCCGCAGACTCGATCAGCCCGGGTACCTTGACCGAAAAGCGCCCGTTGCTGACATCCATTTCGCCGGCGGGGATCAGCAAATTGTTGCCGAGCACCGCATTGATCAGCTCGCCGCTGGTCACCTGATAGTGCTCCAGCCGCACCGGGTCAATGATGGCTTCCACCACTTCTTCCCGGTTGCCACTGATCTCCGCGCTTAGCACTTCGCTGACGTTTTCGATCTTGCGTTTGAGCATCTGCGCACTGCGCAGCAGTTCGCGCTCACTGATGCCCTCGCCAGCGAGAGTCACCACAATAGAGGGAAATGGCTGCGCCGAGGCCTCTTCCACTATCGGTTCATCCGCATCCCGCGGCAACTCCGCCTTGGCCCGGTCCACGGCGTTGCGCACCTCATCCACGGCCAGATCTATATCCAGCGCGGAGTCGAATTCGATCACCAGGTACACCAGCGACTCCCGCGCCGTGGCCATGACCTCTTCCACCCCTTCGAGCGAGCGAATCTCCTGCTCCAGCGGTCGGATCAGCAGACGCACCCCGTCTTCCGGGGAAATGCCCTCATGCCTTACCTGCACGATCACAATCGGCGGATTGACCTCCGGACTGGACTCCACTGTCATGGCACCGCGCGCGGCGATCCCCATGATGACGATCAGCAACATCAGGCTGATACTGCTGCGGTAGCGGTTTACGGCACTCTCCAGCAACTTCATTGCTGCGGCTCCTGTGCGCGGGATTCGGGCTGCTGGGCCGCGATATCCGCGCCAGTCCCGAGCGGTGCCGGCCGGGAAGCTGCTTCAGGCGCGTTGGCCGCATCGGCGCTGGACACCGGTGCGGGAAGATCGCCCGCAGACGCCTCGAGCTCCACCGCAACCTGCTCGCCTTCACTCACGTACTCCTGCCCCACCGTGATCAGCAGAGCGCGCGCGGGCAGGCCCGCAACCCAGACGCCCTCATTCTCATCGCTGACGAGCCGCACGTTCACAAAGCGGACCCGATGGTCTTCATCCAGGGTGCGCACCCCCAGCTGCCCCCGATCATCCAGGGTCAACAGCGAGGCATTGATCCGGTGCGCCAGCACTTCGCCGGTTGGCAGTGCCATGCGCGCGCTGAGACCACTGCGCAAGGCCCCGTCGGGATTGGGTACCGCCACCTCGACACGATACGCGCGGGTGGTCGGATGTGCCTGCTGGCTGACGTAGCGCAGACGCCCTTCGATCAACTGCCCCTGCTGTAACTGTGCACTGGCCGGGGCGCCGGGCTGCAGGTTACCCACCTGCGACTCGGACACCTCACCGACAATCAGTACCGGGTTCAGGTCCAGCACCGTCGCGCACTCCTCGCCGCGGCGGATAAAGTCCCCCAGCTCCACTGCGCGACTGTTGACCACGCCAGCATAGGGTGCCCGGATCTTGAGATTCTTGACGTCCACCTGGGCGCGCTTGAGATCCGCGCGGGCTTCGGCCAGCGCCACTTCCTGCTGGGCCATGGCGGTCTCCGACTGCAATCCGCGGCCCTTAAGCTTTTTCGCACCGGCATAATCCAGCTCGGCCTTGCGCAGGGTCGCCTGCGCGCGCGCCAGCTTTTCCGGGCGGTCCTCCGCCGCGATCTCACAGATCACATCCCCCGCGGCCACCTGCTGGCCCTCCGCCACCGGCAGCGCCGCAATCACGCCATCCAGCTCCGCGCGCACCTGCACACTGCGATTGGCTTCGGTGCGGCTGTTCACCACCACCCGGGTGACATAGGGCTGGGCTTGCAGCCGGCGCGCCTTGACGGTGATGTCTTCGGAAGCCGCCCGCTTCGCCGCGGTGCTCGCAGCTTTTTCCGGCACCTGCTGTTTACTGCCGGAGAGCAGGCCACTCAGCAGCCACAATACGGCGAGGACAGCGACGATCGCAGCAACTCGATAATTGCGCTGCCGCCAGAGGGAAAACAGAAAGTTCATACCAGCAGTATTCCTGTGCGTTCGGAAAGAATTCGGGTTGAGCTATCCCCTGCTCCGGGGACGGTTCGGAAGTGTACGCATTTTATGCGCAATGCGATTACCGCGCAGTGGCGAAAGCTGCCGAATTGCGAAATCCATCGGTTGCCGGGGACTTTTGACAGGGTTGGAGATATCCCGGCGAGAACGCCCGTTGATCGGATTGCGCAGGGCAGCGGGCATGACCAGGCAGCCACCATTTTGCGCCGGCCGGTACCAGCGAGGTGAACGGGGCGAGGGGATCGAACGGAACTGTGCAGCAGAAAAGCCAGGCGGCGGGAAAGCCGAGGAGGATACATCAACGCCCGACGGTTACCGTCGGGCGCGCGCAAAGGCGGTTAGGAAAGTATCGACTCGAGAAAGTCGGTCATATCGGACTCCTCGGCAGCCAGCTGGCCACTGCCGAATTCCGCATTCCAGTCGAGCAGAATCCGCGCCAGGTCTCTGGCCTGCCCGGCCAGCGCCACCAGCTCCTCCTTGCAGTTCTTGGGGCCGGTATACAATTTCAACCGCCGGTGGCTGTTGGCCAGCTCGTGGGTGGGGTACTTGGAGCGGTAAACCTCGAGCTTCCAGCGCAGCGAGTGCACCATATTGCGATAGAACACCAGCTTGGTCGGCAAGTGCAGCAGGGAGAAGTCCTCAAGGTCGCCAAACAGCGTACAGTCCACCGCCAGCACCTGGATATCCTGCCCGACTGGTGCCGCCACAATGGTGGCGCTGCGCGGTTCCGCCAGTAGCATGGACAGATCGCCGAATACCTCACCGGGACGAATCACCGCCAGCGGGCGCTCCTCGCGCGCTGCCGCCGCATCGTCCACATGCACATGCAACTCTCCGCGCAACAGGAAATACACCCACTGGTCCACATCCCCCACATGCAACAGTGCCTCCCCCGGTGACAGGGTCGAGAGTCGCGAGCGCTTCAGCAGTACATCATACTGCCACTCGCTGGTTGCACGAATATCGCGAAAGAGATGTATGACATTCAGGAGACGATCTACCGCATCGCGCGGGTAATCACTGAGCGGTTTGTAATCCATGAAACTCTTGTAGTTTGGTTGAAACTCTTGGCTTGCTCGAATGTGGTCTGGTCGAACCGGGTTTGGCCGACCGGAAGCGTTGATTCGTTCTTCTATATAGATCGATTGCTGGCGCTTCCGCTAAGCCTAACGGGGGAAGCCGGGATGAGCCAGCGCTCGCCGGTGCGCAGGCCGTTTCTGCGTGAAATGGAGCGCGCAATCCGATGCCGCATTCTAGGCCGAAAGTGACGGCTGTCTGCCCCGCCCATCGCCGGATTTAAAAAAACGAGACATTTTACCCATTTCAGGGTTGAACTCCATTGCAGTTACAGTAGAGTTGAGCAGAGCCTCGGTTAGTCTAAGCCCAAAACTGGATAAAAATTATCCTTCGCTTTTCCGGCTGGTTTTCACGGGGCCCGCGCCTTTCGGGGGGAAGGTGCGATCCAAGTGACTGAAAGTTTTTCTGGGGTATTTTGATTGATTTTTCAGCGCTTTAACTGCCGGGTTCTGCCCGTCCGGCTTTGAAACAGATACCAAAGCAAAAATGAAAACGACCAATCTCGTCATTGCCCTGCTGTTGTTCGCTACGGCCCTGACTGCAAAAGCCGCGCCGCTGCTGAACGGTCTCGCTCTGGAACAACAATTCAACAAAGATCAATACATCGCCGCTGTCTACTCCGAACGGCTATCCGGCGACGCCAGTACCCTGCTCGACAACAACCTGCCACGCAGCCTGGAAGTGCGCATCATTGCCGAGCGACTTTCCGCCCGCCGCTTCCGCAACCAGTGGATGGAAGGTATCGCCATCAACAACGCCGGCAACACCCTGTCCGGGCAGGCCGAGAACATGGTGACCTTCGCCAATCTGTTCAAAGGCCGACTGGTGGGCGGCGATCACCTCCGCATCGACTTCGCCGCAGATACGGGTACCACGACTGTGTCCCTGAACGACATCATGCTCGGCATGATCGAGGACCGCGAATTCTTCAATACCCTGCTGCGCGCCTGGATCGGCCCGGTACCACCGTCCACCGACTTCCGCGATGGCCTGATGGGCTCCGGGCAGGTAGATTCCGGACTGCTCGCCACCTATGAAGCCCTGCAGCCGGGCGCCGACCGGGTTGCCCAGGTTGCCGCCATGGTGGATCAGCAGGAGGCCGAGGAGGAGCCGGCGGCGGTCGCGAAGGCCGAGCCTGCGCCCGAGCCCGCCCAGGTTGCGGCCACCAGCAAGCCCAAACCGGAAATCAAGGCTGATATCCCTCCGCCCACACTGGCGGCCATTGGCGCACCGGCTATTGAAAAGCCGGCCCCCGCGCGTGCGGAGCCCAAGCAGGACACCACCGTGGCGAAAGCACCGGCCTCTCAGCCAAAGCCACTGAAGCCCACCACTACCCGCCCCGCAACACCGGCTGAGGAAGAGGACCTGGAGGAAGAAGAGGAGGCACCACTGACAGCCGACATGATCCTCGCACGCCAGATCTATCACTCCATGCTGCTGCGCCACACCTTCAAGCACATCCGCTATCCCAAACGTGCCCAGGAGCGCGGCCAGGAGGGCAGTGTCCGCCTGAACGTGACCATCGACCAGAAGGGTAACGTGAAGAGTGTGAGCACATTGCAGGAGTCCCGCTACGCCAGCCTCAACCGCGAGGCTCTGGAAGCCGTCGAGCGCGCTGGCCCCTATCCGGCCACACCGGCGCAACTGAGGCTCGATGAGTACCGCTTCTCCGTACCCATCACTTTCCGGCTACCGGACTGACCCGGATCAAACCGGATAACCCCGAAAACCCCGCTCCGCGGGGTTTTTTATTGCCCGAAATCCGTCGCTCCTGCCCGGCAACTGGCCGCACGCCCGCTTGCCCCCAAGGCATACCAGTGCATACTAGGCGGTTGATACCCAGTTCACCCGGTCACGTGACCGGCCAACGATAACAAGCCCAAAAGGCCAATCATGAAAAAACTGCTTCTACCCCTGGCAATCGCCGGCGCTATTACAGGCACTGCCCTGACCGGCTGCTCGCAATCCGAATCCCCCAATGCCGATAGCAAAGAGGCCAGCGCTGCCGAGGTCTCCACCAACCAGATCGCGACCCTCGGTTCCGGTATCGACCTCAGCGCCATGGACACCAGTGTGCGCCCGCAGGACGATTTCTACTCCTATGTGAATGGCAAGTGGATGGAAACCACCGAGATCCCCGCCGACAAATCCCGCTGGGGCGGTTTCAGCATCCTGCGCGACAAGGCCACGGAAGAAGTGAAAGCGTTGATCATGGAAGCCGGCGAGCACGCCAACAGTGCCGCGGCCAAGCAGATTGGCGACCTGTACAACAGCTTCATGAATGAGGAGCTGATCGAGAAGAAAGGGCTGAGCGCAATCTCCGGTGAGCTGGCCAAGGTTGACGCCATCGCGTCCCGCAAAGACCTTACCGACTTCTTTGCCTATGCCGATACCGTGGGCTACGACGTACCCTTCGGTGGCACCATCTACCAGGACCTGAAGCAGGTCGAAAATTACATTACCTTCATGTGGCAGGCGGGCCTCGGCCTCCCCGATCGCGACTACTACTTTGACGATTCGGAGAAGGGACAGAAGCTGCAGCAGGCATACCGCGATTACCTGATCGAGATCCAGCAGATTGCAGGTCTGGAGAACGCCGAGGAAAATGCCAAGTCCATCTACGCGCTCGAGCAGAGCCTGGCGGAGCACCACCGCACCCGCGTCGACAACCGCGACCCGGAAAAGTACTACAACAAGAGAACCGTCGCCGAGCTGAAAGAAATGATGCCCGCAGTCGACTGGGACAGCTACCTGCAGAAAGCGCACCTGGAAAAGGCCGAGGCATTTATTGTCGGGCAGCCGGAGTACCTCGAGGCCGCCAACGACATCATTGCCGACACCGGCCTGGACACCTGGAAGCGCTACCTCAAGGTCAAGATCCTGACCGCCGCTGCGCCCTACATGCACAGCGAACTGGCCCAGGCGCGTTTTGATTTTTACGGCACTACGGTTCGCGGCACCAAGGAAATGGAACCCCGCTGGAAGCGCGCGGTGCAGTTCGTCAACGGCTCCGTGGGTGAGCTGGTCGGCCAGCGCTATGTTGAAAAATACTTCCCGCCGGAAGCCAAGGCGCGCATGGTGGAACTGGTCGACAACCTGAAGGCCGCCTACAAGGAGTCCATCGAGTCCCTGACCTGGATGAGCGAGGACACCAAAAAGGAAGCCCTGACCAAACTGGCCAACTTCACCACCAAGATCGGTTATCCGGACAAGTGGCGCGACTACAGCAACCTGCAGGTAAGTGCCGACGACCTGGTGGGTAACGCCATCGCCGCCACCCTGTTCGAGACCCTGCACGAGCGCGACAAGCTGGGCAAGCCACTGGACCGCGGCGAGTGGGGCATGAGCCCGCAGACGGTCAACGCCTACTACAACCCGGCAATGAACGAGATCGTGTTCCCCGCCGCCATCCTGCAGCCGCCGTTCTTCAACATGAACGCTGACGATGCGGTGAACTACGGCGGTATCGGCGGTGTGATCGGCCACGAGATCGGTCACGGCTTCGATGACAAGGGCAGCAAGTTCGACGGCAAGGGCTACCTGAACAACTGGTGGACCGACTCCGACCGCAACAACTTTGAAGGCCTCACCAACAAACTGGTGGCCCAGTACAATGGCTTTGAGCCCCTCGACGGCGAGCATGTGAACGGCGAGCTGACCCTGGGTGAAAACATCGGTGACCTGTCCGGTCTCGGCATCGCCTACAAGGCCTACAAGATGTCCCTGAATGGCAAGGAAGCGCCGGTGATCGACGGCTTTACCGGAGACCAGCGCGTGTTCCTGGGCTGGGCGCAGGTGTGGCGCAGCAAGATGCGCGACGAGGCGCTGAGCGAACGCCTGAAAACCGACCCGCACTCCCCCGCCGAATACCGGGTACAGGGCGTTCTGCCGAATATCGAAGCCTTCTATTCCGCGTTTGACGTGAAAGAAGGCGACGGTATGTATCTGCCGGAAGAAGAGCGCGTCGTTATCTGGTGATCCGGTCGTTCGATGAGCGTCTTATCGAAAGGCGCTCTCAACAACGCCCCCCGAAAGCCCCGCACCGCGGGGCTTTTTCTTTTCCGCATCTCCAATCCGGGTTTACTTCCCCGCCATTCTCCCCTCGCCCATGACATTCCCGCCTATGTTCGGATCAAGACCGCGCGATGCCGTATGAGGAGCAGCCGATGGATAAGCAGCGAAAAGGTGAATTAAATGACTTTATCCAGTGGGTGAAAACCAGAAATCCCCACGAGCCCGAATTCAACCAGGCAGTACATGAGCTGACCTGTGATATTTACCCTCTGTACAGCGAGCATCCGGGCTGGTGTGCAGCAAATGTCCTGCAGCGACTGAGTGAACCCGACCGCATCATCACCTTCCGGGTGTGCTGGGAAGACGACAGTGGCAAGGTCCGGGTAAATCGGGGCTGGCGAGTACAGCACTGTGGTGCCATCGGTCCCTACAAGGGTGGGATCCGCTTTCACCCCACGGTTAACGCCTCTGTCCTGAAGTTTCTCGCTTTCGAACAGACATTCAAGAATGCCCTCACCGGCCTGCCCATTGGTGGCGGCAAGGGGGGAGCCGATTTTGATCCGGTGGGCCGATCCGAGCGCGAGATCATGCGATTCTGCCAGGCGTTCATGGATGAGCTCTATCGCCATATCGGCGAGAATACGGATGTTCCCGCTGGCGATATCAATGTAGGGCGCAGAGAAATAGGTTACCTGTTTGGTCACTATCGCCGCCTTGCCAACACCTTCAGTGGCGCGCTCACCGGCAAAGATATCGAATTTGGCGGCAGTCATGTGCGCATGGAAGCCACAGGGTACGGGCTCATCTATTTCCTGCGTTGCATGCTCGCACAGCGGGATCAGAGTATCGAAGGGATGCGACTCGCCATCTCCGGTGCCGGCAATGTGGCATTGTACGCGGCACAAAAGGCGATCGAACTGAAAGCCCAGGTAGTCACCCTGTCGTCCAGTAAGGGCGTTCTCTACAACGACCAGGGTTTCTCCGCGGACGCGATCGATCATGCCATTGGTTCAACAAAAGGCAGCACGGACATTCTCAAGTCGGTGCGGGAAGCCTGCGGAGGGGAGTGGCACGACACAGAGAAACCGTGGCAGTTTCCCTGCGATATCGCCCTGCCCTGCGCCACAGAGAACGAACTGGACAAACACGACGCGAAACGGCTGATCGACAACGGATGCCAGCTGATCGCCGAGGGCGCCAACATGCCCTGTACGGAAGACGCAACCGGGCTGTTCAAGCAACAGCAACTGTGGCATGCCCCGGGCAAGGCCTCCAATGCCGGTGGCGTCGCCCTGTCAGGACTGGAGATGGCGCAAAACGCCTCTTTCTCTCGCTGGGATCAGGCGCGTCTCAATGAGAAGCTGCTGGAAATCATGCAGGATATCCACGCCCAGTGCCTGGAGCACACCGAGGAAAAGAACGGCTACCTCGACTATCAGCGCGGTGCCAACATCGCCGCCTTCCGCCGGGTGGCGAATGCACTGGTGGCACAGGGAGTGGGTTAACCGCGCAGCGGTAATTCGTTTAGTATTACTCCAAATCACTTTCCCGGAGCCCTGACATGGCCCACCTGTCCCAGGCCCAGTTACTCCTCAGTCGCCGCTTTCTGCCGTTCTTCTGCACCCAGTCCCTGGGTGCCTTCAATGACAATGTATTCAAGAACGCCCTGATCGTGATGATCGCTTTCCGGCTGGCCACCGCGGAAGCGAATTTCCTGATCAACCTGGCCGCCGGACTGTTTATCCTGCCGTTTTTCCTGTTTTCCGCGACCGCCGGACAGGTCGCGGACAAACTCGATAAAAGCACACTGATCCGGCGCATCAAGGCTGCCGAAATCGGCATCGCCCTGCTGGGCACCGGCGCCCTCTACAGTGGCAACAACTATCTGTGCCTCAGCGTGCTGTTTCTCCTCGGGGTGCAATCGGCGTTCTTCGGGCCGGTGAAGTACGCGATCCTGCCGCAACACCTGCGCAAAGCGGAACTGGTGAGCGGCAACGCCCTGGTGGAAATGGGCACCTTCGTTTCCATCCTGACCGGAACCATCGTGGGCGGACTGCTGGCCGGCTTTACTGGTGCCGGCGAGTCCGGGTTACTGTGGATTTCTGCAGTCATCCTGGTCACCGCTGTCACCGGCTATCTGGTAAGCCGCGCAATTCCGAAGGCGGCGCCGCCAGCGCCGGACCTGAAGATCAATTTCAACCCCGTTACCCAGACCGCTCGCATTCTCAAAGAAGCCGCGAAAAAACCCTCGGTGTTCTATGCGATTATCGGTATCTCCTGGTTCTGGCTGCTGGGCGCGGCCTACCTGACCCAGATTCCGAGCCTGACCCGCAATGTGCTCGGCGGCAGCGAATCCCTGGTTACCCTGTTGCTGTGCTGCTTTACCATCGGTGTGGCGATCGGCTCACTGCTGTGCGGGAAACTGTCGGGCGGGCGCGTAGAGCTCGGGCTGGTGCCCATCGGTGCCGCAGGGCTGACGATTGTGGGCATTCTGCTGGCGTCTGCCACCGGTAGCTACCAGCCGCCCGCAGAGGCCACGGTGGCAGCCTTCTGGGGCACTGACGGCGCTCTCGGCATTCTGGTCAATCTGACCCTGATCGGTATTTTCGGCGGTTTCTTTATCGTACCGCTGTATTCGATGATGCAGGAACGTTCCGACCCGGAAATTCGCGCGCGGATTATCGCCGTGAACAATGTGCTCAACGCCCTGTTTATGGTGGTGGCGGCGGTTCTCGGCATTGTCTTCCTGAACCTGCTGCAAGCGACCATTCCGCAATTTTTCCTGATCATTGCGCTGATGAATGCCGCCGTCGCCATTTTCGTGTTCAACCGGGTGCCCGAGTTCGCCATGCGCCTGCTGATCTGGCTGCTGTCCCATACCATGTACCGGGTGAAGCACCAGGGACTGGAAACAATCCCCGCAGAGGGGCCGGCCATCATCGCCTGTAATCATGTGAGCTATGTCGACGCCCTGCTGCTGGCCGGCGCGGTGCGCCGCCCGATCCGCTTTATCATGTACAAGCCCATCTACGAGATTCCGGTTCTCCACTTCATCTTCAAAACCAGCCGCGCCATTCCCATCTGCTCGCGGCAACAGGACCCGGAGGGCTACGCCAGAGCCTTTGAGGAAATCGAACAGGGACTGAAAGACGGCGACCTGCTGTGTATTTTCCCGGAGGGGCAATTGACCAAGGATGGCGAGCTGCAACCGTTCAAGGCGGGCATAGAGAAAATCCTGCAGCGCACACCGGTACCGGTCATTCCCATGGCCCTGCGCGGCCTGTGGGGCAGCTTCTTCAGCCACAAGGATGGACACGCGTTCAGCACACTACCCAGGCGGTTCTGGTCCAGGGTATCTGTGGTCGCGGGGCAACCACTGGAAGCGTCGGCGGTGGAGCTGGAAAAGCTTCAGGAGCAGGTTTTGGGCCTGCGGGGGGAACACCGTTAAGGTTATCGCACACCAGGGTAAAAAAGCGATCAGGGCACGGGGCGAATATCCTCGCGCAGATTGAAATACGACTGGTCCATCAGTGTCCGGTATACACCCTCGATGTTCGCGGGCAGCCAGGCGTCGTACATTTTCAGGTCACGGAACTCTGGAAGGCGGATTTCCTTCTGCAGTGTGGGCAGATCCTTGCCCGCCAGCATACCGTCGCGCACGGCGCCGTACAGACGCTCCAGATAATGCAGGTAACGCTCGACATCCTCGCGCTTTCCGGCCTCTGCGTGGCCACCAACAAAGAGCTCGAAGGGCTCCTCCGCGAGCAGCGCGCGGGTCGAGCGGATCATTCCGTGAATGTCGTAGCCCGGCAGATTCTGGTAGGGCATACGCCCGAGCACAACCCAGTCCACCACGTGCACCACATTCGCCGGCATAAAGCGCATGCTCACCGAACCGCGCCCATTGTTGGGCCCGTAGTAGCGCAACAGAACGTAGTCGTCGCCGAGGTTTACGCGCAGCTCTTTTTCGAACGTAATATCCGGCGTGGCCGTAGGAGCTCGGGTCCACGCCAGATCCTCCGCCGCATACTGCTGGGCAATCACGGTCACCCCGGATTCCGCAAAAACATCGCCGCCCAGGGTGTGATCCACGTGATTGTGGCTGTAGGCCATGTACCGCACCGGCACATCAAACCGCTCGCGCAGCTGCCGCTGCAGCCATTGCGCGGCGGGTTTTCCCAGCGGGTCCGCAATAAAGATACCCTGCTCGCCCACCAGAAATACCGAGCGATAATGCCCGGCGGTAAAGCGGTAGACGTTGTCTTTCATCCGCTCGATCTGATAGTCCACAGAAGCCGCAACCGCCAACGTTGTCGGTAAAAAACCGAGACACAGTATCGCTGCGATACGTGACCAGAGTTGCATATGGCTTCCGGAATTTATCGCTGGGGGAGAAATCAGAGCGCCGCGAGCGCTTTTTCGTAATCCGGTTCTTCGGTGACTTCCGCCACCTGTTCGGTGTAGGCGACTTTGCCGGACTCATCGATAACGACCACCGCGCGCGACAGCAGGCCCGCGAGTGGGCCGGACTTGAAGGTAACCCCGTAATCACCGCCAAAATCGGAACGGAAAGCCGATCCGAGCTTCACGTTCTCGATGCCCTCGGCACCGCAGAAACGGGTCATGGCAAACGGCAGATCCGCAGAGACACAGACCACCACCGCGTTGTCCAGTGAAGCGGCTTTTTCGTTGAAGGTACGGACCGAAGTGGCACAGGTGCCGGTATCCACGGATGGGAAAATATTCAGCACGATGCGCTTGCCTGACAGGCTCTCCAGCGTGAGGTCGGAAAGATCGCCCTGTACCAAGGTGAATGCCGGCGCCTGACTGCCTACCGCCGGCAGTTCGCCAACGGTTTCCACCGGGTTTCCCTTCATTGTGACTGTTGTCATACCAGATTCCTTATTTACGTGAGTTACGTGAGGTGAATGTAGTCGAAGCATGCCCGATGGGAAAAAACAAAGTCAATGAAATGGCGGGTAAGACAATTTTCACGACAATAAAAAACCCCGCGATAGCGGGGTTTCAGGTTTCAACATCGGTGTTCGGGATCAGTGCTCTGTCGGCACGCGACCGAAGTCCCCTTCCATCTCTGCAGCGAGGAACGACATTACCACCCAGGCCGCCACATTCTGCTTCAGGTTTTCCGGATCAACCTTGTCCAGGGTATCGTTTGGCGTGTGGTGGTAATCGAAATAATCGCTGCCATCCTGGAACAGCCCCATGGCCGGCACCCCCTGGGCAACGAATACACTGCTGTCGGGACCGCCGTAGGACTTGTTGTTGCCGCGCTCGATACCCAGCGGCGCCAGCAGCTGCATCATCTGGTCGGCAATGGCGAACTTGCTCTCGGGGATACGGGTATCAAATCGCCAGATCTTGCCGGCACCGAAATCGGATTCGGACACCATGATGATGTTGTCCAGCTCTTTCTGATGCGCGTCCACATACTGCTTGGCACCGACCAGGCCAATTTCCTCGGCACCGAACAGCACCACGCGCAGGGTGCGGCGGGGGCGCTGTGGCAGCTCCGCGATCAGGCGCGCGGTTTCCATCACGATGGCAACACCGGCGCCATCGTCCAGTGCGCCGGTGCCCTCATCCCAACTGTCCAGGTGCGCACCGATCAGCACCACTTCTTCCGGCTTCTCACGGCCGACCACTTCGCCAATCACATTGAACGAGGGGCCGTCCGCCAGCGCTTCATTGTGTACATTCAATTTCACTTCCACCGGCTTGCCCCGCTCCAGCATGGCTTCGAGCAGGTTCGCATCCGGAGCGGACAGGGCCAGTGCCGGTACCGGGTTCGCCACCCCGTCGATGGACATCATGCCGGTGTGGGCAAAACGGTCGGAATCGGTGCCCACGGAGCGCAGCAGCATGGCCACAGCCCCCTTCTCTGCCGCGGCGCGCATGCCCTTGCTGCGCCCCTGAACGGCCGGGCCGTAGCCCTCACCGGTACGGGCGCGCTCCATCCGCTTGTTGATAAACGCGATCTTGCCTTTGACCTTGCGTGCCGGTGCCTTCAGCAGAGCTTCCACATCGGCAAACTCCACGATCTCAGCGGTGAGGCCACCTTCCGGGGTGGAAGCACCATAGCCGAGAGAACTTACCACCAGCGGCTGCGGGAAGGGCGCGGTGACCTCCGCATGTGCGTGGCCGCGGGCCCAGCGCTTTACATCGATCTGCTCGGTGTAGACGCGGTCGAACCCCAGCGCTTTCATCTTTTCCTGAGCCCAGGCGACCGCACGCTCATCGCCCTTGGTGCCGGCGCGGCGCGGCCCCACTTCCACGGTGAGGGACTCGACAATGCTGTAGGCGTCGGAGGACTCCAGTGCGCGGTCCCGCAGGACTTCCGCCACGGACAGGTCTTCCTGCTTGAGTGGGGTGGCCTGTGCCGTCAGCACCAGCAGAGCGGCGGCCACTCCGCCGGTAATGCTCATCAGGGGGTTCAACATGTTTTCTCCAGTTACAGCTTCGAGACAATTCAAACGGGTCATTTATTCGGGTTCGCCCTGCGGCGGCAGGGCCAGCAGGCGCTCGCGCACCTCGCGCAACCGGTTCAGACCGGTGTCGCTAAACAGATAGGGCAGTTTACCGGTGTATTCGTCTTCTTCAATCTGCATACACTCCAGTCGCAGCTTCTCCAGCGGCGGATCGTGGCGCATGGGGTAGCCGACCAGCACTCGCCACTCGTTGTCATCCGCCTGCCCGGAGATGACGTCCTCCAGCCCCTGCTGAAACTGCTCCCGCTCCATACGAAAGCGTGGGGTACGCATATGCATCAGCCCCCAGACAACCAGCGCAAACACACAAAAGGCCAGACACACTGTTATGACGATGGTCATCGCAAATCCCTCCTTGATGGGCCGGGCAGCAGGCTCACCGCTCCAGTAACAGGTGCACCGCCATGGCGATGGTCACCAGGATGATGGCCGGCTTGACCAGGCCGACGCCGCGGTCGATGACCAGGTTGGAACCCAGCCTGGCGCCCACAAACTGCGCCGCGGACATCGCCAGCGCCAGGCTCCACAGCAGGTGCCCGCCAAGCATGAAAATCACCATGGCGGTGGCATTGGTGGCCAGCACCAGGGGCTTGGTGTGGGCAGTGGCCCTGCGCATGTTGTACCCCAGCAGCGCGGCAAATGCGAGGGCGTACAGGGATCCCATGCCGGGGCCAAAGAAGCCACCGTAAAAACCGATCCCGCCACCAATCAGCAGATTGAACCAGCCATTGCTCATGCGCGGGCGCAGGTCCACATCGGAGATTCTCGGCGAGAAGGCAAAATACAACGCGAGCGCAATCAGCAGTATGGGCAACAGCGTTTGCAGCTGTTCACCGCCCAATCGGGTCACCGCCCACACCCCGAGCGCCGATCCCGCGGTGGCGGCCAGCAGCCCGGGCCACAGCGGGCGCAGATCCAGGTGCCCCTTCTGGAAGAAATTCAGTGCCGAAGACAGGGTGCCAAATACGCTCTGGAATTTATTGGTGCCGAGTGCATCCAGTGGCGGGATTCCGGCCCACAACAGCGCCGGAAGCGTGAGCATGCCGCCGGCACCGGCAATGGAGCTGATAAAGCCCGCGGCGAAGGCCACCGCGGAGAGTACGAGATACAGGTTGAGAGTCAGCTCGCCGGTAATGGGTAAGGCCTCTGGCTGGTCAGGCGATATCGGTCTGGTTTTCCGGATTGCGGCCGCGGTATTTGCTGAACCGCTTCTGGATTTCCGCCATATCCGCTTCCAGATTACCGGTAGTGCGATAGACCGAATCGACGCAAATGCGCTTGGTGGGAAAATCCCAGGCCACCAGCAAAACCGGCACCTGTGCGGCGTGGGCGATACGCAGGAAACCGTTTTTCCATTTGGTGGCTTTCTTGCGCGTGCCTTCCGGAGTAATCGCCACCCACATTTTTTCGTTCTGCTTGAACTGGCTTGCAACCTGCTTGGCCATACCACCGGCGGCGGAGCGATCGGTGGGGATGCCCCCCAACCACATGAAGAGTCCTTTGAATGGGAAGAAGAAGGCTTCCTTTTTCATCAACCAGGAGGCTTTCAGTTTGAGCGCCATGATGAATGGCATGGCCACAATAAAATCCCAGTTCGATGTATGTGGAGCCAGCGCCACCATCAGTTTTTTCTCGTGGGGGAATTCCCCATCGAACCGCCAGCCCAGCATTTTGACAATCAGCAGGCCAACACCCTGGGTCAACCAGTTGCCCGTGCGCGGCATTTCCTCGGGCAGTTGAGCGGGAATCGTTGGTTTCTTGGCGTCGGTCACGACAACAATCTCTTCAGGTTTGTGCGGATTCATTGTTCAGGTCAGTGCTCTCGGGTCGCATAGAAGCGCACATCCGGGTAGCGCTCCTCGGCGAGTTGCAGGTTCACTCTGGTCGGCGCCAGGTAGGTCAGGTGTCCGGACCCGTCCAGCGCCAGGTTGATGCTGGCCTTGCGCTTGAAGTTCTCCAGTTCCTTGGCACTGTCACTGTCGACCCAGCGGGCGGTGTTCACATTCACGTTTTCGTAAATGGCTTCCACCTTGTACTCGTCTTTCAGGCGGTAAGCCACCACCTCGAACTGCAGCACCCCCACCGCACCGACAATGATGTCGTTGTTGTCGAGCGGGAAAAATACCTGGGTGGATCCCTCCTCGGACAGCTGCTGCAAACCTTTCTGCAGCTGCTTCAGCTTCAGCGGGTCTTTCAGCCGGATACGGCGGAACAGCTCCGGGGCGAAATTGGGAATACCGGTAAATTTCAGGCTCTCGCCCTCGGTAAAGGTGTCGCCAATCTGGATGGTGCCGTGGTTGTGCAGGCCGATGATATCCCCGGCAATGGCCTCCTCCACATGGGTGCGATCGCCGGCCATAAAGGTCACTGCGTCCGCAATTTTCACATCCTTGCCAATGCGCACGTGTTTCATCTTCATGCCGCGGCTGTAGGTGCCGGAGCAGACCCGCATAAAGGCGATGCGATCGCGGTGCTTGGGATCCATGTTCGCCTGGATCTTGAAGACAAAACCGGAGAACTTGTCTTCACCGGGCTGCACCACGCGCTCGTTGGTTTCCCGCGACTGTGGACCCGGGGCCCACTCGACAAAGCCGTCCAGCATTTCGCGCACACCGAAGTTACCCAGTGCGGTACCGAAGAATACCGGGGTCAGTTTGCCCGCGCGGTAGGCCTCCAGGTCGAATTCATGGGTGGCGCCGCGCACCAGTTCGATCTCCTCGCGGATGTCCTCGGCGTCCTCGCCGAGCAGCGCGGTGGCTTCGTCGGAATCCAGCCCCTGGATCTGGATGTCTTCGGGAATGGTGTGCCCCTGCCCCTGTTTGAACACGTGAATGGTGTCGGTATACAGGTTGTACACGCCCTTGAAGTGCTTGCCGGAACCCAGCGGCCAATTGATCGGTGCCGCCTGGATGTTCAGGACTTCCTCGATTTCGTCCATTACCTCGATGGGGTCGCGGATGTCCCGGTCCAGCTTGTTGATAAACGACAGGATCGGCGTGGTACGCAGGCGACACACGTTCATCAGCTTGATGGTGCGGTCCTCGACACCCTTGGCGCCGTCGATCACCATCAGCGCGGAGTCCACCGCGGTCAGTACCCGGTAGGTGTCCTCGGAGAAGTCCTCGTGCCCCGGGGTATCCAGCAGGTTCACCACCCGGTCTTTGTAGGGGAACTGCATCACCGAGGAGGTCACGGAAATGCCCCGTTCCTGTTCCATGGTCATCCAGTCGGAGCGGGCGTGCGGCCCCTTCTTGCCCTTCACCGAGCCCGCCAGCTGGATCGCATTTCCGAACAACAGCAGCTTCTCGGTCACCGTGGTCTTACCGGCGTCCGGGTGAGAGATGATGGCAAAGGTGCGGCGGCCGTTGATGCCCGCCAGGGAAGGAGATTGGCCCATAAAGAACTTGTGTACGGCTGGATAAAAAACAGGCGCGCATTATACAGGAGATGGGCAGCCACGCGAGGCAGAGGGGGTATCGGCAGAAGCAAAAAAGCCGGCTCCTGGGAGCCGGCACAACCTTATCGATAAGGAGAGAGAGAATCAGAAGGACACGTTGACACCGACCCAGACGCTGCGGGCCTTGTCCTTGACGTTGTAGTCGTCAGTGAACACTACCTCACTCACCGCGCCGCGGCCGGTCACATACTCATACACGCCGTCGCCATTGAGATCCGTGTAGGCCGTGCTGTAGGAGGTGAAATCCTCGTCCAGCAGATTGTTGATACGGCCGTTGACCGACACAACCTCGTTGATACGCAGGCGCGCACCGAGGTTCAGGACCTGGTAGTTTTGGAAGTAGAGGGGCCTGTCCAGCACATTGTCCCAGTTGCGATAGCGGTCGGAGCGGAGCTCGGCCTGCAGGTACACGTCGAGGTCATCGCTGGCCTGCCATTCGAGCGTCGCGTTGGCCATGTGCTCGGCGGTGTTGGTGAGCGGTTGCCCCTCCTGCGGACCGCTCAGCTGCTCGCTGTCGGTCCAGGTGTAGTTGCCGCGCAGGGACCAGGCCTCGGCCAGAGCCACTTGTCCGGCCAGTTCGAGGCCGGTGATCGCCACCTCGTCCACATTGATTTTCTGGCTGTAGGTGTCGTACCCGAGGGAATCGTAGGCCCCGAGGTTGACACAGGGGCGCTCGCCGCCGGTGCGCTCACAGCTGAAGATGGTGTCGCCGCGGGCAATCTTGTCCTTGAAGTCGGTCTGGAACACCGTGGCGTTGAAGTTGTGCAGGCCGGAGGCCGCGGTCCAGTACAATGCGATCTCGCTGTTGATACTGGTCTCCGGCTTCAGGTCCGGGTTGCCGGCAAACGGCGAGGTGCCCTGGCCGCCGAAGCCGGTGATGCCGTCGTACAGATCTGTGGTCTGCGGTGTCTTGTAGCCGGTGCTCACACCGCCCTTTACCGTCCAACGGTCATTCAGGGCATAGACACTATAGAGACGCGGGGATACCTGGCTGCCAAAGGTATCGTGATTGTCGTAACGCACACCCGCGGTGACGGTCATGCCTCCCACCGGCGTCCAGTTGTCCTCCACAAACAGGGAGTACATTTGCTGCTCCTGCACGCCGCCGGCGGCGTTGTCTTCCATACCAAAGACATCGTCTTCCAGCGCACCGTCGATGGCCTGGCCACCGATCACCAGCCTGTGTTCACCCAGCGCGTGATTCAGGGGTATATCCAACCGCGCATCCAGGGTGTACTGGTTGCTGGCGAGGGTGCGCTGGGGGCGGGGCAGGAAGGTCTGTTCCGCCAGCGCCTTGCGCGCTTCCTCATCCATACCCGCGTACTCGCCGGTACCGTCGTACATTGCCTGCAGCTGCAGGCGCTCCGCCACGGTAAACGGCAGGGTGCGGCCCTCGTTGCCGGTATCCACGTAGCTCAGGGACACGCTGCTGGTGGCGAAGCCCCAGTCGCCGTCGTGGGACAGCGACCACCAGTCGCGGGTAAATATCTGGTCTGCCGCATAGCCGGTACGCGGGTTTACCTGCCCGCCGCGGCTCGCCCATACGGACTCGATATTGTCCCTGGTGCCCAGCGGATAGCTGATTTCGCCGGTGTTGATATCGAAGGTAGGCGTGTTGTCGTAGACCTGCTCGGAGCTGTCGAAGTTAAAGCGGACGAACTGACGGTCACTGACGGACCACGACAGGCTGGCACCATATTGCTGGCTGGTGTTGTCCACCGTGCGCCCGCCGCTGCCGAACCCCATGGAGCGCACATGCACATCGCCATTCGGGTCCACCGCCGGCTGGAACTCCGGGTTGGAGGCCAGGCGCTCGTAGACGCTGCCGTGCAGGCCGAGACTCAGGACACCGGGAATCACCGGCCCGATCACGTCAAAGTCGGTGGTTATGTCATCGCCGAAATGGTCATTGCTCTGCAGGCTGCGGCCGTAACTCATGCCCCCGGTCCACTCGTCGGAATGGCGCCGGGTAATGATGTTGATCACTCCCCCGAGTGCATCGGCACCGTAGAGGGTGGACGCGGGACCGCGGATGACCTCGATACGTTCGATCGCATCCTGCGGCGGAATATGATTGAACTGGTTGCCGCCAAAATTGTTCGGGTAGATATCCCCGTGGTTGTTCTGGCGCTTGCCGTCGATCAATACCAGCGTGTACTCACCCGTGAGGCCACGCATGCTGATGGAGCCCTGCCCGGTCTTGTCGCGGGTGCTACCGATATCCACACCTTCCTGATATTTCACCGCGTCCAGCAGCGTCGTAAACGGGCGGGATTTCAGCTCGTCCTGACTGATCACCGAAATACTCGCCGGTGCGTCGGTGAGTTTCTGCTCGAACCCCGTGGCGGTGACGACGACCGTCTCCATGGGTTCCGCGTCACTCTTTCTATTGGCCGGCTCCTGTGCCTGCGCTGCCGCAGCCAGTGTGGCAATCGCCACCGCCAGGCCGTTGACAGCCAGTCCGTGTCGGAAGTACCCCTGTGTTCTCATTTCCCTTTGCCCTTTTGCTTAATCGCTTCAATTGCACATTTGTCTACCACCATCCCCCGACAGCGGCGACGCAAATGATAATGATTAGCATATATAAATCAATCTCATTTTCATAAATCCGGGAAATTGACGCCTGAATCATCCATGATCAGTGGCCAGGAAATGTTCTCGGGGATGGCGCATGCATACCCACCTCCAGTCGATTTACGTTAGGCTGCGCCATCGAATTTGCCGGCGGCAGCCTCTAAGCTAAACCCATGCATTGCCGCGGCCGCGTCATTACCGCGGGCGGCACAACCGAATAGCAGGAGCAAGTGCAAGATGAGCGATGCAAGAATCCAGGCCCTACAGGAAGCCCTCGGTCGCCAACAGCTACAGGGGTTCCTGATCCCCCGCTGCGACGAATACCAGAATGAATACGTACCCGCCGCCGACGAGCGTCTCGCCTGGCTTACCGGGTTTACCGGCTCAGCCGGCCTCGCTGCACTGGCGGGTACACGCACGGCGCTGTTCGTCGATGGCCGCTATACCCTGCAGGCGGAACAGCAGATCGGCGAGCAGGCGATAGAACAGCAACGCCTTGCGCCCAGGGACATCGCCGACTGGCTGTGCGATGCATTGAACGAGGGCGACACGCTCGGCTATGACCCGAGGCTGCACACGGAACCGGGACTCGCCCCACTCAAGCGGCGACTGGACGAATGTGGCATCCATTTGCAGGCCGTGGAAAGCAACCCGATTGATGGCCTATGGCAAGACCGGCCTGCTGCCCCCTGTAACCCGGCGCGACCACACCCGCTCGCGTTTACCGGCGAGGAGTCCGCCAGCAAGCGCGAGCGCATCCGCAACATTCTCGGCGAGAAAAAACAGCAGGCCCTGTGGCTGGCCAACCCCGAAGTCTGCGCATGGCTGTTCAACATCCGGGGCAACGACATTCCTCACCTCCCGGTCGCCCTCTCCATGGGATTCCTCTACAGCGATGGGAGCGCGACCCTTTACCTGGCGGAAGAGGCGATCAGTGATGCCCTGCGCCAGCATCTGGGCAGCGATGTGGAACTGGTGAGTGACCGGTCCGCACTGTTTGCGGCGGCCGAGAGGCGCCACCTGCAGCGGGTGTGGGCTGACCCACAGCTGACCAATTGCTGGACCCTGCACGAACTGCGCAATCGTGAAGTGCAGGTCCTGCTTGAGCGCGATCCCATTACCGTGGCCAAAGCGCGCAAGAACACCGTGGAGCTGGAAGGCAGCCGCGCCGCGCATGTCCGCGACGGCGCCGCATTGTGCGAGTTTCTCGCCGAGCTACCCGAAGCGGTCAAACAGGACACCTTTGGTGAACTGGAGGCGGTACAGCTGCTGCGCAGCAAGCGGGAATTGCGCGAGGGATTTACCGATGACAGCTTCGACGCCATCTCCGGGTATCGCAGCAACGGCGCCATCGTGCACTACCGGGTCACGCCGGAGTCCAGCCTGTCGATGGTTGCCGAGGGTATTTACCTGATCGACTCCGGCGGCCAGTACCCGGATGGCACGACCGACGTCACCCGAACCGTCGCCCTCGGTGACTTTCCGCAGGAGGCGAAAGAACACTTCACCCGGGTTTTGAAAGGACACATCGCCATTGCCACCTTGCGTTTTCCACAAGGCACCTGCGGTGAACAGATCGACGCTTTTGCGCGCCAGTCACTGTGGAGTGTCGGGCTGGATTACGCCCACGGCACTGGCCATGGGGTGGGCAGTTTCCTGAGCGTACATGAAGGGCCACAGCGGATCGGCAAGGTGAGCACCCAAGTGCCGCTGGAGGCGGGCATGATTGTTTCCAATGAACCGGGCTTTTACCGCACCGGGGAATACGGTATTCGGATCGAGAACCTGATTTTTGTGAAAGCCTGCGAGCAGTATCCGGGCTTTCTGGAGTTTGAGGACCTGACCCTCGCCCCCATCGAGCGCCAGCTGATCGAGCCGGCGCTACTGACGGACAGCGAGCTGACCTGGCTGAACCAGTATCACCACAAAGTGCAGCAGTCCCTGTCACCACAGGTAAATGAACACACCCGCGCGTGGCTGGATATGGTCACCCGACCGATAGAAAAATAACTGCCGAAGCCCTGGGAAGCCCTAAGGAGAAGCGATAGAAAAACCGGCAGCGGGCGCATCACCAGCGCGCGCCCGCCGTCATTTTGCCACAGCACCTACCTTCGACGACGCTGCAGACTCGGCACCATGTGATTGCAGGTAGCGGCGCAACCACCACCAGGCGAGCGCCCCCAAAACCAGATTGGAGATCAGGGTGGCCACAAACAATCCCTGGATGCCCCACAACCGGTTGCCAAGCCACGCCAGCGGCAGGTATACCCCGAGCACCCGTAAAAATGAAATCAGGGTAGCCGGCAGCGGGTGGCCCAGGCCATTGAAGGCGGCATTGGCCGACATCACGAAGCCGTAGCCGGCATAACTGAATGGCACCAGGCTCAGGTAGGCCACCGCCACCGCAATCACCTGGGGGGAGTCACTGAACAGAGACACCACCGGAGCGCCAATCAGCCACAAAACGAGGGCGAGCCCGGTGCCGAACAACAGGCAGAATCTCGCCAGCACTGAGACCGTCTCCGTCAGCCGCTGGTACTGCCCGGCTCCGGCATTCTGTCCCATGAAGGGCCCGACCACGGAAGACAACGCATAAAACACGATCAGGGCCACCGGCTCGATACGCAAGGCCACACCCAACCCCGCCACCGCATCCACCCCGTGGCTGGCGACCAGCGCGACCACAACACCACCGGACATGGGAATGATCACATTGGTAGCAATCGCCGGCAGTCCCACTGCCAGCAGCGCGCTCCACGAATGCCTGAGCGCCGGCCACCGCCAGCTGGGCATGGTGAGTATCTGCTCCCGTTTGACCAGAACGTACAGCGCAATAGCAAAGCTCAGACCACGCGCGATCACTGTCGCCAGCGCCGCCCCCTGCAGCTCCAACCGCGGAAAGCCGAACAGGCCAAAAATGAGCAGCGGGTCGAGAATCAGATTGAACAGGGCGACGGCCATCAGGATCTTGCCGGTAATCGCGCTGTTGCCGATGGCCCGCAACGCCGACAATGACACCATGGGGACCACCGCAAATACCGCTCCCAGATACCAGGGCACCATGTATTCGGATATCAGCGGCAGCAGGCGCGGCTCGGCCCCGAGCAGGCGAAACAGCGGTTCGATGGTCAGAAGTCCGAGCGCGCTTACCGCCAGGGCGATCAACAGCGCCAGAAAAGTGGCATCGCTCACCAGCTGCCGCACCCGCGCCATATCCCCGGTACCATAGGCCCGCGCCACCGCCGATGAGGTGCCCGCCCCCAGGCCGATCGCCAGCGCGTTGATCACCATGACGACCGGAAACGTAAAGCTCATCGCCGCGAGCGGCGCATCGCCGAGCTGCGCGACGAAATAGGTATCCACCACATTGAAGGACATGGTGGCGAGGATGCCCCACACCATCGGCAGTGCGAGGCGCTGCAGATGCGCCGCGACCGGGCCTTCAAGCAGGGACGGATGGGTACGATTGGGTGGCATGGTCAATCCGGAATATGGCCTGGGGTAAATACGCAGAATCCTGGCGCCGGGCGCAGCCCCGGTGAGGTAGTGCTTACAATACCAGACTCATCAACAGGGCGTCTTCCCGGCTGCCGTCCGACTTGGGGTAGTAGTTTTTGCGGCGCCCATCCTCAGAAAAACCGAGCTTGTGATAGAGGGCGCGGGCGGGGCGATTGGAGGCGCGCACTTCCAGCAGCACACGTGCGATATCCTCCGGCAATGCAGCAAAGATCGACTGGAGCAACAAGCCACCCACCCCCTGGCGGCGCCACTGTGGGGCCACGGCGACATCCAGGATTTCAATTTCATCAAACATCCTGCTGACCACGCAGCAAGCGGCGATGTCCGCCGTTGCCCGCTCACTGCCGTCCCGGGTACGCAATACCCAGCAGGTGTGCCCGGAAGCCAGGCTATCCCGGTATTGGGTGGCACTCCAGGGATGACTGTGGGCACTGCGGGCCAGTGCGGCCAGCGCTTCGCAATCTGCCGGCCCGGCCTGTGACAGGCGCATCCGGCTACCGGGAAGAGCAATTTCTGTAGATCGATCAGAGGGAGGAGGATTCACTGGGGCGACTTCCGTGGCCGGCACTGTGTCCGCATTACTCGAGAATCAATGGCAGAGGTTGATCGGTCAGCGCCGGGTCTGCTCGGGGTACAGTTTGCGCAACAGGTTCCATAGATCGCGCTTGCGGGCAGGCTCTTGCAGCAACTCGGTAAGGCTTGGCATCGACACGATGCGTACCCCCTGCCAGTCACGCACCGGGCCAGCCTCTTCGGCCCCAGCGGGAACGGGCGCACAGAATTCCTGCGCCTGCTCACCCATCAACCAGATGGTCTTTACCGGGCTGCGCATACAGGCCGCTTCCAGCCAACTGCTACAGGTATCCCGGGCATCCTCCGCGCCCGCCGCGGCGGCAAACGGGTTTTCGGCCAGAGGCCAGCGCAGCTTGTTACGCTCAGACGCCAGTTGATGCCAGCCGAGCGCGCGCGCAATATTTCCAAACAGGGATTCCACCGGCAGTGCGGTGCCGGGTTCGCGGCTGTCCACCGCCAGCAGCTCGTCGCCGAGCCGCCAGCTGCTCAACACAAACGGCGCGACCTGTCGCTGTGGAGGCGCGACGGGCGTGACCTGAGAAGCAATGGGATTGGCACGGGTTTCCGCGGTGATACTGCCAATGACCCGCCCCACTTCTGGTGACGGCTCGGCGGGTGCGGCTGCAGCGCCCGGCGCTTTAACCGCGTCGCGCACCGGGCTAACCGCTTCAGAGCTGACACCTACTGCAGCCATCAAGGCAGCGGCCGGCGCCTGGGCCCCGGAGCTCGCTTCCGCCGGGTCCACCGGCGGCGGCAAGGGCGCCTGCAGCGGCTCCGGCCCCAGGGGCAAACGGAAGCGCGGCATATAACTGGTTACACCCAGTGCGGTGAGATATTCCGTACGCTGCAGCTCGTTCACTCTGAATTCCGATATGGTTGGCGATTACACGCCCTGGGGTTTGGCGCTTTTACTGGCCAGCAAGTTTAACGCATCCAGATAGGCTTTGGCGGAAGCCACGAGAATATCGGTATCTGCGCCCACACCATTGACCAGCTTGCCGTCGCGCTCCAGGCGAACAGTCACGCTTCCCTGGGAATCCGTGCCCTGGGTAACGGCATTGACCGAGTAAAGCTTCAGATCCGCATTGCTGCCGACCACCGATTCAATGGCCTTGAAGGTGGCGTCTACCGGGCCGCTGCCCTCGGCGCTGCACGCGGTTTTCTCACCATCGATCAACAGCTCCAGGTGCGCCTGCGGGTTGCTGCCACTTTTACTGCGCACCTCGAGGTCCGCGAGCTGGTAGTGCTCCACCGGATCGGCGGCACCCGAGATCAGGGACTGCAGGTCTTCGTCAAAGATCTCGTGCTTCTTGTCCGCGAGATCCTTGAAGCGCTGGAACAACACGTTGAATTCCGCCGGGTCGGCAAAGGTTATTCCCAGCTCTTCATAACGGGCTTTTACCGCAGCACGGCCGGAATGCTTACCCAGTACCAGCCGGTTCTGCCCCCAGCCCACATCTTCCGCGCGCATGATTTCGTAGGTCTCGCGATGCTTGAGCACGCCGTCCTGGTGGATACCGGATTCGTGCGCAAACGCATTGGCGCCGACAATCGCTTTGTTGGGCTGCACCGGGAAACCGGTAATGGAGGACACAAGCCGTGAGGTCGGCACGATATGTGTCGTGTCCAGACCCGTCTCAACCGGATAGAGATCCTGACGAGTGCGGACCGCCATCACGATTTCTTCGAGAGCGGCATTACCCGCGCGCTCACCGAGACCGTTGATTGTGCACTCCACCTGGCGCACGCCGTTCATCACCGCCGACAGGGAATTCGCCACCGCCAGGCCGAGATCGTTGTGGCAGTGGGTGGAGAAAATCGCCAGGTCGGAATTGGGCACATTTTCGATGACGCGTTTGAACATGGCGCCGTACTCACCGGGCTCCCCGTAACCGACGGTATCGGGGATATTGATGGTGCGGGCACCCGCCTTGATGACCTCTTCGATGATCCGATACATGAAGTCCGGCTCGGAGCGGCTGCCGTCCTCGAGGGAAAACTCAACATCGTCGGTATGCTGGCGCGCGAGCTTGACCGCGTTAACCGCCTGGCGCAGCACGTCCTCGGGATCCATCTGCAGTTTGTACTTCATGTGGATCGGCGACGTGGCGATAAATGTGTGAATACGGGATGAATTCGCCTTTTTCAGCGACTCCGCCGCACGGAGGATATCCGCCTCGACCGCTCGGGCAAGACTGCACACAGTGGAGTCTTTGACAGCCTCGGCCACTGCCTGCACCGCTTCGAAATCCCCCTGACTGGCGATCGCGAAGCCGGCCTCGATCACATCGACGCGCATGCGCTCAAGCATACTGGCGATACGGACTTTTTCGTCCTTGGTCATGGAGGCGCCGGGGCTCTGCTCACCGTCGCGCAGGGTGGTATCGAAAATGACTAATTTATCTTTTTTAGTGTTCATCAGGGCTCATCTCCTAGTCTGGCCCGAGGCTAAACAGCGGTGACCCCGCTGTCTATGCACTGCTCGAATTAAGTACGGAATTCTGTAGAGAGATAGGGGAATAAAATTATATGCCGCGGTTCGGCAGTCGTAGCAGGCCTGCTAGTCGCGGGAGGGCAGCAGCGAACACGGCGGGGAGAATTGCCGAGCGGGAAAAGGAGAAATTGACAGGGATTGGAGAGGCTGGAGGCCTCAATGCCGACGATACAGGGTCGACCGGTGCTTTAGAGTTCATGGCTGCTGATTTCAGTGTCCTGAGTATTGAACGACTACCTGAACTGTCTCTTGAACAGTGGGCTGAAGTTGCCGGGGATGTCCTCAATGCGCATCCCGCTGACATCCGGGATTCTGCCCGTCTGCCAGTGGGATGAACTATAAGTCGAGCCAACAACCAATATCAAGACCTGTCCTAATATTAAAAAAATATTGAGACAATAAAACCAATACATAACACCAGAGCATGCATGGCGAGACAAGCATCCTACTTTTCAGCAGAGGATTGAAGATTGTCCAGCAGCCACCAGAGCTCCTTGCGCAGGTCAGCAAGGCGCTGCTGCGGTACGGCGAGCGAATCCAGCGCACGCGCTCTCCAGGAACTGGCATTGGCCTGGAGTGCCCGCCCACTGTCCGTGAGCTGAATCAGGGTAACCCGTTCATCGAGGTCTCCCCGCCGCCGGGTCAGGTGCCCCTGCTGCTCCATGCGTTTTAGCAAAGGAGTCAGCGTCCCGGAGTCGAGCATTAACTGCGCTCCCAGCGCGCTCACGGTACACTGCCCGACCGCCCTTTCTTCGTTATCCCATTGCCACAACACCAGCAGCACCAGGTATTGTGGGTAGGTGATGCCGAGGGCACGCAACATCGGCTGATACGCCCGCGTCATGGCCCGCGACGCCGCGTAAAGGGCGAAACAGAGTTGCCGGTCCAGATTGAGCGCGTTGTTGTCACAGTCTGGCCCTTGGTCTTGGGATCGACTCAAAGCAGTTTCTCAATGTCTGCCGCGAGATCTTGCGGCTTGTCCTTGGGTGCGTAGCGGTTCACAACCTCTCCATCCCGGTTGACCAGAAACTTGGTGAAATTCCACTTGATTCCTTCCGTCCCCAGAATCCCTGGCGCCGCCTTCTTCAGATGGGAAAACAGCGGATGCGCATTGGATCCGTTGACATCCAGCTTGGCGTATACCGGAAAACTGACGCCGTAATTCAGCGTACAGAACTCCTGAATCTCACTGTCGTTTCCCGGCTCCTGCTGGCCGAACTGGTTGCAAGGGAAGCCCAGAACCACCAGCCCACGATCTTTATACATTCTGTGCAGCTCTTCGAGCCCCTTGTACTGGGGTGTAAAACCGCACTTGCTCGCAGTGTTGACGATCAGCAACACCTTTCCCTTGTAATCTTCCAGTGTCGTCTGCTTTCCATCATTGGCTTGCACGGGAATCGCATACAGGTCTGTCATAGCACATCTCCATATTGAATAACTTGCGGAAAATTATATTGTGCACAATCTACATGAGAAGCAATGAAATCGCCAGCGCTTCACGACGGCGATTCCGAACCACTTTCACCAGGGCGCAGGCACTTGCGGTAAACAAGAGGAGTTACTTGTGGATTGATTTTGAAAAGGTTTTTTTAGTTATTCACAGGCGTGTTACACACAGAAACCTTGGACAGAGCTGTGGGTAAGTGGGGGATATTGGATGTGAGCGGCGTGGTTACTGGGGTTGGGGAAGCGTTTAAAAAACCGTCATTCGGTTTTGCCTCGCTTTTGCGCTTATTCGGAATGATTTTTCAGTGTTGGTTATGTTTGGTTTGGGGAAATAGTTCTTTGGCGTGCCATTTTTTTGAGGGCGGAGGGGACTGAAAGGGCGATGACCTACAGTGGGTGGCGAGCGGTGCTCGCCATCGCTGAAGCGACGCCTTCGGCGCCCGTGCCTCTGCTCCTTCGGAGCATGGGCGCTCACATGGCAGCGCGTTGCGCTGCGGGGTAGTGGCAGTAATTCATCGTATCCTAAATAAAAAAAGGGCCACCCAAATGGGTGGCCCTTCTTTTATTTAGAAGCCTGACGATGACCTACTCTCACATGGCGAAACACCACACTACCATCGGCGATACTGCGTTTCACTTCTGAGTTCGGCAAGGGATCAGGTGGTTCCAC
>Ga0207814_100078_pt1 | contig 100704 bp, 103 predicted proteins | sample TtaePargueraPR_7_FD_187755 | JGI IMG/M metagenome (GOLD analysis project Ga0207814, IMG submission 187755) | Aerobic enrichment media microbial communities from Bioluminiscent Bay, La Parguera, Puerto Rico - Tt and P1 (2) (SPAdes) | ecosystem: Environmental > Aquatic > Marine > Unclassified ... | reverse complement strand
GCGCGGGCCGATGGGCTGCATCGTTTATGACGGCGCCATTCCGGAAAACCTGGAAGACGGCATTGTCGGCAAGGGCTTCCCCATTGAGGTCTATAACGTGCTGGGGGCCGGCGACGCATTCATGAGCGGCTTCCTGCGCGGCTGGCTGCGCGGCGAGGACCATCAGACAAGCGCGACCTGGGCCAATGCCTGCGGCGCCTTTGCGGTGAGCCGGCTGCTCTGCGCGCCGGAAATCCCCACCTGGCCGGAGCTTCGGTATTTCCTTGAGCACGGCAGCCAGCAGAAGGCCTTGCGCAAGGATGAGGCCATCAATCACGTGCATTGGGCGACGACGCGGCGTCGCGACATTCCCAAGCTCATGGCTTTGGCCATTGATCATCGCAGCCAGCTTGAGGACATGGCGGGCGACAATGCCGAGAAACTGGCGCGTATCCCGGCATTCAAGGTGCTCGCTGTCCAGGCCGCCGCCCAGGTTGCGCAAGGTCGCGACGGTTTCGGCATGCTGCTGGACGACAAATATGGGCGCGATGCGCTCTATGCCGCGAGCGCGCTGCCCAATTTCTGGGTGGGCAAGCCGATCGAGCTACCGGGCTCCCGTCCGCTGCAGTTCGAGTTCACGCAGGATCTTGGCTCTCGGCTGGTGGACTGGCCGGTGGACCATTGCATCAAGGTGCTTTGCTTTTTCCACCCGGACGACGCCCAGGACCTGCGGGATGAACAGATTGCCAAGTTGCGCTCGGCCTTCGATGCGGCCCGCAAGATCGGGCGGGAATTGCTGGTCGAGATTATCGCCAGCAAACATGGCACATTGGGCGACGACACGGTAGCGCTGGCGCTGAACGAAATCTACGATGCCGGCATCAAGCCGGACTGGTGGAAGCTGGAGCCGCAGGCCAATGCGGCAGCCTGGGCGGCGGTCGACTCCGTGATCGATGCCCGCGACCCCTATTGCCGAGGGGTCGTGCTACTGGGCCTGGATGCGCCGCAAGCTGAGCTGGAGGCCGGCTTCCGGGCGGCGAAGACGGCGCGGACCGTGAAGGGATTTGCAGTCGGGCGGACGATCTTTGGCGATATCGCCCGCAACTGGCTGGACGAAAAGATCAAGGACGAAGAGGCTGTGGCCGAAATGGCGAGCCGTTTCGGAGCCCTGGTGAAAGAGTGGGAACAGGCATGAGCCAGAAGACAATCCGACTGACCATGGCGCAGGCCGTGGCGCGTTTCCTCAGCGCGCAAAAGACTGTGATCGCCGGCGAAACCGTGCCGATCTTCGGCGGCGTCTGGGCCATTTTCGGCCATGGCAATGTCGCAGGCGTCGGTGAAGCGCTGCACGGCATCAAGGACGCCCTGCCGACTTATCGGGGGCAGAACGAACAGAGCATGGCACATGCGGCCATAGCCTATGCCAAGGCCAATTTCAGGCGCCGTTTCATGGCGTGTACCAGCTCGATCGGGCCGGGTGCGCTCAACATGGTCACGGCGGCCGCGCTGGCTCATGTCAACCGCATCCCGGTGCTGTTGCTGCCCGGCGACGTGTTCGCCAATCGCCTGCCCGATCCGGTCTTGCAGCAGGTCGAGGACTTTGGCGACGGCACAATATCGGCCAATGATTGCTTCAAGCCGGTCAGCCGCTATTTCGACCGGATCACGCGCCCCGAGCAGATCATGCCGGCGCTACGCCGGGCCATGCAGGTGCTGACCGATCCGGCCGAATGCGGGCCGGTGACACTGAGCCTGTGCCAGGATGTTCAGGCCGAAGCCTATGACTATCCTGAGAGCTTCTTTGCCGAGAAGGTCTGGAACCCGCGCCGTATCCTGCCGGATGCCGACGAATTTGCCACGGCTGCAGCAGCGCTGAAGCTGGCGAAAAAGCCGGTGATCATCGCCGGGGGCGGCGTACTCTATTCCGAAGCAAGCGACAGCCTGGCGGCCTTTGCCGAAGAACACGGTATTCCAGTGATGGAAACCCAGGCGGGCAAGAGCGCCCTGCCCCATGATCATGAATTCAACATGGGTTCGGTCGGTGTCACCGGCACCTCGGCCGCCAATGCGCTGGCGGAAGAGGCCGACGTCGTATTGGCCGTGGGCACACGTCTGCAGGATTTCACCACCGGGTCCTGGGCCCTGTTCAAGAACGAGGACCTGAAGATCGTCGGGCTGAACGTGCAGGTGTTCGATGCGATGAAGCACAACGCCTTGCCCCTTGTGGCCGATGCGCGGGCGGGTCTCGAAGCGCTCGATGCGGCGCTAATGGGTTGGAAAGTTGATTCCGCCTGGACCAGCAAGGCCTTGCGGGAAAAGGAAGATTGGCTGGGCGCCGCAGATGCGGCGCTGGCAGCGTCCAACGTCGAACTCCCCTCGGACGCCCAGGTGATCGGGGCAGTGCAACGCGGCCGCAGCTCAGCCACGCTGGTCTGCGCTGCCGGCGGCCTGCCCGGCGAGCTGCACAAGCTTTGGCGGGCAGACCAGCCGGGCAGCTACCACCTCGAATACGGCTTTTCGACCATGGGCTACGAGATCGCCGCAGGGCTCGGCGTGGCCCTGGCGCGTCCCGATGGCGACACCGTGGTGATGGTTGGGGACGGCTCCTATCTGATGATGAATTCGGAGATCGTCAGCGCCGTGATGCTCGGTATCAAGCTCACCATCGTGGTGCTCGACAATTCCGGCTATGGCTGCATCAACCGGCTGCAGATGGCGACCGGTGGCGCCAACTTCAACAATCTGTTCCGCGATACGCGGCACGAAGCCATGCCCAATGTGGATTTTGCCGGGCATGCTGCTGCCATGGGCGCCAAGGCGAAGAAAGTCGCCTCGCTGGCCGAGCTGGAGGCCGCCTTGGCCGAGAGCGAGGGCGTGGGTGGCGTGCATGTCTTCGTGATCGATACCGACCCGCTGATCACCACCGATGCCGGTGGACATTGGTGGGATGTGGCCGTGCCGGAGGTTTCAGAGCGTCCGCAGGTCAATGCCGCACGCGAGGCCTATGTAAAGGCGCTGAAGGCGCAGCGGGCGGGGTAGTTTTCTTCTCCCCATTGGGGAGAAGGTGGCGCGCAGCGCCGGATGAGGGGGATGTCTGGTCGGCATTCGAACCCGTTATGAGGCCCCCTCACCGACTCGGCTTCGCCGAGCCACCTTTCCCCGCAGGGGGAGAGGAATGAGGACAGTGGAGAATTTGATGAAAGCCAAGCTTGGTATGTCACCCATCGCGTGGTGGAATGACGATCTCATCGAACTGAGCGACGACGTCTCGCTCGAGGAGTGCCTGAGGCAGTCCCGCTCGGCCGGATTTACCGGGATGGAGAAAGGACGGCGTTTCCCAGACGATCCTGACGTGATGCTGCCGATCCTCAAGGCGGCCGATGTGACGCTGTGTGGGGGCTGGTTCTCTGGCACGCTGGTCGATGAGGATATTGCGGTCAATAAGGACCGCATTGAGCCCATGATTGCGCTGTTCAAGGCGGTTGGCGCGCCCTGCATCGTCTATGGCGAGGTCGGCCGGTCCATCCAGGGCAAGCGGGAGATTCCCCTGGCGCAGAAGCCAAGGCTCACCGACGATGAAATGAAGGCCTATGCGCGGAAGGTGACCGCATTCGGCGAATGGTGTGCGGACCAGGGCATGCCGCTCTCTTACCACCACCATATGGCCGCCGTGGTCGAGACGGAGCCGGAGCTGGACGCCTTCATGGCGGCCTCGGGCGAAGGCATTCCGCTGCTGCTGGATGCGGGCCATCTTGCCTTTGCGGGCGGGGATGTGCTGCGCGCCATCGACAGGCATCACGCGCGCATCAACCACGTGCATGTGAAGGACATCCGCCGGTCCGTGGTGGACGGGCTGGACCGCAGCAAGCAGAGCTTTCTCGATGCTGTGGCGCTCGGCGCCTTCACTGTTCCGGGCGACGGGTCGCTCGATTTTGGCGCCATCGTGCAGCGCCTTGCCGATCATGGCTATGAAGGCTGGTTTGTGGTCGAGGCGGAGCAGGACCCGGTCAAGAACCCGCCGCTCAAAATGGCGCAGATCGGCCACAAGGAACTGATGCGGGTGATGAGCGCGGCCGGCTACACGGTGGAAACAGAAGGTTTCCCGAAAGGGTGAGTCTTTTGAACCGGTTGTGCTAATGCCTTGCCGAGAAGAATCAAGCAGGAGGCGGGCATGGCGCTGAAGGAAAATGATCTCAAATGGTTCCGCCCGCTTTGGCGGCGGGTGGCGGTGGCCGTGTTCCTGCTGTTGTGGCTTGGATGGGAACTGTTCTTCACCCGGGACAGTTTCTGGGCCCTGCTGGTGGGCGCGGCATTGGCTTATGTGGCCTGGAATTTCTTCTATGCATTCCCAAAGGAGCAGCCCGATGACGCACTCCCCCCTGCTGGTTCGGCCGACGACAAAGACCGGCAAGATCCATGATGTGACGCCGGAAACGGCAGGCTGGACCCATGTCGGCTTCGGGCTGCATAAATTGCAGCCTGGCGAGGCCTATGGTGAAGAGACCGGCGGGCGGGAAGTCTGCCTGGTGCTGGTCAGCGGCAAGGGGCGATTTGCCGTCGACGGCGAGGATTTCGGCGAGTTGGGTGAGCGCATGAGCCCCTTCGAGGGCGCGCCTTGGGCGCTCTATGTGCCCGCGGGGCGGCATTGGGCGGTTGATGCGACTACCTCGCTTGAACTGGCGATCTGTTCCGCGCCTGGCGGCGGCGACCACAGCGCCCGGGTGATTGCACCGGGCACGCATCCCCGGATTACCCGCGGCACGGGCGCCAATGTCCGGCATGTCTACAACATCATGCCCGAGGATGACGGGGCAGCCAATGCGCTGCTGGTGGTCGAGGTGATCACGCCGCAGGGCAATACCTCGTCCTATCCGCCGCACAAGCATGACCAGGACAATCTGCCCCATGAAAGCCAGCTCGAGGAAACCTATTACCATCGCATGAACCCGCCGCAGGGCTTTGCCTTCCAGCGCGTCTATACGGATGACCGGAGCCTGGATGAAGCCATGGCCTTGGAGGATGGCGATGTGACGCTGGTGCCGCGGGGCTATCACCCGGTGGCGACGACTGCAGGCTATGACCTCTATTATCTCAACGTCATGGCGGGGCCCAAGCGCGTGTGGAAATTCCACAACGCGCCTGAGCATGAGTGGATGCTCACATAGGCGGGATCACACGTGCTGGTCGAAGAGGATGACGTTCCCGTCCGGGTCGGTGATTGAGAAATTCGCCGGCCCGGTTGATTCCGGGTCGATGTCGGCGCCGACTTCGATGCCCCCGGTCTTGAGGGCCTGTTGAATTTGCCGGATGTCGGTGAATGTCGGCAGTGTCTCGGAATTGGCGTTCCATCCCGGATTGAAGGTCAGGATGTTCTTGTCGAACATGCCCTGGAACAGGCCGATGACGTGATCACCATTCTTCATGATCAGCCAGTTCTGCGCCTCTTCGCCCATGATCGCGGCGAAGCCCAGTTTTTCGTAGAAGGCGCGAGAGGCAGCGATGTCCTTGACGGCGAGGCTGACGGAAAAGGCGCCGAGTTCCATTTAGTCCTCCCTGATCTGACCAGAGAAGACTATGGGTCATGCCATCCCATCGCAAGCGCCGATGCCTCAGCGCCCTTGGAAGATAGACCTGTCAGCCAGAGGACCGGTGATCTCACTGACCTTGACCGCCCTGCCCTCGTGAACCGAGCGCAGCGCAGCTTCGGCCAGGGCCAGGGCAATCAGCCCATCGGCACCGCTGGGAGAAGCCGGAGATTTTGATTCCACACAATCAATGAAACTGCTGATTTCAAAGGCATAAGCTTCGGTGTAGCGGGTCATGAAGAAATCATGCAGGGGCGGCCGCGTGTAACCGCTGGCGTTGGCAATCTCGATGGACACCGGGCGCTGGTTCTCAGCCGCCACGGCGCCCTTGGAGCCATGCACCTCGATGCGCTGATCATAGCCATAGGTGGCGCGACGCGAGTTGGAGATAGTGGCGTGTTTGCCCGAGGCGGTCGCGAGCATGACCGAGGCGCTGTCATAGTCGCCGGCCGCGCCAATGGCCTTGTCGACCAGCACGGAGGCCTGGGCCGACACGGTCTCGATTTCCTCGCCGAGCAGGAAGCGGGCCATGTCGAAATCATGGATGGTCATGTCGCGGAAGATGCCGCCAGAACGCTTGACGTAATCGGCCGGTGGCGCGCCGGGATCGCGCGAGACAATGGTGACCATTTCCACATCGCCAATTTGCCCATCAGCGATCGCCTGCTTGACCGCGCGGAAATGCGGGTCGAAGCGACGGTTGAAGCCGACCATGAGGGTGGCCCCGGTTTCGTCCACTACCCGGAGGCAGGCCTTCACCCGCTCGACGTCGAGGTCGATCGGCTTCTCGCAGAAGATCGCCTTGCCTGCCCGGGCGAAGCGTTCGATGAGATCGGCATGGGTGTCTGTGGGGGTGCAGATGATGACGGCGTCGATGTCTCCAGCGGCCTCGATCGCCTCGATGCTGCGGACTTCGGCACCATATTGGCCGGCCAAGGCACTGGCGGCTTCAGCCATGGCATCGGCCACAGCGACCAGGTGGGCCTGAGGATTGCCTGTCACGGCCTTGGCGTGGACCTTGCCAATACGGCCCGCACCCAGCAGACCAAAACGAACAGTCATCGAGGAAACTCCAAAGGTATGCGGCCAGCCGCGCCAACCATTTGGAACGAATAATCGTTTTCCCGCGCAAATGAAACAGGAATTCTATCGCTGTTCAGTGTTCGCGTGCCCGTTCCAGCAGGCGTTTGCACTCGAGCAATTCGCGGAGAACCTCGGAGAGCTTGTCCCGCGATTCCTGGTCCAGCGCCGGGCTGGCCAACATCTCGGCTTCCTCGAGTTCGGCCTCGTCGCCGGCCGCTTCGGCCTGCTCGATCATGGGCAGGATTTCGTCGAGCCCCTTGCCCTCGCCAACGGCGATGACATAGCGCGGCCCCTGATCCTTGAGGATTTTCTGGACACCCTTGATGGTGAAACCCTGATCATAGAGCAAGTGGCGAATGCCACGCAGCAGCATGACATCTTCGGGGCGGTAGTAGCGCCGTCCGCCCCCGCGTTTCAGAGGCTTAATGGTAGAGAAGCGGGTTTCCCAGAATCGCAGAACATGCTGCGGGAGGTCTAGCTCATCAGCAGCTTCAGAGATGGTACGGAACGCGTCTGGCGACTTGTCCAAACCGCGACTCTCCCTGGCCCGGGCAACACAAATATTGCCGTTTAAGCTCCTGCTGACCCCGGGGTTTCACGGCAATTTGGCCGACGAATCCAGGCGCGCAAAAGCCTTACTTTCCAGCGCCAACCATAGACTTGTTGATTTTGGACTTCAACACGTTGGAGGGTTTGAACACAAGAACCTGACGCGGCAGGATCGGCACTTCCTCGCCCGTCTTGGGATTCCGGCCAATGCGCTCATTCTTGGAGCGGACCTGAAAGGAGCCGAAGGACGAAAGCTTGACATTGGCGCCGGTCACCAGCGCGTCGGAAATCAATTCCAGCACTCGCTCGACCAGCTCCGCCGATTCCGTTCGGGACAGCCCGACCGACCCGTAGACCGCTTCAGCCAGATCCGCCCGCGTAACCGTCTTCTGCGTCATTTGCGCCCCCATAGTGCCTTGGGTTTGGCGTTCCCGGCCCGGCCAAATGTCCAGACAATGCGACACGGGCATGCAGCCTTGTCGCGCATGAGAAATCCGTCCCAAATCGACGCTGCCTGGTGATCTTGTCGTTCAGGCTTCAGCGCCGGGTTCCTCCACCCGAGAAGAACACTAACGCCTTGAAACGCTTGAGGTCAATGCGCTTCGCGCCGTCCCACCCGGTCACATTTTCGGTTCGGGGACGGTTGGCCGGATCATTCTACCAGCGGATGAGCGAAGCGCCCCAGGTGAACCCACCGCCCATAGCTTCAAGCATGACCAAATCACCCTGCTTGATGCGCCCGTCGGCAACGGCGACGCTGAGCGCCAGCGGCACGGATGCAGCAGAGGTGTTGGCGTGGATATCAACCGTGGTCACCACCTTCTCGGGCGGCAATCCAAGCTTGGCCCCTGCCCCGTCAATGATGCGCTTATTGGCCTGGTGCGGCACGAACCAATCGAGGTCGTCGACGGTATAACCGGCCTGTTCGAGCGTGGCATAGACCACATCGGTGATTTTGCCGACGGCGTGGCGGAACACCTCTGGTCCCTGCATATGCACATGGCCGGTGGTGCCCGTGGTCGAGGGGCCACCATCGACATAAAGCTTGTCCCAGTGGCGGCCATCCGAGCGCAGGGCCGAGGTCAGCACACCGCGTTCCGGATCGCCGGGGGCTGCGTCGACCCGTTCCATAACAACGGCTCCAGCACCATCACCGAACAGCACGCAGGTGGTGCGGTCGTTCCAGTCCAGCAGGCGGGAGAAGGTCTCAGCGCCGATGACCAGCACCCGGCGCGCCATGCCGTTCTTGATGTAGCTATCAGCAGTCGCGACGGCGTAGACGAAGCCCGAGCAGACGGCCTGGATATCGAAGGCAAAGCCGTGGTTCATGCCCAGCTTCATCTGCACAAGCGTGGCGGCACTGGGGAAGGTGTAGTCCGGTGTGGTGGTGGCCACAATGATCAGGTCAATGGCTTCGATCGCGATGCCGGCATTATCCATGGCGGCCCGCGCCGCGGCGGCGGCCAGATCGGAGGTATATTCACCTTCAGCGGCGATGTGTCGTTCCTTGATGCCGACGCGCTGCTGGATCCACTCGTCGGACGTGTCGACAGTCTTAGCCAACTCGTCATTGGTGACGACCCTGGCCGGCAAGTAGCTGCCGACCCCACGAATGACGGAACGAATAGTGCTGGTCACGCCGAATTGGCCTCGGTCTCGGAAGGCAAACCGGGGTCTGCCTTGTTGATGGGAAAACGCTGCATAGTATCGCCAACCTTGTCCATGAGGCGGCTTCGAGCCATTTCATAGGCCAGGCCCAGGGCACTCTTGTAGCCAATTTCGTCAGTACCGCCGTGGGACTTGATGACGATACCGTTGAGGCCCATGAACACGCCACCATTGACGGTGCGGGGGTCCATCTTGCGGCGCAGGGCGTTGAGGGCGGACGAGGCCAGCAGAGCCCCGATCCGGCTCATCCAGGTTGCCTTGAGCGCCTGGCGCAGATAGGTGGCCACCTGCCGGGCCGTGCCTTCGGCGGTCTTGAGCGCGATATTGCCCACAAAGCCTTCGGTGACGACGACGTCGACCGTACCCTTGCCGATGTCGTCCCCTTCCACAAAGCCGTGATAGGTGAAACCGGCGCCGCTGGCCTCGGTGAGAATCTTGCCGGCTTCCTTGATCGACTCGAGACCCTTGACCTCTTCGGTGCCGACATTGAGCAGACCCACGGTCGGCGAGTCAGAATCGAACAAAGCCCGGGCCAGCGCTGAGCCGAGGATGGCATAATCGACCAATTGGCGGGCATCCGCGCCGATGGTCGCGCCCATATCGAGCACGATAATGTCGGAGCGCAGCGTCGGCCAGATGGCGGCGATGCCGGGACGTGAAATACCTTCCATGGGCCTGAGGCAGAAGGTCGCCATGGCCATGAGGGCGCCGGTATTGCCGCCCGAGATGGCGACATCGGCCTCCTTGTCCCTGACCGCCTGGATGGCCATCCACATGGACGAAGTGCCCTTGCCCTTGCGCAGGGCCTGGCTGGGCTTTTCATCCATGGCGATGACGGTTTCGCAATGGCGCACCGTCGAGACCGGCTTCAGGGCCGGGAATTCTTCGAGCAAGGGCTCGATCTGGTCCTTGAGGCCATGAAAGATGAAGCGCGTATTCTTGCGCTCCTTAAGGGCCAGATGGGCACCATGGATGACTGCTCGCGGAGCGTGATCGCCGCCCATGGCATCCACGGAAATCGTTATAGAATCGGTCATTTTAGCCCGTTTTTCGGCCCGCATTGGCGGGCAAGCAAACATATCCCATCAACGGGTCGGCGCAAGCCCTTGGGGGCCTGGCCCTAGCTCTGGTCTTCGCCATCGCGCTTCAATCGCGCCAATTTGGCGAATGGTCCTTGCTCCTTGTCACCGACCTCAACGCCCAGTGAATCCAGGGTTTCTCCCGGCAGACGCGGATAGGGATCAAGCGCCAGCGCAAGCGTTTCGAGCAGCAGAGTACTCAAATCCACTTCCGGTCCATCGATGTGGTCGGGGAAATCATCGTCTTCAAGGTCCACGAAGACTTCCGCACCCGGCGCCGGCGCCTGCGCATCCCGCGGCGCAGGCAGAAACACGCGGTCGATAGCCTCGGAAATGGTTTCGGCAACCGGCTCGAAACTGACCACAGAGGCCTGGGTCACACTGGCGTCCAGATGTCCGAGCGCGCGCAGGCCGCCACGCAATGGCGACACCGTGAGGTTGGCGACGAAACGCTCGACCGAGAGAATGTTCATGGCCTCGGCAATGGCCTTGCGGGTCTCGGCGTCGGCATCGACAGCAATGGACCGACCGGCTGCGGGCAGTTTGTCGATGCGAACGACCGCGTCAAATATCGGCTCGCTCTGCCGGCTCATGCTGCCGCCTCGAAGCGCACCACACCGCCAGTTATGGCCTCGACCGGCTGGCTTGCCAATTCGGCGTCCCGCTCCATGATGTAGCCGGCGAGCGCGCGCAGTTCGGGCGAATCGTCGCCATCGAAGATATTGCGCGCCAGCACACCGGCCAGAGCGTCGATGTCATTGCGGTCCATGGCTTCATTCATTGCCGCCAGGAGACCGAAGAAGATGTTGCCCATTTTCTGAATCTTCTTGGGGACCCCGAGGTCGGACACGCCCATTTCCCTGAGCGAACGGTCCATATCCTTGAAGAACAGGTCGAATACGGACTGGCTGAATTCCCTGGCCGCTTCCGGGCCATGGCGCAGGCGGCGGAACAGCAGGGCCATGTGCAGGCTGATCATGTCGAAGCGCCCGGTGACAGTGTCTGGAACACCCCATTGGGCGTAGAAGACGGGCCGCCGGGATTGCGCCACAATGGAATTATAGACGGCATATACCGGCTCTGAGGCGGCCTTCTTGCGAAACAAGGACAGGATCATGGGATTGCGCTCGGCGTCGGTATCGGTCAAACACTTGGCAGATCGGGATGCCGGATCATTGCCAGCTTGCCAGACGGCCAAGTTGACAGCTACACATTCCGGCGGCCAAAGGGCACGCGCCCAAGTGTCACGCCTATAGTCGACAGCCATCGGGAAAGTCAAATTCATGCCTCTGCGAATTGCGAAAGCCTCCGTTGCCGCGGCCGTTCTTGCCGTTGCGCTCGCCGGCTGCACCAGCAGCACATCGCTGGTCTCAAAGCGGACCCAGGGATACGACATTCCGGACTCGGCCTTGCAGCAGATCCGCCCCGGCCAGAGCCAGCAACTGGTTACGCTGGTGCTGGGCTCGCCGCAGTCGACGAATACCTTTGGCGATCGCACCGCCTGGTACTATGTGGAAACCAAGGTCAACCAGACCTCGTTCGGCCTGACCATGGTCGAGGAACGGACCGTGCTGGCAATCTATTTCGACAGGAACAAGAAGGTGATCGAGCGCGCTGTCTATGCGCTTCAGGACGGCAAGGCCATCAATATCGAGACGCGGCGGACGCCGTCCTTCGGTGAAGACGCCACGTTCATCGACACTATCCTGTCCTCGTTCTAACACCCGAGCGACGCCGAGAATGTGAGCCCCGGAGTTCTTTCCGGGGCTTTTTGCTGCTCAGGCGCGGGCCTGACGCATGGCCCCGAAGCCGAGCAGCAATATGGTCAGCGTGGCCACGGGAATGGCCAGGATGTTGATGGCTTCCCACCCCACCAGTTGCAGCAGGACCCCCGAGCTCAGCGATGCGATCGCGCTGGAGCCGAACACGATCTGCTCGTTGACGGCCTGCACCCGCCCTGCCTCCTGCGGCCGGTAGCTGGTGGCCAGCATGGCCGTCGAGCCGATGAAGCCGAAATTCCAGCCCAGGCCGAGCAGAACAAGAGCCGCGGTAAAATGGGTGACGGTGATGCCGTTGAGCGCAATGACCGCGCAAGCAATGATCAGCAACAGGCCAATGGCGGTGACGAGACTGGCGCCAATGCGCTTGATGATGGCGCCCGTGACGAAGCTGGGCGCGAACATGGCCACCACATGCCACTGGATGGCCCCGGCAGCCTCGGTGGGCGAGTGGCCGCACAGATGCACCATGGCCAGGGGCGCGGCGACCATGATCAGCGTCATGAGCGCGTAGCTGAGCGCGGCACCGAGCATGGGTAGGACGATTTCCGGCTGGCGCAGCAATTCGGAGAGCGGGCGCCCCTTGTCGGTGATGGTTCCTGGCGCCACCGTGGGGGCCAGGCGGGTTGCCGAGAGCACGAGGACCGAGGTGAGCGAGAGAATGGCGATGACCAGGAAACTGGCGGCGTATTCGGCCCCCTCGATCCAGGTGCGGGTCAAGGCGCTGAGCTGGGGCCCGAAGAAGCCCGCTGCCACGCCGCCGAACATGACCCAAGATATCGCCTGGCTCTTGAGGTCCGGCTCGACGCTGTCGGCGGCCGCGAAACGCACCTGCTGCATGAAGGCGCCTGACATGCCCACGAAGAACAGTCCGGCGGCGAACAGATAGAAATTGCCCAGGATGATGGCGATGGTCGCCAGGATCGAGGCCGGAATGCCGATCGACGCCCCCAGCATCAGCCCGCGGGTGCGGCCGAGGCGGTAGATGATCATGGTGGCCGAGGAGGTGGTCAGGGCCAGCCCCACGATCATGGCGGTGACCGGCAGGGTGGCCGCCGAGGGATCGGGCGCCAGATTGACCGCGGCCAACGCCGCCACCGACATCACAATGGAGGAATTGGACCCGCCAAGAGCCTGAACGGCCGACAGGAGGCCGATATTTCTGATCGATTGGCTGCGGTCTGATGACATGGGATCGCCCTCTGGATTGATGGCGAGTGCGCGCGCCCAGCGGACGCGTTACCGCTCCATCTGTCAGTTCAAATCTGCACCGCTCGAACGGGCGATGGAATCAAGCGCGGCATTGACCAGGCCCGAGGCGTCGTCCTCGTAGAAGGCCCGGGCCACATCGACATATTCGGTGATGACCACACGCGGCGGAATGTCCTTGCGGCGCAGCAATTCGAATGCGGCAGCACGCAGGATGGCGCGGAGCGTGGCATCGACCCGTTCGATCGGCCAGCCTTCGTTGAGGGCCTTATCGACCGAGGGGTCGATTTCGAGCTGGTGCTTGGTTACGCCGGTCACGATCTGACGGAAGAAATCGGCATCGGCGGGCAAATACTGCTCGCCTTCGACCTCCCGGCCCAGATGGAAAGCGCCGAACTGGGCCAGCGTGTCTTCCAGGGTCGCCCGGCCGATATCCATCTGATAGAGGGCCTGTACAGCTGCAAGGCGTGCGGCGCCGCGCTGGTTGGCTGGGCGCGTGGCACCTGGGTCGCGTCTGGAGTGGTCAGTCATCTAGTTGTTCAGTTTCGCTTTCACGTCGGAAAGGGCGATTGCGGCGCGCGCCGCGTCCCCGCCCCTGTCCTGGTCATTCACATGGGCCCTGATCCAGGCCTGTGCCTCGTTTTCTACCGTCAGGATGCCGATGCCAAGAGGCAATGCATCGACAACGGCCAATTCCGCCAGCGCCCTGATACTCTCATTGGCTACGGAAACATAGTGGTTGGTCTGCCCCCTGATGACGCAGCCCAGCGCCACATAGCCGTCGAAACGCCCGGTTTCAATCGCCATTGCCATAGCCACGGGCACTTCCATGGCGCTGGGCACAGCGATGACCTCGAATGAGGCGCCCGCTTTTTCAAGGGCGGCGACCGCACCGCGCTTCATTTCATCGGCGATGTCGGGATAAGCGCGCCCTTCGACGATGAGGAAATGGAGACCCTTGCCCGCCTCCGGCGGAAGCGGAAACCGCACACCATAGGAATCCATGATCGACCTCCCCTGTTGCTGGAGCCGATCCATGATAGCGCAAAGCAGGCGCGTCCGGCAGCGTTACCTCGACCGGGGATGAACGAATCGTTCTGCCCCGGCAGCCAGGCCAGTTAGTCCTCGTCCTCGGGCAGTATCTTGTCGTCCCGCGCCAGATCAGCAAGGAAAGACCGGAAATCATCCGCCGCCGAGAAGTTCTTGTAAACGCTGGCAAATCGAACGAAGGCGACGTCATCAAGACCCTTGAGGCCCTCCATGACATATTCGCCGATCTGATCGGAAGTCACCTCGACATCGCCCAGGCTCTCGAGCTGGCGGACGATGCCGGAGATCATCCGTTCGACCTTTTCAGGTTCCACCGAACGCTTGCGCAGCGCGGTGTTGACCGAACGAGCCAGTTTTTCGCGGTCGAACGGCACCTTGCGGCCGGTCTTCTTGACCACCGTCAGATCGCGCAGCTGCACACGCTCGAACGTCGTGAACCGACCGCCGCAGCCATTGCAGACGCGGCGGCGGCGGATAGCGCCCGAATCCTCAGTCGGGCGGCTATCCTTCACCTGGGTATCGTCATTGCCACAATAAGGGCAGCGCATGGCGGACCTTTTGGATGTTAGCCGTAGATCGGGAAGCGATCGGTGAGGGACTTCACCTTGGCTCGCACTTCCGCTTCAACAGCGCCATTATTGTCATCGCCATTGGTCTTGAGACCATCGAGTACCTCGATGATCAGTTCGCCGATGAGCTGGAATTCCGCCTCGCCGAAACCGCGCGAGGTGCCCGCGGGTGTCCCCAAGCGCACGCCGGAGGTGATGGCAGGCTTTTCCGGATCAAACGGCACGGCGTTCTTGTTGCAGGTGATGTGCGCCCGGCCGAGGGCGGTCTCGGTGGCCTTGCCTGTCAGGCCCTTGGGCCGCAGATCGACCAGCATCAGATGGTTGTCGGTGCCACCCGAAACAATATCGACGCCGCCCTTCACCAGCGTGTCGGCAAGCACCTTGGCGTTGGCAACAACCTGCTTGGCATAGGACTTGAATTCAGGCGAGAGCGCTTCCTTGAAGGCAACCGCCTTGGCAGCGATGACATGCATGAGCGGCCCGCCCTGAATACCCGGGAAGATGGCCGAATTGATCTTCTTGGCGATGGCCTCATCATTGGTGAGGATCAGGCCGCCGCGCGGTCCGCGCAAGGTCTTGTGCGTGGTGGTGGTCGCGACATGAGCGTGCGGGAATGGGCTGGGATAGACCCCACCAGCCACAAGCCCCGCCACATGGGCCATATCCACAAACAGGATTGCTCCGACCTCGTCGGCAATGGCGCGGAACTCGGCCCAGTCCATCACGCGCGAATAGGCGGAGAACCCGGCCACGATCATCTTGGGCTGATGCTCGCGGGCGAGCGAACGCACCTGATCCATATCGACATATCCGTCCTGCTGGCGCAGGCCGTATTGAATGGCATTGAACCACTTGCCCGACTGGTTCGGCTTGGCACCGTGAGTCAGGTGTCCGCCGGCATCCAACGACATGCCGAGAATGGTATCGCCGGGCTGAATCAACGCCTGATAGACGCCCTGGTTCGCCTGTGAGCCGGAGTTTGGCTGCACATTGGCGAATTCGACCCCGAAGAGCTGCTTGGCGCGCTCAATGGCCAGGGTCTCGGCGACATCGACATATTGGCAGCCGCCATAGTAGCGCTTGCCCGGATAGCCTTCGGCATATTTGTTGGTCAGCACAGAACCCTGCGCTTCCAGCACCGCCTGAGAAACAATGTTTTCCGAGGCGATCAGCTCGATTTCATGCTGCTGGCGGCCCAATTCGTCCTGAATGGCTTTGGCCAGTTCCGGATCAGTCTGGGCGACTGAAGCGGAGAAGAAATTCGGGAACAAGGGCAAAGACGTGGCGGCGCTCATGGGGCGGTTACCTCGTTGACGGTCGAATGGGTCGGCGTGGAAAGGCCTTTATCACGGGGTAAATCGCGATTCCAAGGCCAACGGAGATGTGTGGAAGCGTCTGTTGAAAGCATGGGGCTCCCCTGGTTGCAGTTGGGTGCCCAGGCGAGCGGCTCACTCAGGTTCGCGTTCCCCGATGGTTACCCATCTCTTCTCGCCAGTCGCGCGAACAGCCCTGTTATGCCGCATGGCGGGCCAGAGTGGAAGAGGAAAGCTTGGCGATCAGGCAAATTTGCCGGGCGGCGGCGCAGGCCGATCCGGCCCCTGCTCCAGCTTGCGCCTGAGCTTGGCCAGGGCAACGCGCTGCATCTGCAACCTGGTGGCATTGAGCGGCGTGATCACGACAACCTCGGTGCCGGTCGCCGCGTCGATTGCGGCGACACGCATTTGCTGCCCCATCTGGACAAACTCGAACAGAACGTCGCGGTCGCTCATCGCCACTGCCTCCGCCAGCCAGCATAGCGGAGTCGGATCAAATGAAAAACGGGCCCCCTGCTCGCGCAGAAAGCCCGTTTGTCGAAATTGCTGTGGCGTCGATCAGGTGAAGCTGACCTTGCCCTCTTCATCGAACTTGTAGACGTCGTCGCGGAAGCTGACGGTCCCCTGACGGTTCGCCCAGGCGGTGATGTAGGTGGTGTGGATCGGCATCTGCGTCTTGAGGCTGACATCGAGCCGCTCGAGCGAAGCGAAGGTCTGGTCGACCCGGGACTGGTCCCAATCGCCATTGTCGCGCAATAGCCAGGCAACGAGCTGATTGACGCCGTCCACGCGCACGCAGCCGGAGGAATGGAAGCGGGCATTCTCGCCGAACAGCGCCTTGGTCGGCGTATCGTGCAGATAGACGTCGTGCGGATTGTAAAAGTTGATCTTGCAGTGGCCCATCGAATTCTCGGCGCCGGGCTCCTGGCGATACATGTAGTTCACCTCACGATCACTGATGTTGGACCAGTTGATCGTCGACGGATCAATGGTATTGCCATTGCCATCATAGATGAAGATGTGCTGCTTCGCCAAATATTCCGGGTCTTCCAGCATATATTTGGTGAGGTCCTGCCGGACCAGAGACTTGGGCACATGCCAATAGGGATTAAAATTGACCTGGTGAATCTTGCTGGCCAGGATCGGGGTAGCCCGCTCGACACGGCCAACAACCGCGGTGTGACGCTGCTCGACCATGCCACCACCGACCGCCTCGATGGTAGCGGCGGGGATGTTGACGACCACGTAGCGGTCGGTCAGCTGCGGCGCCATGTTCTGGACGCGGGTGTAGTTGAGATAGAGCTGCTGCAGGCGGGTGGCGGCCGGCACATTGAGGGCGTACCAGGTGGCCTCATCGATCCAGCCATTGACGATCAGGCCGTGGCGGGCCTGGAACACGCGCACGGCGCGGTCAGTATCGGCATCGAAGATATCGCTGGCGAATTCGACAAGCGGCATGTCGCCCGACGAAATCAGGCGGCGCTTGAGCTGGACGACAGCGGGGTCGGACTTGCCAAGATTGAGCTTGAAAGCGCGCTGCGGCACCTCTTCCCAGCCGCCGGCGGCAACGAAAGGCTCGTATTGCGAGATGGCAAGCTGCAGGTTGTGCAGCGTGTCATAAGATAGGATGGGTTCATTGGTGGCGATCGTGGCAGCCGCCGCGGCGGTGTTGCTGTTCGGATCGGCCTCGTTGATGACGCGGCTGCGCGACATCATGTCGTAAAGCGAATCCTGCGCCCAAGCCGGCACGGTAGCCGATGCCCCCGCTACTGCCAGAGACCTGATGAAGTTACGTCGCGTCAGCCGCATACAACCACCTTAGAATGAGCCCGCCATTTGCTGCGGCGATAGCACCGCGCCCGCATCGTTCACAATCGCCTCAACGCCTTGTGAACCCTTTTCGGACGGCTTTTAGCCATGCCAGCAAATGGTTTCCAACCAGGTAATTTCCGCTGCCCGCGATTTGCGGCACAAATAAGAAACGCCGGCCTTTCGACCGGCGTCTTCCCAGCAGTTGTGGCATGGAGGCAACACATGCCGCCAGCTGCCGCTCATTGGTGCCCTTGCGGACCGCCAGATCAGAGCTTGTAGAGGATCTGGTCGACCCAGAAACGCTCGAGGCGGGCCAGAGCCTTGTTCAGGCCATCGAATTCCTCGTCACCCAGGCCACCGACCTTGTCGATGGATTTGAGGTGGCGGTCATAAAGCTCGTCAATCACTTCGGCCACTTCTTCACCCTTGGGCGTGAGCTTGATGCGGACCGAGCGACGGTCGGTGCGCGAGCGCTCCTGGAAGATGTAGCCGGTCTCGACCAGCTTCTTGAGATTGTAGGACACATTGGAGCCGAGGTAGTAACCGCGCGAGCGCAGCTCGCCGGCGGTCAGTTCAGCATCGCCAATGTTGAACATCAGAAGGGCCTGGACGGGGTTGATGTCATCCCAGCCCATGCGATCGAATTCGTCCTTGATCAGATCGAGAAGACGGCGGTGGAGACGCTCCACCCGGGAGACGGCTTCCAGATAAAGGGGCTTGAGACCCTCGTTCCGTTCCGGGGTAAGCGCCTCGGCCGCGTTCGACTTGATTGCCATTTGTGCCTCACTGTCTCATCACGTGCGATTTTTCGCATCTCATGGGGCCAAACTAGGGCCACCCAACTAAGATCGCCCTAAGCCACACGCTTAAAACTATCTTACTGGAAAGCAATGAGAATTTGGCTTAATGGCGCCTTACCCAGGGTGAGAAACTTGTAACCATTCCGAGGCGTTAACGCCGCCATGGCAGGCGTTGGCGCCCCTCAATCGGCGTGGGCGCGGGCGAAGCGCAGGCTGAGCGCAAAGATCAGGACAATAGCCGCCAACAGGATCAGGCGGACCACAAAGCCGAACATGCTCATGCGAATATCGGCATTGCCGGCCAGATAGAGCGCCAGTTCCAGAGCCGTGACGCCGACCAGCAGGACGGCACCCCAGCTGGCCCTGATCCAGAGACCGACAGCGGCGAAGAGCTTGGCGAGGCAGAACACGGCCAGATACACAAAGGCCGTAGAGCCCATCGCAGTGATCGGACTGAGCGACCCCGTATTGACCCCTAGCAAGCGGGCAGCGTCGTTCAGTCCCAGGACCAGCGCCAGAATGGCGACGATCCGGATGTAGAGCGACAGATTGGGGGCCTGAAACAGCATTGCGGCTTGATACTCCGCATCCGGGCCTGCGACAAGCAGTGGCTTGGACGGCGTGGCAGCGGCTGGTAACTAGAGCCGCACAAGGAGTTGCCCCATGACGCAGAACTGGCCCCGGCACGATATGAGCTTTCTCGGCGGACGGCGGTTGCGCCGCCATCGCCAGGCTGAGTGGAGCCGGTCCATGGTGCGCGAATCCGAGCTGCTGCCGCGCGACCTGATCTGGCCCCTCTTCGTTATCGAGGGGCAGAACGAAAAGACCCAGATCAAGACCATGCCGGGGGTCGAGCGGCTGTCGATCGACCTGATGGTCGAGGCGGCCCGGTCGGCTCGTGATGCCGGCATCCCTGCCCTGGCGATCTTTCCCAACACCCCGGACCATTTGCGCAGTGAAAGTGCCGTGGAGGCCTACAATCCGGACAATCTGATGTGCCGGGCGCTGAAGGCCATCAAGGACGCCGTGCCCGGGATCGGGCTGATTGCCGATGTGGCGCTGGACGAATATTCCAGCGACGGCCAGGACGGGCTGGTGCGGAACGGCGAAATCCTCAATGACGAAACTGTCGAGGTCATGGTCAAATCGGCGCTGGTGCAGGCGCGGGCCGGCGCGGACATCATCGCCCCCTCCGACATGATGGACGGGCGGGTCGCTGCCATCCGCACGGCGCTGGATGCCGAGGGCTTCGAGCATGTGCAAATCATGTCCTATGCCGCCAAATATGCGTCGTGCTTTTATGGGCCGTTCCGTGAGGCAGTTGGTTCGGGCAGCCGGCTCAAGGGCGACAAGCGCACCTATCAGATGGACTATGCCAATGCGGACGAGGCCCTGCGCGAAATCGAGCAGGACATAGCCGAGGGGGCCGATAGCATCATGATCAAGCCCGGCCTGCCCTATCTCGACGTGATCCGGCGGGCGCGGGACGCCTTCAATGTGCCGCTCTACGCCTACCAGGTGAGCGGGGAATACGCGATGATCGAGATGGCGGGCGCGGCCGGCGCGATCAACCGCGATGCCGCTGTGCTCGAAAGCCTCTGGGCCTTCAAACGCGCCGGAGCCAATGGCGTGCTCACCTATTTCGCGCTGGAGATGGCTCGGAAGCTGGGTGGTTAGGCAAGCTTCCGGCTGGCCAGCAAACCAACCTGCTTGGTCACATTGATGCGGCCGCCTCCAGCGGCGAGCGCGTTCTCTATGGCGGTGCGGAAGGTCTGTTGCTGCTCAGGCGGCGCCCTGTCGCCGGGTGGATATGAGGTCAGGGCCAGGAAGACCGTTTCTGGGTCGGTGACGTCCATGATGTCGGGATGTATCGCCAAGGTTACATTGCCGAACGCTGCGCGCATCAGGGCCTGCGCCCGATCCAGATCGAAGGATTCGGCGGACGGATCGTGCGGGGCACTGCCGAACACGGTCGTCAGCCGGTAGAGCTCGCGCATATTCTCTCTGCCATTGGTGGTCACCACCAGGGCTCCGCCTGGCGTGAGTACACGGTGGAACTCGGCCATGGCCCCTTCCTGATCGGCCACGTGATACATCATATGCATGGCGATCACGACGTCGAAGCTGCCGTCGGCGAAGGGCAGATGCGCGGCGTCGCCGGTCTGACCCTTGAGGCTAGTGAAAGGCAGGAGGCTGCAGCGTGCGAGCGCCTCCGTCACCATGCCAGGTGACTGGTCGAACAGCGTCAATTCGATACCGCTTGTCAGAACCGGGGCGGCTTCGGGCCAGAACCAGGCGGGGCCGCAACCGACATCGAGAACCGAACCGCCCTGCTGTTGCATTGGTATCTGTTGCGCTACCCAGGTGAACCACGGCACCTCGGCGCGACCAAAGCCATGCAGCCTGGCGCGTGCCGCCAGCCTGGAACTGTCGGAGTATTGCTGGTCCATGCCCTGGGTGATGGTCGACACAATGCTTCTCCCTCGGATTGGCACGTCTGCTGCGCCCATTTCCCTGCTCTCGGGCCGATCACATTTGTGTGCCCAGCCCCCTTGCAACGCGCGCTGGCGGTGACAATGTTTGCAGCATGACACAGAACTTTGCCAGCCGCCCCCAATTGCCCGATCCTGCGACCGCGCCCGAGCTGTTCGACGGGCTGCTGACGCGACGGGCCATGGCGTATCTTATCGACGTGATGATCATGTCTGTCCTGGTGCTGGTCATTTCGCTGATCGGGGCGATCCTGGGGTTCTTCACCTTCGGGCTGGCCTGGGTGTCGCTGATTTTCGCGGTTCCGGCGGCGATCATCATCTATTATGCGGCCACGCTGGGGTCGGCCCGCCGGGCCACGGTGGGCATGCAGATGATGGATATCGTCCTTACCCCGACCCGCGGCCAGCCGCTGGATGGGTGGATGGCGATCCTGCATGCTCTGGTCTTCTGGATCACCATCTGGATCTGCTGGCCGGTGACCCTGCTGTTCGCACTGTTCACCCCGCGCCGGCAGATGATCCACGACCTGATCATGGGCACGCTCATGGTGCGCCGCTCACCCATGGCACGGCATTGGCAGCGCATGCGGATGGCCGATCAACAGGGCGTTTGAGGCGTTGCGGGGGGTGCGGCGGAGCGCTACACTGATTCGATACGCATCAATGGGTCTTCGATGACCGATCAGACGCCGGAAACAACCCAGCTCTTCCTGACAGCGGCCATGCCATGTCCCTACCTGCCGGGGAAGATGGAGCGGAAGCTCTTCACGCATTTGAGCGGGCGCCGGGCTTCGATGCTGCACCAGTTGCTCAGCGATAACGGCTTCCGCCGCAGCCAGAACCTGATCTACCGGCCTGCCTGCGAGGGCTGCAATTCGTGCCAATCGGTGCGCATCGTGGCGCGCGAATTTGCACCCAACAAGCGGTTCCGCCGGGTGCGGCGGCACAATGCCGACATCGGGGTTGCGGTACAACCGACCGTGGCAACGATCGAGCAATACGAGCTGTTCAAGCGCTATCTGGATGCGCGCCATGCCGGTGGCGGCATGACGCAGATGAGCTACCAGGACTATGAGTTCATGGTCGAGGATACGCCGGTGCAGTCCGTGCTGGTCGAATACCGCCTGCGAGACCTGCCCGACCAGCCGCTGGTGGCGGTAGCGTTGACCGATGTGATGCCGGACGGCCTTTCCATGGTCTATTCGTTCTATGATCCGGACATGGCTGATCGCAGCCTTGGCACCTTCCTCATTCTCGACCATATCGAACAGGTGCGCTCGGCGGCCCTCAGCTATGTCTATCTGGGCTATTGGGTGAAGGACTCGCCCAAGATGGCCTATAAGGGCGACTACCGGCCGCTTGAAGTGCAGCGGGGCTCGCTGGGCTGGACCCGGCTGGAAGAGTAGCGCTCACACCACGATATCGAAAACGATCAGGCCATCGCGCCCACCATCAAGGGCCGCGACTAGGCGGCCGCCAGCAGCCTTGTGGGCAGGGTGCACAAGATAGGCATCGCGCGCCGCCGCATCCGCAAAATCCATGGTGAACCCCTCTGTGTATCCCTGATGCAGACCTTCCGGGGAGGCATTGGCACCATGGCTCATGTCCAGGAAGCCAGGGACAAGTTCACGCAGCGATTCAAGTTCGGCGTAAAGGGAGGCCTTTTCTGCGGCGGTGACTTCCGGGCGGAAGCGGAGGAGAACGATGTGGCGGATCAATTCGTTGAGTCTCCAGAGTCGGTTAGGCGCAGCACTTCATGTCGTGCATCCGTCGAAGGCCCCTCACCCGGCGCTCCGCGCCGACCTCTCCCCCAGGGGGAGAGGTAAGAGACCGTGCTTGTTGAGGTGTCGTCCGGCCCTGCGATCAACCATTCGCGCATAGCTCTCATGGCCTTCTCTTCTCAAACCGCGCCACTGGCGCGTTTTGCCCTGCGGGACGGTTTGAAGCTCTCCTGGCGTTCCTCGCTCCAATCTCTCCACTGGAGAGATTGGTTGCCTCCGGGAAGCGCTCGTCACCCTCTAAACCTATTGTTCCGCGGGAACCCTGTCGGGGGCTGGCGGCCGGCGCTGGCGCGGTCGCCGAGCCAGTCGACCAGTTCCTCGGTGGGCTTGGAATAGGTACGGCCGGAACTGTCTGTCCAGGTGAGACCATCAGCGGCATAGAAAGTCTTGATGTCGGAAATGCCACCATCCTTGTAGCGCTGCAGACGCACACCCTTGCCACGGGCCATGGCGGCCAGTTGGCTCAGCGGGAAGACAAGCAGCTTGCGGTTTTGCCCGATGACAGCAACCCGGTCGCCATCGCAGGGGACGATCAGGCGGGCTTCGTCGGGCAATGAGACATTGAGGATCTGCTTGCCCTTGCGGGTATTGGCGATGAGATCATCCTCGTTGACGACAAAGCCATAACCAGCCGAGGAGGCCACGATCCGCTTCTTGCCCGGCGAATAGACGAAGAGATCGACAATGTCCTGCCCCTCTTCAATATCCACCATGATGCGCACCGGCTCGCCCTGTCCCCGGCCGCCGGGCAGCTTGTCGGCACCCAAAGTATAGACTTTGCCGCCGGTGGTGAGCATCAGGAGCTTGTCGGTGGTCTCGCAGTTGAATGCCAGTTTCAGCCGGTCGCCAGCCTTGAAGCCCTTTTCGTCCGTAGGGGCATTGTGTCCCTTGGGCGCGCGAATCCAGCCCTTCTCCGAGAGGATAACGGTGATCGGCTCGCGCTCGATCATGGCCTCGGAAATCTCGGCAGCATCAGCAGCGGGGGCCGCGCCGAAGATCGTACGGCGGGCGCCGAGCGCATGCGGGGTCGTGCCATCTGCCTCGAACAGCGGATAGGCCTTTTTGAGCGTTTCGACCTGCTTGGCGATCTCCCCCCAAAGGCGCTTATCGGAGGCGAGCAGGGCTTCGAGCCTGCCCTTTTCCTCAGTGAGGGTCTTGTGTTCCTGCTTGAGTTCGATTTCCTCAAGCTTGCGCAAGGACCGCAGGCGCATATTGAGGATGGCTTCGGCCTGGTTGTCGGTGAGATTGAAGGCTGCAATCAGCCTCGCCTTGGCATCGTCTTCCTCGCGGATGATGCGAATGACCTCATCGAGGTTGAGGTAGGCGATGATGTAGCCTTCGAGCACTTCGAGGCGGTTGGCGATCTGCTCCAGCCGATGCTCGGAGCGCCGAACCAGCACAACCTTGCGATGGTCCAGCCAGGCGCGCAGGGCATCGGCCAGGCTCATCACGCGCGGCGTGGTGCCGTGATCCAGGACATTGAGATTGAGGCTGAAGCGGACTTCGAGCTCAGTGAGCTTGAAGAGCTGCTCCATGAGGATGACAGCATCGACGGTGCCAGCGCGCGGTTCGAGAACCAGGCGGATATCGTCAGCGCTTTCGTCCCGGACGTCCTTGAGCAGCGGCAGCTTCTTGGCCAGCAGCAGTTCGGCAATCTTTTCAACCAGACGCGATTTCTGCACGCCATAGGGGATCTGGGTGACGACGATCTGATAGACGCCCCTGCCCTTTTCTTCCTTCTCCCAGATGGCGCGGTGGCGGAAGGCGCCACGGCCCGTCTCGTAGGACTGGACGATGGACGAGCGGCTTTCCACCATCTGGCCGCCCGTGGGGAAATCAGGACCGCGAATGAGATCATCCATGCTGGGCGGCGCAAACGGATCGGGATGGATCAGATCATCGGTTGTCGCATCGGGGTGATGGATGAGCTTGAGCGCAGCATTGCACAGCTCGACCACATTGTGGGGCGGAACCGAGGTCGCCATGCCCACCGCGATACCGGTGGAGCCATTGGCTAAGAGGTTCGGGAAGTTGGACGGGAGCACGACGGGTTCTTCGTCCTCGCCGTCATAGGTCGGCTTGAAATCGATGGCGTTCTCGGTGATGCCCTCGAGCAGACGGGTCGCCACATCGGTCATGCGGCTTTCGGTGTAACGCATGGCCGCTGGGCTATCGCCATCAATATTGCCGAAATTGCCCTGGCCATCGACCAGCGGATAGCGGAGCGCAAAATCCTGCGCCAGGCGCACCAGCGCGTCATAGATCGACTGGTCGCCATGGGGGTGGAACTTACCGATGACGTCGCCGACGATGCGGGCAGACTTCTTGTAGCCCTGGTTCGGATCGAGCCGCAAAAGGCGCATGGCATGCAGGATGCGGCGGTGCACGGGCTTGAGGCCGTCGCGGGCATCGGGCAGCGCGCGCTGGGTGATCGTGGACAGGGCGTAGCTGAGATACCGTTCTTCAAGCGCCTGCTTGAGATCGACGATGCGGTGGTCGTCAGGCGGCGGGAGGGTATCGGCGTCGGACATTGGCGGCTCAGTTCAGGGGAACGAATCAGGAGCAGAGTATAGCGACAGGGGGCCATTGGCACGGTGTACAGCGGTGTTTTGCCCAGGAGTTCCGGGCTGCAACGGCGTTTCGGTCCGATCGCAAGGCCCCTCACCGCCGCTGAGCGGCAACCCCGGATCATGACCCGCGGACAGGGTGCAGAGCCTTTTTCGAACTATACCTTTGTCAGCATGTCGATCAGTGGCTCGCGCGTCGGCGGAGGGTCGATCTGGCGGGCTGACCAGATGTGCATGTCAAGGAAGTGCCTGGTGAGGCGGAAGGCAGCCCGCAAATCGTCCGGAGAGGCGTTGCCGCGGGCATGAAGGAAGCTGGGAAGCGGCAGCAGGCGGTCCTTATAGGGCTCGGCGGCGGCGCGGGAGACGGCACGGCCCGATTTGGGGGAAACATGGGTCAGGTCTTCGGTGACGCCGGTGGCGGCGCAGCTTTCAAGGTCGAGGCCGAAACCGAGTTCATCGAGAAGCGCCAGTTCAAAGCGGGCCAACCCAGCTGCGTCCGGATCGTGATCGATGAGATCCAGAGCCATGGCAAGCAACCGATCATGAGGATCACGTTCGGGCAGCAGGTGCAGGTGTTCGCAGACGAGCTGTGAGAGGTAGAGGCGCTTCCGATCAGAAATGAGGCCTGCGGCGCGGGCCTGCAGCAGTTCGACGGTGAAGGTGCCCAGATGATCTTCCAGCCGCGCGCGCCAAGTGAGTTGGACGGTGTTGCCAGGCTGGAGGGTGGCCGAAAGTTTTGAGGACCGGCCCCCACGGATAAGGCCCATAAAGCGTCCACGACCGGCCACCATGGCATCGGCGATTACGCTGGTTTCGCCGTGGCGGCGCACGCCGATCAGCAGGGCTTCACCGGTCCATTCCATGTTAGTGAGTAGCGAATAGAGAGTGGCGAATAGCGGTTTCCCTACTCGCTATTCGCCATTCGCTACTCACTTCTTTCCATGGGGAAACTCGAGCCCCATTTCCTGATAGCGCTCCGGATCGTCGGCCCACTTTTCGCGGACCTTGACGAAGAGGAAGAGGTGGATGGGCACATCGTACATGGCCATCAGCTCCTTGCGGGCCTCGGCGCCGATGGCCTTGATCGTCTGTCCGCCGGCACCGAGGACGATCTTCTTGTGGCTCTCGCGGGAAACATAGACGACCTGATCGATCTTGTAGGAGCCGTCCTTCTGGATCTTGAAGCTCTCGGTTTCGACCGTGGAATTGTATGGGATCTCGTCGTGAACGCGCAGGAAGAGCTTTTCGCGCGTCACTTCGGCGGCGGTGATGGCCATGGTGAGATCGGTCAGGTGATCTTCCGGGAAATGCCAGGGACCGGGCGGGATATGCTTGACGCACCAATCGATGAAGTCCTGAACGCCATGGCCCTTGAGCGCGGAGAGCATGAAGGTGGCTTCAAAGCGCAGGCGATCGTTGAGGGTTTGCGAGAGAGCGAGGAGGCTTTCAGGCTTGACGGTGTCGATCTTGTTGAGGATCAGCACCTTGGGCTGGCGGATGTTTTCCAGCCCTTCGAGAAGCAGCTCGATCTCCGGGGTGACGCCGCGATCGGCGTCGAGGATGAAAGCGACGATGTCGGCATCCCCTGCCCCGCCCCAGGCGCTCTCGACCATGGCGCGATCCAGCCGGCGTTTGGGCGCGAAAATGCCTGGGGTGTCGACAAAGACCAGTTGGGCGGTATCAAGGGTCAGCACGCCGCGCACCTGGCTGCGGGTGGTCTGCGCCTTGTGGGTGACGATGGAGACCTTGGTGCCCACCAGGGAATTGAGCAAGGTCGACTTGCCGGCATTGGGTGCACCGACCAGGGCGATGAAGCCGCAAGAGGTGTCAGCGAGTTCTGTGGGCGTGTTCATTTCTTCTGCTTCCAGACCTTCTGGTCGATCAGGAATAGTTCGGCGGCGCGGTGTTCGGCAATCTTCTTGGACGGACCGATAGCCTCGAGCCGCGCAAAGCCGGCCAGATCGACGCCGATGGTAAATTCGGGCGCATGGTCGGGCCCGGTGCGTTCCACCAGCACATAGGATGGCGGTTCGAGGCCGCGGGCCTGGGCCCATTCCTGCAATGTGGTCTTGGCGTCGGCGCGATTGGCCTGACCGTCGGCGAGAAATTCCTCGAACAGGCGCTCGATGAAATTTCGGGCCGGTTCGAGGCCGCCATCGAGATAGATGGCGCCGATGATCGCCTCGGTGACGTCGCCCAGGATTGCGTCCTTGTCGGCGCCGCCGGAACGGGCCTCGCTTTCGCCCAGGATCATCTCCTTGCCCAGATCGAGCTGGCGGGCGATTTCAGCGCAGGTTTCCTTGCGCACGAGAGTGTTGAGCGAGCGGCTCAATTCCCCCTCGTTGGAATTGGGGTAGCGACGATAGAGCATGTCCGCCACGACCAGGCCCAGGACACGGTCGCCCAGGAATTCCAGCCGCTGATAGGACCGCTCGATGCGCTTGCCGGGTGAAATGGCGCTGGAATGCGTGAGGGCACGGTCCAGCAGGTCAGGATCGGCAAAGCGGTAGCCTAGCCGAAACTGGAGCTTTTCGTGGGTCTTGTCGCGGCGGCTCACTGGCTGGCCGCAGTGTCGTATGGCGGGTTACCATAGACGGACTGGAACATGCGGTCCCAACGGACATTGGCTGGCCACTGCCAGATCTGCCAGGGCGGAATATTGTCCGCAATGGAGAAGAAGCGGGCTTCAGCCTTGGCAATGAGATTGACGGCGGGGACGTAGCCGACCTGGCTCAGCACGCGGCTATCGGCGGAGCGGTCGCGATTGTCGCCCATCATGAAGTAGTGGCCGGCGGGCACGACATATTCGGGCGTGTTGTCGAGCGAGAGATTGTCGCCGATCTCCTGGATCAGGTGGGTCGTGCCCTCGGGGAAGGTTTCGCGATAGACAGTGACCTCGCGCGTATCCCCGTTGCTGTCGGTGTCCATGCGCTTGCCGACTTCCTCGCGCGGGACAATCTCGTCGTTGATGTAGAGCCGCCCTTCGCGCACCTGGATACGGTCGCCTGGCATGCCCACCACGCGCTTGATATATTCCATGGACTGCGGCACCGGCCGGAACACGGCAATATCGCCGCGATTGGGTTCGCGACCGAAAATGCGGTTGGAGATGGGCAGCTCGAAATCAAGCAGGGTGAAATCGCCATAGCGGCCGAGCGAGAAGGAGTGCTTGCCGTAGCCCCAGACGAACTTGTTGGCGACGAAATAGTCGCCGATCATCAGCGTCTGCTGCATCGAGGCGGTCGGGATCGAGAAAGGCTGGTAGAGAAAGAACCGCAAGACAATGGCGATCAGCAAAGCCTCGATAATGACCACGAAGGTTTCCACCCACTCGCTGGCGGCGGATTTCTTGGCAGGCTTGTCGGCGGGCTGAGTCATGGTTCTTTCCGGGAATGCGGTGCCGAAGGGTTAGGCGTTTGCCCGCTTGGGGTCAACTTGCTTCGTTCGCCCGGAAGGCAGGGCTACTTGATTGGCAGGGCTTCGATGATGACGAATGCCTGCGCCAGGCCCGCGTCATCGGTGATGGTGAGGTGGATATGGGGCTCGTGCCCCTCGGGAACAAGGCGCGCCAGGGCTCTGGCCGCACCATTGGTCAATTGCATGGTGGGCTTGCCCGAGGGCAGGTTCACCACGCCCATGTCACGCCAGTAAACACCCCAGGAAATGCCGGTGCCCAAGGCCTTCGAACAGGCCTCCTTGGCGGCGAAACGCTTGGCATAGGAGGCGGCGCGCTGGGCGCGACGGTCCGATTTCTTGCGCTCGATCTCGGTGAAGCAGCGATTGGTGAAACGCTCGCCATGGCGGTCCAGCGTCTGCTGGACGCGGTGTATCTGGATGAGATCGGAACCCAGACCGACGATCATTTGACCCCCTGGATGCCGCGGCTGCCCGGCTTTATGGCGGGAATGGCGGCCAGTTCGGGTGGCAGTTGATCGGCAGGATAGGCCGGGACCTTGAACTCGATAAGGCTGACCAAGGGAACGCCGACATCGGCCTCGCCGCCGGAGCGGTCGATGAGGCAGGCGGCGGCAGCCACATTGGCGCCGATGCGCTTGAGCGCGTCCACGCATTCGCGGATCGACAGGCCGGTAGAGACGATATCCTCGACCACTATCACCTTGTCGTCCGGGGCAATCTCGAAGCCGCGGCGCAGCTCGAACTGGCCATCCACCCGCTCGGTATAGAGGGCCGGGACGCCGAGCTGGCGCGCAGTCTCGTAGCCGGGAATGATGCCGCCAATGGCGGGCGAGACGACCTTGGTGACGCCGGGCACCTCGGCACGAATGCGCTCCGCCAAGGCCTTGCAGAGCTTTTCGGTCTGCGCCGCGTATTGAAAGACCTTGGCCTTTTGCAGAAAGACCGGCGAGCGCAGCCCCGAGGAGAGGATGAAGTGCCCCTCCAGCATGGCGCCGCAATCGCGGAAAATCTGCAAAACCTCGTCCTTATCCATCGCGCGCGCTCCTATCCACACTGCCGTCCCATTCGAGGGTGGAAATCATTCCCGCCTCTCGCAGCCCGGCGCGCTGGACAGCGCTGAGGCCGGGACTACGCTTGAGCGTTGCCAGAACATCGGTCAGTTGCGCAAGGTCGCGCACCTCGATTTCGAAGATCATCTGGTGAAAGTCCGGCGAGATCATGCGCATTACCAGATTGTTGATATTGGCTTCGCAGGCCGCGATGGCCGAGGAAATCTGAGCCAGTGAACCGGGCTTGTTGACCGATTCCATCGAGATGACGGTGGAGTAGAGCTTCTCGTCGCCCTTGCTCAGGTTCCAGCGCACATCGACCCAGGCCAGATCGCTATCGTGCTTGCTGATCAGGGCATCGGAATGGATGGGGTAGACGACGAGCGGGCTCTCTGGCTCAAGAATCCCGACCAGCCGGTCGCCGGGCACGATGCCTTCGCCGGAAATGGTGACGGGCGTGTGGAAATCGAGCTGTGCCAGGGCCGCCTTGGCGCGAGAGCCGGGTCGCTGGCCGCCGGGCACGCGGAAACGGAACTGGTCGGTGGCGCGCAGGGCGAACCAGCCATCGGCGGTGTCGGCGACGGGCAGGTCTAGCTTGCGGCGGCGCTTGCGAATGCCCTTGACCTGAGCGAGTGCCGCAGCCAGCGGTTCGGAGCCGACCTTGCCCTCACCCACGGCCACAAGCAGCTCACGCTTGTTGGTGTGTTCGAGCGCTTCGGCCAATGCCGTGCCTTCGCTTTCGTCGAGCATGACGCCTTCGCGCTCAAGCATCATGTTGAGCACGTGCTCACCCAGGGCATAGGCGCGCTGGGCTGCCGCCTGGCGAACAGCGCGGCGGATGGCGGCGCGGGCCTTGCCGGTGGCGGCAATGCCGATCCAGTTGCTGGGCGGACGATGGTTCTGGTCGCGCAGGATTTCGACCTCGTCGCCCGAGCGGAGCTGGGTCACGAGCGGCAGGATGAGCCCGTTGATCTTGGCCCCGACGCAAGTGTCGCCGATGTCGGTGTGCAGGGCATAGGCGAAGTCGATCGGCGTGGCACCACGCGGCAGTGCGATCAGGCGCCCGCGCGGGGTGAAACAGAAGACCTGATCCTGAAAGAGCTCAAGCTTGGTGTATTCGAGGAAATCCTCGGTGGAGATGCCCGAGGTCAGGTGGCTGATGGTCTGCCGGAGCGATCCGTAGGCGTGCGATTCCATCTCGATTCGGCCCAGATTGGCCGATGCGCCGTCCTTGTAGAGGGCATGTGCGGCAATACCGAACTCGGCTACCCGATCCATGTCCTCGGTGCGGATCTGCAGTTCCACACGCTGGCGGCTGGGGCCAACGATGGTGGTGTGGATCGACTGATAATCGTTGTGCTTGGGGACCGAGATATAGTCCTTGAAACGGCCGGGCACGACCTTCCAGGTGGTGTGGATCAGTCCGACGGTGCGATAGCACTCTTCGGGTGAGCCGACGATGACGCGGAAGCCGATCATGTCGGAGAGCTGTTCCAGGGCGATGGATTTGCGTTCGATCTTGGAGAAGATCGAATAGGGCGACTTGACCCGCGCCTTGACGCGCGCGGCGATGCCGGCGCCGGCCAGACGCTCGCTCAATTCGGCCGTGATGGTGTCGATGGCCTCCCGGTTATCCGCCTGCATCTGTTCCAGGCGAGCCGTGATGGCGCGGTAATGGTCGGGCTGGAGGATGCGGAAGCTGAGATCCTCAAGCTCATTGCGCATGTCCTGCATACCCATGCGACCGGCCAGCGGGGCATAGATATCCATGGTCTCCTGAGCAATGCGGCGCTGCTTTTCGGGCGCCATGAACTGCAGAGTGCGCATGTTGTGCAGCCGGTCTGCGAGCTTGACCAGCAGCACGCGCACATCCTGGCTGATGGCCAACAGCAGCTTTCGGAGGTTCTCCGCCTGTGCCTCTTCGCGCGAAACCAGATTGAGGCGCTCGATCTTGGTCAGGCCGTCGACGATGGTGCCGATCTCGCCGCCGAAGAGCTGGTCGATCTCGGCGCGGGTTGCGTCGGTATCCTCAATGGTGTCGTGCAGGAGGCCCACCGCGATGGAGGCGTCATCGAGCTTGAGCTCGGTCAGGATGGCCGCGACTTCGAGGGGATGGTTGAAATAGGGGTCGCCAGAGGCGCGCTTCTGCGAGCCATGCTTCTGCATGGCGTAGACATAGGCCTTATTCAACAATTGCTCGTCGGCGTTCGGGTTGTATGCCTGAACCCGCTCGACAAGCTCGTACTGACGCATCATGGAGTTAGCCGCCCACTCGCACTGCCGAGCTTAGCGCCTGTGCCGGAAATGAAAAGAGCGCCCGACACATGCCGGACGCTCCCTGATATAATTGCGGCGCGCGTGAGCGCAACGCAAATTAATCGTCCCGGCGCTCCGGCGGAGCCAGGCTTTCGATGCCGCGCAGCAGTTCTTCTTCGCTGATGGTATCGAAGTTGATCGCATCGTCGTCGCCGGCGCTCTCGATCATCGGAGCAGCGCTGGTCTCGGGCTCGTCGACCTCGACGTATTTCTGCATGGAGTGGATAAGATCCTCGTGCAGATCCTCGGGCGAAATGGTGCCATCGCCGATTTCGCGCAGGGCAACGACCGGATTCTTGTCGTTGTCACGCGGTACTGTGATTTGCGCACCGGAGGAAATCATGCGCGCGCGGTGGGCGGCCATCAGAACCAGATCAAATCTGTTCTCGACCTTTTCAATGCAGTCTTCAACGGTGACGCGGGCCACGAACGTCTCCACACTTTTCGGGGAAATGAAGGGCCGCAATACACCAAGGGCGCTCCAATGACAAGGCCGCGGCGCCCACCAAGGACACAAAGGCTTCTGCTTTACGTAGCGCTGAAAATGTGCGAATACCGAACTTAAGTTTTAAAGGTCACGGCGGAATTTATTAGAGAGCCCGTCCTAGACGGCATTGCAAGGCTGGCAGCACCCCTGCCCCATGGGAGATTTCATATGGCTATTGATCCACGCGAGAAGATCGCCTTGTTCATTGACGGCGCCAATCTCTACGCGACGTCCAAGGCGATCGGCATCGATATCGATTATCGCAAGCTTCTGGCCGAATTCGGTGCCAAGGCTTATCTGCTGCGCGCCAATTACTACACCGCGCTGGTCGAAGATCAGGAATATTCCTCAATCCGGCCGCTGATCGACTGGCTGGACTATAATGGCTACACGGTCGTGACCAAGCCGGCCAAGGAGTTCACCGACTCCATGGGACGCCGCAAGGTCAAGGGGAACATGGATATCGAGCTGACCGTGGATGCGCTCGAACAGGCCCCCTATTACGACCATATGGTGCTCTTCTCCGGCGACGGAGACTTCACGGCGCTGGTGGCCTCGCTGCAACGCCGGGGCAAACGGGTGACCGTGGTGTCGACCCTGACCACGCAGACGCCGATGATTTCGGACGAATTGCGCCGGCAGGCCGATTTCTTCCTTGATGTGGCGGAGCTGGCCAAGACGGTCGGGCGACCTCAGGTGCAGAAGCCGGTCGAGGTCTGAAAGACGCCCGCCATTCGAGCCTTGTTCACTCAAATCGCGCCACTGGCGCGATTTGCCCTGCGGGACGTTCCAAGCTCTCATGGCCTGCTTACCTCAAATCTCTCCACCGGAGAGACTTGCCCCTCGGCCCTAGCCACTCGAGCATAGCTCTCGTGGCCTTCTTGACTTGCCCGGCTCCACAGGAGCCAGGCCTTCGCTTCGCGAACCGTCGGCGAAGTCAGCCTCGGCCGCCCTCTTTCAGGATACGCGCCTTGTCGCGGTTCCAGTCGCGTTCGCGGCTGGTGGCGCGCTTGTCGTAGTTCTTCTTGCCCTTGCCCACGCCGATCAGCAGCTTGGCCTTGCCCTGATCGTTGAAGTAGAGCTTCAAAGGCACGATGGTGTTGCCTGAGCGGGCCACTTCCTGATCGAGCTTGGCGAGTTGCTTTTTGGAGACGAGGAGTTTGCGCGGGCGCTTTTCCTCGTGATTGAAGCGATTGGCCTGCAAATATTCGGGAATATGCGCGTTGATGAGCCAGAGTTCCCCGCGCTCGGGGGACGCGTAGGATTCGGCAATCTGCGCCTTGCCCAGACGCAGTGATTTGACCTCGGTGCCGGTCAACACAATGCCGGCTTCGATCGTATCGCCGATCTCGTAATCAAAGCGCGCGCGACGGTTTTCAGCCACCTGACCGTGGCTGATCCACCCATTCTTGTTCTTGTCGTTCTTGGCTGCCATCAGACCTAGATAAGACCTGCATGGCGCATTGCAAAGTCCATGGCGTCCTGGGTCGGCTTGCTGATGGGTGTCAGGGGCAGGCGCATCTCATTGGCGCAGAGGTTGAGCCGGTTTGCCACATACTTGGCGGGAGCCGGATTGGGCTCCATGAACAGGTCCTTATGGAGGAAGGCGAGCTTGTCGTTGATCTCGCGGGCCCCCGCAAAGTCTCCGGCCAGCGACAATTCCTGCATTTGTGCACATAGGCGCGGCGCCACATTGGAGGTGACCGAGATGCAGCCATGGCCGCCATGGGCATTGAAGCCCAACGCCGTGCTATCATCGCCGGAAAGCAGGATGAAGTCCTTGCCCAGCTTGTTGCGCTGCATGGTGGCGCGCTCCATGCTGCCGGTCGCATCCTTGACCCCGATGATGTTGGCATGCGCATCGCGCAGCCGCACGATCGTATCCACGGTGAGGTCGACAATGGTCCGGCCGGGCACGGAATAGAGAATGACCGGGATGCCGATGGCGCTGGCCACGGCCGAGAAGTGCTGGAACAGCCCTTCCTGGTTGGGCTTGTTGTAATAGGGCACCACCGAGAGCACCGCGTTGGCGCCGGTCTTTTCTGCGAACTTGGCCAGGGCAACCGCCTCGGCGGTCGAGTTGGAGCCGGCGCCGGCAACCACCGGGACCCGACCATTGGCAACCTCGACGCAGATTTCGACGACGCGACGATGTTCCTCGTGGCTGACGGTGGGGCTTTCGCCCGTGGTGCCCACCGGCACCAGTCCATGCGTCCCCTCGGCAAGCTGCCACTCGACAAAGCTGGCGAAGGCTTTCTCATCAACGACCCCATCGCGCATGGGGGTGATGAGCGCCGTAATCGAACCTCGCAGCATTTTGTCGGTATTCCTCAATTGGGGTGCCGGCTCACCGGCCAGCTTGGATTTTCCAGGGGTTATGACTTCAGCGCAGAAGGCGCGGAATTGGGCGCACCATACTTTCAACAGCGCCGCGCCACAAGGCGCGTGAAACGCCTTGTTTCGGGGGCTCCGAGGCCGGTAAAAGAAGCCATGAAACCGTTCTTTGCCAGCCGCCGCAAGGTTCCGGATGCCCATCCTGCATTTGTGGGGCTGACCGTGACCCACATCTGCCTGGGGGATGCCCGTACGCGCGCTGCAGTGCATCTGCGCGGCAGCTTCCGAGCCGGCCGCATGCCTCTGGTGTGTCTGGCCGGCTACCATCGGAACATGAGCGACTTCACCAATTTTGTGACCTATTTTCATAGGCTTGGGTCTGGTGACTGGCCGATTGTGCTGATCGACCTGCCGGGGCGCGGCCGCGCCGATGATCGACCGCGAGAGATCCAGTACAGCACGCTTGCTGATGCGGCGGACGTCGCCGACCTGCTGTTTGCCCTCGGCATCGGCCGGGCCATTGTGCTCGGTCAGGGCCACGGGGGCCAGGTCGCCATGGCGCTGGCGGCGCAGCATCCCTTGCTGGTGGGCGGCACCGTGCTTGTGGATGCCGGGCCGGTGACGGATTCCCGCGGCATTGTGCGACTGCGCAACAATCTGGCCCATGTCGAATCCCTGCGCGGCGCCAAGGCGGTTGCGAATGGCTTTCGGCGCATGCTGGGCGGCGACTATCCGGGGCACTCCGAGGCCGAGCTGGATGCGCTGGCGCTCAGGAGCCACTGGTTCGACAAGCGCGGTCGGGCACGCCCCCTGTTCGACCCGCGGCTGCTCGACCAGATCAAGGATATCAGCTTCGACGATATTCTGGTGGCGCAATGGCCGCTTTACGACGCGCTTACCTGTGCGCCCCTGATGGTGCTACGGACGCAATTGACCGATCAGCTTCGTCGCGAAACCTTTGACGAGATGGTCCGCCGCCGGCCCGAGGCGGTGGCGCTGACCATAGCCGGCCAAGGGTCGCCGGCGCTGTTCGACCAGCAGCCAGAAATCGAGGCTATCGCGGGCTTCGTGTTCGCGTTGGGTGGGACGCGGCGGCGAGCGGCCTGACAATCAAGTGGCGGGCGTGGCCGTGGCCAGCAGGACGGCCTGTTCAACCCAGTGCTCGCGCCCGATGCGGCCCTTGACGGCAATACGCCCCTCCAGCCATTCGATGTGAGCCGGTGCCCAGGCGGCAATCTGGTCGTAATGATAGATGCCCAGATCGTTCAGCGCTGATTCCGTTTTTGGACCTATACCCTTGATTTGCTTGAGATCGTCCGGAACACCGTGGCGTGGGGCGGGCAAATCCGGCGGTCGCTGCTGGGACGCTGTTGGTGTGGGCTTCTGCGGCTCGGCGTCTTCCTTTTCCACTGCCCCGGCCAGGCGGCGGGCAGCCGAGCGCAGCGTGGGCGCATTGGCGGATGACGTTTGCGGTACCGGGACAGGCGTGGGTGTCGGCGCAGATGCGGCGAAGCGCGGCCTGTTTGCACTGGCCCGCACGGCCGCATGCGCCCCATAACCCAGGCTGCACCCCAGAAGATAGGCAACGAGTACCAGTAGCGCGATTTCGATGATGTGCTCGACGGGAATCATCCGCGCTCACCGCGGCTGAGGCTCAACCAACCAGTTACCAGACCAACGGCACCGGCCACGGCCATGAATGGCCAGTAATAGCCCAGGAGAAACAGAAGCGTCGTCCAGAATGACGTCATCGGCCCTGGCTCAACCCTCTCCGCCAGCCGCCCGGACGGAGACCACGATACGCCGGTTCTGACGCTTGCCGGCTGCGGTGGCGTTGTCGGCGACTGGTTTGGCCTCACCATAGCCGATGGCATAGAGCCGTTCGGGGGCAACGCCGCGCTCGATCAGGGCGTTGACGACCGCCTCGGCCCTGGCCACCGAAAGAGCGAGGTTGCGCTGATCGTCGCCATCGCTGTCTGTGTGGCCTTCGACATCGATGACGGCGTTGGGGCAAAGGGCGAGCGCCTCGGCGAAGGCGTCGAGCTCCGCCGAGGCGCTGGCGGAGATGATGGCGGCACCCGACTGGAAGAGAATTGCATTGTGCGCGGAAAGTTCGGCCAGGCGGGCTTCGCACAGCGCCAGATTTGAGGATGCCGCGGCAGGCGGTGGGGCTTCTTCCGACGTTGCGGCGATGGCCTCGGCCTGCACAGGTTCCTCTGGCGGCGTAGCGGGCTCAGCCGGCTCGACAGCGGGAGCGGAGAGCGCCAGTGACCATTTGGGCAGGGCCGTGCCAAGGGCGGCCTCGGCATCTGCCAAACGTTCGGCCGCAGCGATATTGCCATTTGCGGTCCAGCTTGCACCATCGAACGCGACCTCGCCGCTCTCGATGAGGGCCAACACATCCAGGGCCTGCAGGACCTCGAGGGAAAACTCTGCTGGAGCGCCGGTTCTGACCTCGGTGTTGTCGATGGCGGTCTCTCCCCCGCGTACCGCGAGGAAACGCTGCAGGGATTCTGCGGGCACAAAGCCTTCAAAGACGATTGCGCCGGTGGCGGACTTGCTTGCGGACCACACATAGGGTCGGGTATCGACGGGTTCGGGCACCACGACCTCGGCCCCTGCGGCGAGATCGAGCGGAGCGGCCACGTCCAGGCTGGCCTGACGCGCCGCACCGCTAGCAGCAGTTCCGGAAAGGGACCAGGACTTGCCATCGAAGGCCACCCTGCCCTGCTCCAAGGCCAGGAGCGCATCGACGGCGGCATTTACCTGGAGGGCAAAATTGTCAGGCGCACCAAGCGCCACGCGGCTGGTATCGGTGACCCGGGTGCCCACATGGACCTTGAGATAGTCCTGCAGCGCTGTGGCGGGCACATTGCCCTGGAACAGGAAACTGCCGTCGGCCAGACGCTCGGCGGACCAGACAAAGGGATCAGCCGCCACGGGAGCAGGCTTCGGGCTGGTCAGTGCCAGTGACCAGCCGGCCTGGGCGAGGCCCTGGACGGCAAACTCGGCCTCTATCGAACCCTTGTCGATGACCGAGGCGGGCTCTCCTGTGACGGACCAGCCCGTGCCGTCAAAACGGATCTCTCCCTGGCGCAACCAGGGCAGGAACTGCATGGCCTGCTCTGCGGATGCAACGAAGTTGGGCGCTTCACCCGAGGCATAAGTGACCTTCGAGCGTGCAGACGGTCCGGCAAGAGACAAGAGTTCTGTTTCGACCTCTGGAGCCGGCAGCATGCCGCTGAGGATCACTGCCCCAGTTTCATCGCGACGGATTGTGAAATTGTAGGCCGCGGCGGGAGGTGCCTGCACCGCCGCTTCGCCCAATATCAATCCCTGAGGCAGGGCTGACTCAAGCCGTGACCGGACCATCCGGTAATCGGCCGGTGATTGCGCGATGCCTGAAAGCGAGACGGCGTCACCGGCAAGAGCGAAGCGCCCTTCGGAAAGATGGGCGAGCAATTCGAGGCCGAAATCCACGGCACCATGATAGCCAGCCGGTGCGCCTGCACCGAACTTAAGGAAGGAAACATCTGCGCCGTCGAGGTCAGCAAATTTCGACCGGGTCGTTTCGTCGGGCACATAGCCATCGAATACCAGCACATTGCCCGGCTGCCGATTGATGCTGACCCAGTAGTCGGCGATGCGCGGCGGCTGCAGCTCGACAATGGAATTCGGGCCGGACAAGGCCTCGGTCACTGCTTGCGCAACCTCAAGGCTTGGCGGAACCCCCGTGAGACGGCTGACGCCATCGACAATGCGGCCCTCCCCTTCCTCGAGCCGCGCCAATTGCTCGACCAGGCGCCGCGCCTGCTCGGCGAAACCTGCCGGCGCACCGGAAGCAAGGGACAGGCCCGTGGCGATCGGTACGCCGGAGACGTCGGCGAGACGCAGCCGATCGACGATCTGCTCCTCCGGTACATAGCCGGAAATGGCGATGCGGTGCCCGTCATAGTCTGCGCGCCAGACATAGGGAGTGATGCGGACGGGCTCGACTGCAATCTGCCCTTTGGCAATGCCCGACGGCAGCGCGGCCAAAGCCATCTGCAAATGTCCGAGCGCGCGCTCTGAACTGGCCTGGCCAGTTGCGTTCAGGGTCAGGCCGGAGAGCTCGAAATGACCGGAAGTGACAAGCTGGGCCTGTGACAGGGCGAACTCGACACCACGCAGCCACTGGGCTTCATCAGGCTGGCCGGAGCGAATTTGCAGGTCCGCGGCAACCAGGCCCGGTCTGGAGGCGAGAGACTGACGTAGCTCTTCATTGGGCACGCTGCCATAGAGACTTACGCCCCGATCCTCAACTGCAACATTAATTCGATAAGGCGTGGCGAGCGGCGCGACTGTGACGATTTGCTCGACCCCCGCGACACCGGGCAGACCAGCAAGGCGCTGGATGACGAGGTCGCGTTCCGTATCAGAGAAAGTCGTTCCGGAGAGGGTGAGCTGGCGTCCCGAGATGGTGAAGTGGGCCCAATAATAGCCGTCAGAAGCGAGGACTTCCCTGCCCTGGCTTTCCAGATTGCCCACCATGGCCGGGGTGGCGAAGGCCAGGGCAGCGGCCGTGCCGCCCAGGACTGTCACAACACCCGGCGCCACCCACTTGAGGAGGTCCCTGATCATCCCGAATCCATTGGAAAACCGCAATTTTCAAGAGGTTAGATGATTTGCCGGGAAGGACAAAGGAAAAAGGGGTGGAGGCGAAACACTGGCGTGCCTGAGGGGCATCCTCCACCTGTTGGGGAGTAATGTCCGTCGCGAGGGCTGCCATTGCGTCAGACGCAGGTAATGTTCTCGAATCCGCGGTGTGCGGAGAAACTCCCCCTCACCGACTCGGCTTCGCCGAGCCACCTCTCCCCGATGGGGAGAGGAAATGGGGCGGCGCAGCTACAAGAAATGGCGCTCGCTTTTGCAGCTTGCTCATCCCAGTGTGGCGCTCATGGCCTTCTGGACTTGCCCAGCTCCACAGGAGCCGCGCATTCGCCAAGCGAACCGTCAGCGAATTTGCCTTTGGCACGGCTCAAAAACAGAAAGGCCCGGCAGAGCCGGGCCTTTCCGAATTCAGATGTAATCCGAGGATTACTTGAATTCCTTGGCAGCCTTGAAGGTGACCTTGTAGGCACCGTTCTGGTGGACTTCGCCCTTGACGGACGAGGTGAAACCACCGCCCGGAGCCCAGGCCAGTTCGGCAGCGCCGTAGAAGTCGGTCTGGGTCAGAGCAGCCGGCTTGTTGGTGCCGTAGACGCCGACTTCACCGGTGAGGGTGATGGTTTCAGAGACGGCAGCCACGAGCTGGGCAGCGACCTGGTAACCTTCGGTGTTGGCAGCAGCGGTGTCTTCATCGAACCAACGACCACCGAGGTTGATGCTCACGCCTTCGGTGACGGTGGCGCCGATGGAGCCGCCGATACCGGTCTGGGTGGCGACAGCGACATTGTTGGCCTGACCACCGGTGGCTTCACCCGACAGAGCGATCTTGAACATGTCGAAGGTGGCTTCAGCCGAACCCAGGACATTCCAGTAGCTGTCGTTGGTGTTGTTGGCGCTGTAGGCACCAGCAGCACGGACCTTGAACATGTCGAAGGTACCGGTCACGCCGGCGTGCACGGCCCAATCTTCGACGATCCCGTCGAGGATACCACCGGCAAGGGCGGTGACGTGAGCGGTGATGCCTTCACCGGCATATTCAAGCACACCGATGGCGGTACCGGCGTTCTGACCAGCAGCATTACCGGTGTACCAGCCACCAACAACGTTATTTGCAACATTGGTCGGCACCTGCTGACCAAAGGCACCCTGAGCAGAGCTATCGAGGTTCTCAAGGCCAGCCTTGACAACCACACCGTTACCGAGGTCGGACACGACCTGGATCACGTGACCACCATCTTTCGGCAGGTCATTGGCGAACATCACGCCCTTATCAACGGCATCTGAATTGAACAGGCCGAGGAAGTTGAACGGCTCGTCATCGCCGAAGTTGGCAATCGAACCCTTCTTACCAGCCATGATGGTGGTGGTATCGCCGATCGAGACATAAGCCTCGTCGATGATCCAGTCGCCATTTGCGCCGGCAATGTTCGCAGTGGCATCACCACCAACCGCGCGAGCACCTTCGTCAGTAACCTGCCAGTCCTGAACGGACTTCAGCTTGATGGTGGCAGAAGCCGGACCGAAGTCAGACGAAGCGGTGCCGACGAACTTCAGCCAAGCTTCAACCTTGGAGCGCCAGTCGTTGTCGAGGCCAGCGGTAGAACCGTTGTCCATGACATTGCGGCCACCGTCCTGGGCGTTGATCCAAGCCGGGTTGGTGCCGCCGTTCCAGTTGGCGTTGTAGTCGCCCCACTGGAGTTCGTACTTCACGCCGCCGGTGATCTGCAGGCAGTTGTCCGAGGACGAGATGGTCAGGCCGGAGATGCCGAGCGAGTCACAGACGTCGAGCGAGGTGAGAACACCCAGATCGGCAGCGAAGCCAGCGGTCGAGAGACCAGCGGCAGCAACAGAACCGAGGATAAGGCTCTTGAGTTTCATTAATTGACCTCCAAAGTCAGTCATTCTTTGTGCCGGTTACCCAGCGGTTTGTCGAAACGCGACCACACAATTCGTGGTGCTGTGTGTTGCCGTCGCGTTGCGACCGACAAACGATCCCATGCATGGATTCGCAAGACCCACTCTACGCATGCAAAAAGCTGACGCAATCGCGGCAAGCGGGTTTTGGGGTTGTCACAATCTGGTTGCGCGGCAGTTGTTGCAGATTCAGCACACACCTGGAAACGGACTGTTAAGCGAGCTGAACAAAGCGTTAAAATTGCAGGATTGCCCGGCATTTGCGCGCCAGAGATATAGCGAAGGCGGCCACGGCGCGGCAAATGTGGCAGCGTGCCCCATCTGTGGCACTGACGTGGAACGATGAGGAGACAGGCATGGGCGAAAGCAAGGTAGCACTGGTTACGGGAGGAACATCCGGGATCGGTCTGGCGGTGGCGCGGGGGCTCAAGCAGGATGGCTGGCAGGTGGCCATCTGCGGACGCCGGGCCGCTCTCGTGCATGAACTGGCCTCGGAGGCCGGACTGGACGGATATGTCTGTGACGTTGCGGATGCAGAATCGGTGGCGGCGATGTTCGACGCGCTCGGCCAGAAACACGGCCGGCTCGATCTGGTCTTCAACAATGCAGGGCGCTTCGCACCGGCGACGAATTTCGGCGATCTGGACACGGCGGTGTGGCGGGAGATGATCGACACCAATCTCAATGGCGCCTTCTATGTCGCCCAAGCCGCCTTCCGCATGATGCGGGATCAGCAGCCACAGGGCGGACGGATCATCAACAATGGCTCGATCTCGGCCTATGTGCCGCGCCCGCAAGCAGCCTCCTATACCACCAGCAAGCACGCCATCACCGGATTGACCAAATCGATCTCGCTGGATGGCCGCGCCTACAATATCGCTTGCGGGCAGATCGACATCGGCAATGCTGCAACCGACATGACGAGCACCATGAGTTCGGGATCATTGCAGGCCAATGGCACCATGATGCCCGAACCGACCTTCGATGTGGCCCATGTTGTTGATGCCGTACGTTACATGGCCAGCCTGCCGCTGGTGGCGAATGTCCAGTTAATGACTGTGATGGCGACAGCCATGCCCTATATCGGGCGAGGGTAGGCCCCGGCGCTATTTCAAGCGGCCCAAACCTTCTCGCCGGCAATCCAGGTCGACTGTACGTGCCGGCTGTCATCCAGGTGCACGAAGCTGGCCTCGGCGCCGACCTGCAGGTGGCCGATCCGGTCATCCGCGCCAATCGCGCGCGCGGGATATAGAGAGGCCATGCGCAAGGCCTCGCCCGGCTCATAGCCCAGGTGGTCGATCACGAAGTTCACGGCATCGATCATGTCGAGATCGGCACCAGCAAGAGTTCCGTCTGCCAGGCGGAGTGCGCCATCGGCACGCGTAATGGTCCGGCCGTTGAGCTCGATCGTCTTGAGATCGGTGCCGGTCTGGGACATGGAATCGGTGACAAGGAAGATGTGGCCCGGGCCCTGCTTGGCGCGCAGCGCGGCGGCCATGGTCGCTGGATGAACATGGATTCCATCGGCAATGAGGCCTGCATGCACATCCGGCCGGTCCAGCACCGCCCCGACCAGGCCGGGCTCGCGATTGCCCAATTGGCTCATGGCATTGAACAAATGGGTCGCCATGCTGGCCCCGGCGTCGAAGGCGGCGATGGCCAGATCGTATCCCGCATCGGAATGGCCGATGCTGACAATGGCGCCCGCATCGACGAGACGCGCGATCTGATCAGGCGGCACTGTTTCGGCGGCGATGGTGCAGAGCAGCCGGGGCAGGTCCGAAGCGGCCGAGCAGAGACGCTCCAGATCTGCTTGGCCCATGGGGCGGATCAACGCCGGGTCATGCGTGCCCTTGCGCGACAGGGCCAGATGGGGCCCTTCCAGATGCAGGCCGGCAAAACCCGGCACACGCTCGGCGTGGGCGGCGACGCCGGCGGCGATGGCCTGTTCGTTGATCTCGACAGTGTCGGTGATGAGCGTGGGCAACAGGGCCGTCGTCCCGAATTGGGCGTGGGCCCGGCAGATGGTCCGGATGGCATCCAGGGTGGGGCTGTTGTTGAACAACACGCCGCCGCCGCCATTGACCTGGAGGTCGACAAAGCCGGGGACGAGCAAGCCGCCATCGAGTTCGACACGCTGGGCATGTGCGGGAACATCGCCAAGCTGCACAATCCCGACGACATAGCCGAACTCGACCAGCAGCGCGGCATGGCCGTGCCAGGTGTCGCCGTCGAAAATGCGCGCGCCGAGGACGGCGGTGAGATCACTCATACCGTCTCCGTCACCTTGCGCAGCATGGGTGGCTCGTCCGGGTTGAGGCCGCGGTGGCGAGCCAGCGCCTCCACAAACCCATAGAAAGAGACAATCAGAGCGAGCGGGTCGGTCAGCGGGTGGCCGGTGGCAGCAAATGGCAGGCGGGAGGCGGCGCCGGGGCGGTCGCTGGTCAGGAAGGCGCGTGCCCCCTGCCCGGCCAGCTTGTGGGCCATATCGGCCACCGAGGCTTCGGCAGCGTCGCGGGCGGCCAGACCGAGCACCGGATAGCCGGGCGTGACAATGGAGACCGGGCCATGCATGACTTCGGCGGCACTATAGGACTCGCCCTGGATGCCGCAGGTCTCCTTGAACTTCAGCGCCGCTTCATTGGCGATGGCAAAACCGGGGCCGCGACCCAAAACGTAGAGGGCCGACTGGCCGTCGAGCGCCGGAATCATTTCGGACCAATCGCAGCGCACCGCCTTGGCGAGGCTTTCCGGCAGTGCAGCGACGGCACGCTGCAACTCGGCGTCGTCACTCCACCGGGCGAGCAGAGCGAGGCCGGCGACGACAGAGGTCACGAAGGTCTTGGTGGCGGCGACGCTTTTCTCAACACCCGCATGAAGGTTGATGGTGACGTCGCTGGCAGCGGCGAGCGGCGAATCGGCGGTATTGGTGATGGCAATGGTGGTCGCGCCGCTCCGGCGGGCGGACTGGGCCATGCCCACGATGTCCGGGCTCTTGCCGGACTGGGAAATGGCGATGGCAGCGGCCTTGCCCAGCTTGAGGTCGCGTCCATAGATCGAGGCAATGGACGGACCGACCGAGGCCACCGGAACGCCCAGGGACAATTCGATTGCATATTTGAGATAGGCCGAAGCGTGATCGGATGATCCACGGGCCACGGTGACCACCAGCGCCGGATCGAGCGCGCGCAGCCGGGCAGCGGCGCCTTCGAGCGTATCCGAGGAAGCCGTCAGGAAATTGGCCACCACTGCAGGGATCTGGTCGACTTCCTGGCGCATATAAGTCTGGGTCGTCACGGCCTAATGGCTCCATTGCTGGTGTCGCCAAGGCGCAACTCGGCCACAAAGTCATAGGTGTCGCCCCGATAGATGGAGCGGGTGAATTCCACCACGCGGCCCGTCCCCAAATAGGAAATACGCTCGATGTGGAGGCCGGCCGAGCCGACCGGCACCTGCAGCAGGTGAGCGTCGTCCTCGGCGATATTGGCGGCGCGGATGCGCTGAATGGCGCGGACGGGACGCATGCCGGTCTTTTCGAGATGCTTATAGAGCGAATCCGCAATAGCCAGGGGATCGGGCAAAACCGCCCCGGAGAGGCTGGCGCGTTCAATGGCGAGCGGCGTTTCACCTGTCAGGCGCAAACGCGAGATGCGCGAAACACGATCACCCGCACCGAGGCCCAGGATGATGGTTTCTTCCGGCGACGGGGCATAGAGACCCCGTTCCAGCCACTCGGCCCGCACCGCCATGCCGCGTCGGGCCATGTCTTCGGTGAAAGAGGTGAGCTGGGACAGAGATTGCTCGACCCGCTGCGTCTCAGGCGCAACAAACGTGCCGGAGCCGTGGCGCTGGACAAGAACACCCTCTTGCACCAATTGCTGGACGGCCTTTCGCACCGTCACCCGGGATACGTCGGCACGCAAAGCCAGGTCCCGCTCGGATGGCAAGGCGTCGCCGGGGTTGATATGCCCGCGCTTTATGGCATCCTCTATCCAGCGCTTGAGCTGCAGATAGAGCGGGCCGCCAATCGGCAGCACGACTGGACCGTCGCCAAACATCATGCCGGTCTGTTCAGTCAATCGACCTCCTTGGCCGGCCCTTCTCATGGCTGGAAAGCCTGTTGCACCGGGGCAGCCTCCCTTCATAATACCAATAAAATACCATTTACCAAGCCCAATTTGCCGCGGAGGGCGCAAGAAATGCATCCCGCTGTGGATATTGTGCTTTTGGACAAAGCGCCAAACCCCATTGGCTGGCCGCAGCAGTAAGTGGTATGTCTTTGGCATTATCGAGCGGAGGAGCGGAGAATGACCCAGAGGCTGACCGAGGCACGTCATCCCCAAGCGCAGGGGCTGGATCTGCTTGATGATGCGGAGATTCTCCATCTTCTGGCAGCAGGCCAGGCCGAGGCCGCCAACCGGGTCGCCGCGGCCATTCCCGAGATTGCCGCAGCTGCTGATCTGGCCGCCAAGTCAATCCGGGATGGCGGTCGCCTCGTCTATGCGGCCGCTGGAAGTTCCGGCCTCATGGCACTGGCGGATGCGCTCGAACTGCCCGGTACTTTCAGCATCTCCCGTGACCAGATCGTGGTCTTGCTGGCAGGTGGCATGGCGGCACTCAAGGATATGCGCGGCGGGCCTGAGGATGACGCGGAAGCGGCACGAGCGAGTACCAAAGAGCTGTCCCTGAACGAAAATGACTGCCTTATTGCCGTAACGGCCAGCGGCCGCACACCCTACCCTCTCGCGGCTGCCGCGGTGGCCCGGGCCGCCGGAGCGCGCACAATCGGCATCGCCAACAATGCCGGAGCAGACCTGTTCGACATGGTGGATGTTGGCATCTGCCTGCCGACCCCGGCCGAAGTGATAGCCGGCTCGACGCGAATGGGCGCCGGTACCGCGCAGAAGATTGCGCTGAACATGTTGTCCACCCTGATGGCCATGCGGCTGGGCCATGTGCATGACGGGTTCATGGTCAATGTCGTCGCCGACAATGAAAAGTTGCGCGCCCGTGCCTCAAGCATTGTGTCGGCGGTGGCCGGGGTGGACGGGACAGTGGCCGACGCAGCGCTTAGGACCAGCGCTGGTGCCGTCAAACCCGCCATTCTGATTGCCCGCGGGGCTGCCGATCTGGACCAAGCCAACAAGATCCTGGCGCGACATAGTGGACATTTGCGCCCTGCAATGGCTGATCTGGGCCAGTAACGACGCAATAACCCTAGTATTGGCGCCCCATCTTTGGTTAACTCCCGGTTACCGAACGACAGGGGGCAAACGATGTCGTGGATATCTTTTAGAGCCGCCGGCGGGCGACTTAAAATCAAGCCGCGCTGGCAGCAGCGCTGGGCCGAGCGCAACAAGAAGGTCAAGGTCGTGGACCTGGGGCTGTTTCTGGTTACCTGGTGGTCGGACGCCGATATCCAGCGCTATGGCTAGCTCTGCCCGTGATGTCGAAATTTTCTGATTTCTGATGTCGAAGCAGCATCGCGCCTGACGTCGCCTTTGCGAGACCGCAATACAAAGGAGACAGGCCATGCCTAGCCAAGTGACCGCTGACGAACATGCCGACGATTCCAACCGGGATCTGGTTCTGACCCGGATCATCGATGCCGCCCCAGAGGCGGTATTCCGCTGCTGGACCGAGCCGGTATTGATGAAACGCTGGTTCGCACCCAAGCCCTGGACGACGCCACACGCCAGCGTGGACCTGCGTCCGGGTGGCGCCACGCATATCGTCATGGCGGACGAAAAGGGGGACGAATATCCCAGCCCCGGCCAATTCCTCGAGATCGTGCCCAATCGCAAGCTGGTTTTCACCGATGCCTATATCGGAGACTGGCAACCCTCAGAGAAGCCGTTTTTCACCTGTGTGCTGACGTTCGGGCCGGAAAACGGCAAGACGCGCTATACCGCGACCGCCCGGCATTGGCGGGTCGAGGACCGTCAGACCCACGAGCAAATGGGGTTCCATGAGGGCTGGGCGCTGTGCGCCGCGCAGCTGGAGGAGGTCGCCAAGTCGCTTTGACAGGGCGCCAGCACCAAGAAACCCCGGAGGTGGTGGCACCTTCGGGGTTCTTGACCGGTCTTCGATATTTTTCAATCGCGTTCCGGTTCAGGAAAAACGCGCCCGATGCACAAGGGTTCCAAGAATTTTCCACGCGCACCCCGAACGCAATGATGAGATGATCAAAGCCGATCATATCTCGTTGGAGGTGCAAGGAAGTGAGCGACACCACGGGAGGGTGCCTTTGCGGAAAGGTCCAGTTTCGTGCACGGGGAGAGCCCTATCGGGTGGGGCTCTGCCACTGCCTGGATTGCCGAAAGCACCATGGAGCGCTGTTTCATGCTTCCGCGATCTACCCGGCGCCTGCCGTTGCGGTCTCGGGAACCACCCAGGCCTATCGGGGGCGGCATTTCTGTCCCGAATGCGGCTCCTCGGTGTTCTCCGTGTCCGGAGATGAGATTGAGGTCAACCTCGGTTCTTTCGATGTCATCGACGCATTCCGGCCCACATACGAACTCTGGTGCACGCGACGAGAGCCGTGGCTACCCGAGTTCGAGGGCCTGACAAGATATGCTGGAGACCGCGACAGGACCGGCAGGACCGAACCGTAAAGTGCCGCAGCGCCAGCGACCTAAGTCTGCTCCGGCTCGTAAGTGACTTCGCCCGCCAGCTCGGCCACGTGGTCAATGACCGCGGCAGCATCGGGATTGTCACCACCGAGCATATCGGCGACGCGTTCCAGCGCCGCGATCAGCATGATCTGCTCCCACTCCTTGAGCGCTGAAAACTGCTGGTGGAACTGCGCGTGGACCCCATCCGGGGCTATGGCGAGCACCTTCCGCCCCTTGTCGGTCAAGGACAGCAGCACCTGGCGGCGATCCTTCTCCCCGCGCCGACGCTGAATCATTCCCGCATTTTCGAGCTTTTGCAGCAAGGCTGTCGTGGTCGCCTGGGTGATGCCCATGCGCGAGGCTACGTGCCCGGCGGTTTTCTCCTGCTCGACATCCAGGATCTGCATGAAGATCAGCTGGGAAGGCGTGAGGCCCGTTTCGCGCATCAACTGCTTGGAATTCGATTCGGTGGCGCGCAGAATCTTCCGCATCGCGGTCAGCGCTGATTTGGTCCGATCTTCCAAAGGCGTACTCCAAAGTCTTCCCTAGCATATTATCGTCAGAAGCCAGGGAACCCAAGCGAGATGGCTGCGTTGGAATTTCCTTAGGCAAGGCTAACTTGTTTTTCGCACACAAAGCAAAACTCGCGGTCAGGAAAAATAATTCAGGCGCCCGCCTGGCGCGCAACCTCATGATTTATCGATCGAATTCAGCGCTTTCTGTCATTCATGTGACATCGCAACAGTGGTTCTGATCGTTTGGTGGGTTGAAATTTAGTTCAATCAAGCTAACTTTCGCGACCATGATTTATGGCAACTCAGCGCTATTCGACGCCGGTGCGATGCAGCGACAGTCCGCAAGAGGCTCCGAGGCGACCATCAGGACGCCGCGCAGTACCGATGGTGCAAAGGTGTGGGCCCTTATCGGCGACACAGCTTCGCTCGATGACAATTCGCTCTATTGCAACCTGTTGCAGGCCACGCATTTCGCTTCGACCTGCGCGATCGCCGAGCAGGACGACAAGGTGGTTGGCTGGGTCTCGGGCTATATCCCGCCGGAGGAGCCAGACACCTATTTCGTCTGGCAGGTCTGCGTCAGCGACGCGGCGCGCGGCCAGGGTCTTGGCAGGCGGCTGATTGGCAATGTGCTGGTGCGTCCGGCCTGCCGCTCGGTGACGACGCTCAAATGCACCATCACCCATGACAACGAACCGAGCTGGGGCCTGTTCACCGCTATCGCGCGCAAGCTCGACGCGCAGATGCGCCAAGTCGAGATGTTCGACCGACACGCCCATTTCGAGGACCGGCACGACAGCGAATATGCGGTCAGCATCGGTCCATTCCAACCCGATAAGGTCACGGCGCTTACGAGCGCCTGATCGCACGCCCCAAAAGACAACCCTTTGACTATCCACGTCCAGGAGACGTTTCCCATGGCCACGACAGCAACAATCACGCCCATGACCACCTTCGAGCGCGTCGAAAGCCGCGTGCGGTCCTATTCGCGCAGCTTTCCGAAGGTGTTCGACCGGGCGCTGGGCGCGACCATCTACGACACCCACGGCAAGGCCTATACCGATTTCCTGGCGGGCTGCTCGACGCTCAATTACGGGCATAACGACCCCGACCTGAAGGCGGCGCTGATCGAATATGTCTCTAATGACGGCATTGCCCATGGCCTGGACATGTTCACCGACGCCAAGGAGCATTTTCTTGCCACCTTCGAGCGATTGATCCTGCGCCCGCGTGGCATGACGCACCAGTTGCAGTTCACTGGTCCGACCGGCGCCAATGCTGTCGAAGCGGCCATGAAGCTTGCGCGCAAGGTTACGGGTCGCACCAACATCATTTCCTTTACCAATGGCTTTCACGGCGTGACGTTGGGCGCGTTGGCCGCTACCGGCAACGGCAAGCATCGCGGTGGTGCCGCCACGCCGCTTTCTGGCGTCACCCGCGCCGCCTATGACGGCTATCATGGTCCGGACATCAATACGGCCGACCTGCTTGATCGCCAGCTCAGCGATCCTTCGAGCGGCATCGATGCGCCGGCAGCGATCATCGTGGAGACCGTTCAGGGCGAAGGCGGCCTCAACGCCGCGTCACCCGAGTGGCTGCGCCAGATCGAAGCCATTGCCAAAAAGCACGGTGCTCTCTTCATCATCGATGACATCCAGGCCGGCTGCGGACGCACGGGCGGGTTCTTCTCGTTCGACGGCATGGGCCTGTCGCCGGACATCGTCACCATGGCTAAGTCGCTTTCGGGCATGGGCCTGCCACTGGCGGTGACCCTGATTAAGCCAGAGCACGACATCTGGAAGCCAGCCGAGCATAACGGCACCTTCCGCGGCAACAATCATGCTTTCGTGACCGCCGCTGCGGCCCTGGACAAGTTCTGGTCCGACGACCGCTTCCTCTCGGAGGTGAACGAGAAGGCCCGCTATCTTAGCGAACGTCTGGGCGCCATTGCCGACGAACATGGCCTCACTACCAAGGGCCGCGGCATGATGATGGGCATCGATGCCGGTTCAGGCGAAAATGCCGCCGCGATCTGCAAGGCGTGCTTTGCCAAGGGCCTGATCATTGAGACCTCAGGCAGCTTTGACGAAGTGGTCAAGGTCTTGTGCCCGCTCACCATTTCCCTCGACCAGCTCACCGCCGGCCTCGACATCATGGAAACCGCCTTCGACGCGGTCCTGGGGTCCCACCGCGCGGCCGCCGAATAAGGAAAGTTCCAAAATGATTGTACGCGATCTCGAATCCGCCCGTTTGGGCGACCGCCTCGTCAATTCCAATGGCTGGGACAGCACGCGCCTGCTGCTGGCCGGCGATGGGATGGGCTTTTCCTTTCACATCACCCGCATTCATGCGGGCACCAGCCACGTGTTTCACTACAAGCACCATTTCGAGAGCGTCTACTGCATCTCGGGTGAAGGCACGATCGAGGACATCGCCACCGGCACGGTGCACCAGATCCGTCCCGGCGTGATGTACGCCCTCGACCTCAACGACAAGCATCGCCTGACCGCCAAGAGCGAGATGGTGATGGCGTGCTGCTTCAACCCGCCGGTGACCGGCCAGGAAGTGCACCGCGAGGACGGCTCCTACGCCCCGGCTCCCGAAGACGCCTGAGCGGCTCCCCAAAACACCAACTGAAAGGCGAGACACATGACCCAGTCAGCTTTCGACACCGCCAATCACGATGACTATCCCACCCGTCTGCCGGCCGAAAAATGGCAGGAACGGAAAGACCCCGTCGTCTGGGGCAAGTGGAGCCCGGAAGCACCGCTGACGCGCGCGCAGACCGAGAGCTTTGAAAAGAACGGCTACCTGATCCTCAAGGATGTCTTTTCGCCGGCGGAAGTCGCCGCGCTGCAGAAGGAGTCCGCCCATATGCGTTCGGGCGAGGCAAAGATCGCCGACGACAATGTGATCACCGAGCCGGGTTCGGACGAGGTACGCACCGTCTTCCGGCTGGATGAAGAGAACGCGCTGTTCGCGCGTCTCGCCAGCGACCGCCGCATTGCCGGCGCCGTCAGCTTCCTGCTCGACGACGATGTCTATCTCCATCAGTCGCGCCTCAACTACAAGCCGGGCTTCACCGGCAAGGAATTCTACTGGCACTCCGACTTCGAGACCTGGCACGCTGAGGACGGCATGCCGCGCATGCGCGCGATCTCGGCCTCAATCCTGCTCACGGACAATGACGCGCTCAACGGTCCGCTGATGCTGATGCCGGGCACGCACAAGAACTTCATCGCCTGTGCCGGCGAGACGCCCGAGGACAACCACAAGACCTCGCTCAAGAAGCAGGAAATCGGTGTGCCCTCTCATGAGGCGCTGACCAAGATGGCCAAGGAGCACGGCATCGACTACGCCTCGGGCAAGGCCGGGACAGTGGTGCTGTTCGACTGCAACACCATGCATGGCTCGAACGGCAATATTACGCCCTTCCCGCGCTCGAACGCCTTCTTCGTCTACAATGCCTGGTCCAACCGGGTGGTGCAGCCCTTCGCTGCCAAGAACCCGCGCCCGGCATTCCTCAGCTCGCGTGACCCCAAGGGTCCGATCGGCATCGAGGCCGGCAAGATCGGCTGAGGCCGGCTTTTGAGACGCCTACGACCAACCAAAATGGCTCCGCTCCCGTAATGGGAGCGGCTGGAGACTGCATGACCACAGAAAGCCCGCGCCATACCGTTGAGAAGATCGGCGGCACCTCGATGTCCCGTACCGAGGAACTGCTCGATACCGTGCTGATTGGTAACCGCAAGGGTGCTGATCTCTATCATCGCATCTTCGTGGTCTCGGCTTATGCCGGGATGACGGACGACCTGCTTGAACACAAGAAGTCAGGCAAGCCCGGCGTCTATGCGCTGTTTGCCAGTGCCGAGAGCGGCTGGGGCTGGGGCGATGCACTGAGCGCCGTGGCCGACAAGATGTTCGCCCACAACGAGCGCGTCTTCAGCGACGAAGGTGCCCGGCAATCCGCCAACCGCTTCGCGCGGGAGCGAATCGAGGGCGTCCGCTCCTGTCTCATCGACCTGCAGCGACTTTGCTCGTTCGGGCATTTCCAGCTCGGGCAGCACCTTCTCACAGTGCGCGAGATGCTGGCCTCGCTGGGCGAAGCGCATTCGGCGTTCAATACCGCCCTGCTGCTCAATCTCAACGGCGTGCGGGCCCGGATGATCGACCTTACCGGCTGGCGCGACGAGGCACAGTATTCTCTCGATGAGGCCATCGAGCGGGCGCTGGCCGATGTCGACCTCAGCACCGAACTGCCGATCGTAACCGGCTATGCCCAGTGCAAGGAGGCCCTGATGGGCACCTATGACCGGGGCTATTCGGAAGTGACATTGTCGCGACTGACGGTCGTTACCGGGGCACGCGAGGCGATCATTCACAAGGAATTCCACCTCTCGAGCGCCGATCCTCGGCTGGTGTCGCCAGAGGCCGTTCGCGTCATCGGCGAGACCAATTACGATGTCGCCGACCAGCTCTCCAATATGGGCATGGAGGCGATCCATCCGCGCGCCGCGAAAAGCCTTCGGCAGGCCGGCATTCCGCTTCGGGTCAAGAATGCCTTCGAGCCGGAACATCCCGGCACGGTGATCCGTTCAGACCTCGATGCGCAATCGCCACAGGTCGAGATCGTGACCGGTCTGAGGCAGGTTTACGCCTTTGAGTTCTACGACCAGGACATGGTCGGGGTGAAAGGCTATGACGCCGAAATCCTCGAGGCGCTGAAGCGCCACAAGGTCTGGATCATCGCCAAGACGTCGAACGCCAATACCATCACCCATTACCTCAAGGGTTCTATGAAGGCGATCAAGCGCGTTGAGGCTGACCTTTCGGCCACTTTCCCGACGGCGGATATCTCGCTGCGCAAGATCGCGCTGGTTTCGGCCATCGGCCGTGATCTGCGCTCCCCCAGGGTGCTGACCCAAGCCATTCAGGCCCTTTCGGCAGCGGGTATCGAGCCGCTCGGCGTGCACGACCTTCTGCGCAAGGTCGACCTGCAGGTCATCGTCGAACCGGATCAGTTCGAAGCCACCATCGCGGCCCTGCACAAGGGCCTGATCGAAGACTGGGCAACCGCGCCGCAACCCAAATTGCACGCGGCTGCCTGATCCAGGACCGGCTGCAAGGATGGGCAGCAGCCGGTTTCCATTGCCCGAAGAAACCACAAGAGGAGAACACACATGACCAAATTCGGAAAATCCGCAGTCATGGCGCTGTCCGCCATCGCCGCTTCGGCTCTTGCCTCCACCGCCGTCAGTGCTGCCACGCTGGAAGAGATCCAGGAAAGCGGCTCGATCCGCATCGCCGTGGCGAACGAAATTCCTTACGGCTATGTCGATCCCAGTGGCGAAGCCAAGGGTGCCGGGCCGGATGTGGCCAAGGCCATCATGGAAGAGCTGGGCGTCGAGAACATCGAGTGGGTGACCACCAATTTCTCGTCGCTGATCCCTGGCTTGCAGGCCGACCGCTTCGACATGGTCGCCGCCGAAATGGCGATCCTGCCCGATCGCTGCCAGCAGGTGCTCTTTTCGGAGCCCAACACCTCCTATGGTGAAGGCCTGCTGGTTGCCGCCGGTAACCCCAAGGACATCCATGCCTATGCGGACTTCGCCGAGAACCCCGACCTCAAGGTCGCCATCATGGCGGGCGCCGACCAGCTTGAAATGATGCAGGCGCTGGGTGTGGATGAGGCCAATCTGGTCACCATCGCGGCCAATGCCGACGCCATCTCGACCGTTTCGACCGGCCGTGCCGACGCCTATGCGGCGACCAGCCTGACCGCCAGCGGCCTGGCCGAGCAGAATGACGGCGTGGAAGTGGCTTCTGATTTCACCGACCCCGTCATCGACGGCGAAGAAGTGCGCAGCTGGGGCGGGTTCACCTTTGCCTCGGGCAATGAAGCACTGCGCGACGCCGTGAACGAGGCCCTGGCCGAGTACAAGGCAACGCCCGAGTGGTCCGAGACCCTTATGGGCTATGGCTTCACCCAGTCCGACGTGGATGGCTCGGGTCAGCGCACCACCGAGGAGCTCTGCGCCGCCGAGTAATCCGGCGTCACGGAAGTTCATTCTGGGCGGGTGCTCCGGCGCCCGCCCTCCGCGCGTTCAACCACTGCACGGAAGCTGACACATGCACTGGACTGAATATCTCCCTCCCCTAATGCAAGGGGCCTGGGTGACAATACAGCTGACTTTCTACTCCACCCTATTGGGGGGCCTGCTGGCCTTTGCGGCGGGCATCGGCAAGATCTCGTCAAACTGGGCCATCAAGGGTGTTTCGGTCGCCTATATCGAGGTGTTCCGCGGAACATCCCTGCTGGTGCAGCTGTTCTGGCTCTATTTCGCCCTGCCCATTGCCGGCATGGCCATCGGGCTCGACCTGAGGCTGCCGCCAGTCGTTGCAGGCGTACTGGCCTTGAGCCTGAATATTGGCGCCTATGGAGCCGAAGTGGTGCGTGGCGCAATCCAGTCGGTGCACAAGGACCAGCACGAGGCTGCCCGCGCGCTCAACTTCACGCCGCGCCAGACGCTGTGGACCATCACCATTCCACAGGCCATCCCCGAGATGATGCCGTCTTTCGGCAATCTGGCGGTGCAGAACCTGAAAGACACAGCGCTGGTCTCGCTGATCAGCCTGGGCGACCTGACGTTCCGCGCCGAGCAGATCCGCAATTTCACCCAGGACAGCACCACGATCTATTCCATGCTGCTGGTGACCTATTTCGGCATGGCCCTGGTGCTCACCGCCATCATGCGCGGCCTTGAAGCCTATGTGAGCCGCTGGCGCGTCGCGAGGAGCTGACCCATGCTATTTGGATATGAATGGGACCTCTCCAGTCCCCTCGCCTTTGCCCTGTCCATCCTGCCGATCCTGCTGACCGGCATGATCGTGACCATCCAGGCCACCGTGCTGGGCTTTTTCGTTGCCCTGGTGCTCGGGCTGATCTGGGCGGTCCTCAAATCCGCGCCGTCGCGCTTCATCGCCTGGCCGGCACGGGTGGTGACGGAGTTCATCCGCGACACGCCCCTGCTCGTGCAGCTCTTCTTTCTCTACTACGTGCTGCCCGAGTTCGGCATCGTCCTGCCCGCTTTCCTGACCGGCGCACTAGCGCTGGGCATCCAGTACAGTGCCTATACCTCGGAGGTGTATCGCGCCGGCATCGAAGCAGTCGGCGCCGACCAACGCGAAGCCGCGCGGGCACTGAACTTTTCGGGCACGCACACCTTTACCCATGTGGTGGTGCCGCAGGCGATCCCGCGCATCATCCCCGCCATGGGCAATTACCTCGTCTCGATCATGAAGGACGTGCCGGTGCTTTCGGTGGTGACCGTGCTGGAAATGCTCAACGTCGCCAAGATCGTGGGCGACCGGACTTTCGACTATCTCGTGCCGCTGTCCATGGTCGGCGCGCTCTATCTCATCATGACATTGGTGGCCTCGGCGGGCGTGCGCCTGCTCGACACCTGGCTGCCCAAGCAGGGGATTCCCTTGAAATGACCGACGAACCGATCATCAAATTTGACAAGGTCATCAAGCGCTTCGGCGACCTGACCGTGCTCAACGAACTCGATTTCGAAGTCAAGAAGGGCGAGAAGGTCTCCATTATCGGGCCATCCGGCTCAGGCAAATCGACCGTGCTACGCATTCTGATGACGCTCGAAGGCATCAATGGCGGGGTGGTGACGGTCAATGGCGAGCCGCTGTGGCACGAAAAGGGTCCGGACGGCACGCTGAAGCCGGCCAGCGAGGCGCATCTGCACAAGATGCGCGCCCAGCTCGGCATGGTGTTCCAGCAGTTCAACCTGTTCCCGCATATGACGGTGTTGCGCAATATTACTGAAGCGCCGGTCAAGGTGTTGGGCCTGTCCAAGCAGGAGGCGCGCCAACGGGCCGAGGAACTGCTGGAGCTGGTGGGCCTGGCCGATCAGGCACAGAAATATCCGCACCAGCTGTCGGGCGGCCAGCAGCAGCGCGTGGGTATCGCCCGGGCGCTGGCCATGCGCCCCAATATCCTGCTGTTCGACGAGCCGACGTCAGCACTGGACCCGGAACTTGTCGGCGAGGTGCTCAACGTGATCGGCAAGCTGGCGCATGAGCATGATTTGACCATGCTGCTAGTGACCCACGAAATGCGCTTTGCCCGCGAAATCTCGGACCGCGTCTGCTTCTTCGATCAGGGTCGCATCCGCGAGGAAGGGGCGCCGGAAGAACTCTTCACCGACCCCAGCGAAGAGCGCACCCGCGAGTTTCTGCAGGCCGTGCTGGACAGTTGAGGGTGCCGCTCAATCTCTGAATATGTTCTGGGTTCCCTGCGCAACGTCGACCGGCCCGGTGGTCGTTGCAACAGGTTTCATCGCCGCGGGCTCTCGTGGTGCGATGCGCAGGGCCCGCAGGGCGTTCAGGATCACGGCGACGTCGATTACCTCTTGCAGCAGGGCGCCCTGCACTGGCGAGAGGTAGCCATAGGCTGCGGCAATCATCCCGAGGACAGACAGGCCGATGCCGGCGACGACGCTTTCTACCGCGATGCGACGCGCAGCTCGCGCAATTTCGATCCCGGGTCCCAGCCGATCGATCCGGTCAACGAGCAGCACCACATCGGCCGCCTCAGCCGAAGCGGCGGCGCCGCGCGCTCCCATCGCCACCCCGACATCTGCCGCCGCCAGCGCCGGCGCGTCGTTGACGCCGTCGCCCACCATCATGACAGGCCCGCGCTTTCGCTCCGTAAGCACAAGCAGAACCTTCTGGTCCGGCGAAAGACCGGCCCGCAACCCATCAAGGCCAAGCCCTTCGGTCACGCGCTCGGCGACGTCGGCGCGGTCACCGGTGGCGAGCAGTATGCGCGAGACGCCTTCGCGACGCAGGCCTTCGAGCATGACACCCGCGCCTTCGCGAAGTGGATCTGACATGAGGAGGTGTCCTGCCATCCGGCCATCGACCGCCACAGCGACGAGAAGCGATCCGGCAGCCATGGTGGCCTGTTCCGCCGCCGGCCGCCCGATACGGGCTGCAACGAAGCCGTCCCCACCGACAACGACCCAGCTGCCTTCGACCTGACCCGCAATGCCTTCGCCTGGACTCTCAGACACCTCCGAGGGCACAGGCAAGGTGAGCCCGCGCGCTTTCGCAGCAGCCACAATGGCCTGCGCCACGGGATGCTTGGATGCCTGGTCCAGTGCCGCCGCCAGCCGGAGAATATCCCCCTCGCTCATATCGAGGTGGCGGTCGATCGATACGATCTGCGGACGGCCATCGGTCAATGTGCCCGTCTTGTCGAGGATCAGCGTGCGGATGCGCGCCATCGTCTCGAGCGGCCCTGCGCCCTTGATCAGCACGCCAAAATGTGCAGCTCGCGACAGGCCTGCCACCAGAGCGACCGGCACGGCCAGGATCAACGGACAGGGCGTCGCCACGACCAGAACGGCGACAGCCCTGATCGGATCGCCGGTGAACCACCAGGCCGCGAAGGCGATGCTGACGGTCACCGCGAGAAAGCCGAGCGACCATTGATCTGCCAGCCGTGACATCGGCGCCTTGGACGCCTGCGCCTCCTCCACCAGCCGGACAATTCCGGCATAGGTGCTGTCCTTGGCCTCACGCGTCGCCGTCAGGTCGAAGGCTTCGCCAGAATTGGTCGAGCCGCTCATGGCCTCTGCGCCATGCATCAGCCTGACCGGCAGGGACTCGCCGGTCAGCGCCGATGTGTCGACAAAGGCAACCTCGGACGCCACCTTGCCGTCCACCGGGACCACATCACCCTGCCGGATCAGCAGGCGGTCTCCGGGTGCAATCTGCTCAAGTGGCACCTCCTCCAGTCCACCGTTCCGATGACGCGTTGCCGTACGGGGTACGCGGGACAGGAGGTCATGCATCTCACGCCTTGCGCGACCTTCAGCGAAGGCTTCAAGGAAGGTGCCTCCGGAATACATCACTGCGACGACCGCCGCGGCCAGTGTCTCTCCGAAGACTAGTGCTGCCGTCATGGATAATGCCGCGACGATGTCGAGCCCGACCTCGCCGGAGCGCAGGCTTCTAAATATCTCGACAACGAGCGCTGCCAGCGCTGGCACGACCCCGCCAATCCACACCAGAGTGGCTATGTCGGACTTGCCAGCCAAGCTGAACGCAAGTCCTGCGAGGAGACCCGTTACGGCGATGAGCAGGATGGCTGTCTTGAAGCGATCGGTCGGGGCCGTTTCCATGCGACTCATCTTCCTGAGGCTGAGGCGGCTATCGCGGCTCCTGGGAAGGAAGGCGGCCGATGCCTACGCCTCTTGCGCGATCGCCATCATCGCGCATGAGCAACACGGCGTCGAGTACGCCGCGACGCGCAAGCGCAGCGGGTGGCGCCTAACGGAACCATCTGTTTTTTCAGGCAAAGTGGGGTATCGCAAAAAACTGACTTTCCAGAACATCAGGAAAATCAATTAGTTATAACCATAAGAGGTAGTGGCGGAGAGGAAGGGATTCGAACCCTCGAGACCGTTCCCGATCTGCACCCTTAGCAGGGGTGTGCCTTCGACCACTCGGCCACCTCTCCGGCGGGGTCGGGTCTAGCTGTCCGTTTGGGCGATGGCAAGCGGTTTTTGTCCACAGCACCGTATGGCCGGCTGGCTGTGGAAGAGGTGGCACCCTGCCGCCGCAATTTGGTTGGTTTGGGCGAATAGTCGTGGCTTATATCACGCCAGGGCGGATTGAACCCGAACCGTGAAAGAATGGCGGCGAAAGCAAGAGGCAGAATCGAATGAATGGCTGGGACAAGTCTGGGCGCCGTCCAATGCGGCTGGCTGCCACAATGCTGTTTGCGGCCTGCGGGGCCGCCGCCGCGTCGGCGCAGACGCCCATAGAGGGTGTCTGGCGCACGGCATTGCTGTCGGAGGTGACGATAGCGGTCTGTCCGGAAGGCTATTGCGGCTACCTGTCACGGATTGTCGTGCCCGAAGGCATGCTGAGCGGGGCCGAAGCGGAAGCCGCCGCCGCCATGGCGCCTGAGGACTTTTTCGACTATCGCAACAAGGACCCCGAGCTGCGCGACCGGCCGATGCTCGGCCTGCAGATCCTGACCCTTTGGCAGGGCAATCAACCCTATATATTTGACGGGGAAATCTACAACCCCGAGGACGGCAACACCTATTCGGGCTATGTGGAAATGATCGGGCCGGATACGGCGCGGCTGAATGGCTGTGTGCTGTTTAACGTGGTGTGCCGGGGCGAAGAGTGGACGCGTGTGCCTGCCGAAGAACTTGAGGCGCGCGCCGCAGCCGAGGCAGAGGCCGAGACGGCGGATGCCGCCCCGGCGCAGTAGGGACGGCTATTCACGCATCAAGCGCATCTGTGGCTGGCCATTGCCTCGCAAGGCCGGAGAGATGCCGCGCATGTCAACGGTCGAGACCACACGCTGTCGATAGGCGGCAAACATGAAGTCGGGCGTGACATTGACCGGTTCATCGAACTGGATGGTGACGGTATAGGCCTGCATGTTGTGGGCAAGCTGCACCCCGATCAGCAGGCCCTTGAAGGGCTGTTCGAGGTAGAAGCCCTTAACGCGCATGCCGACCTGAAAGGGCACGGCGACACGCTCTGGCAAGGCCGCGCGAGCGGTGTTCCAGTCGCGATAACCATGGGCGCGCGCGACCTCTTCGAGGGCGGCGCCATGGGTCATCGGCTGGCCGTCCCGGGCCCGCTGTTCGCGCAGGGCCTTGGCTTCGGATTTGAGGGTTTGGGCAGAGGGGGTATCGAGGGAAAACGACATGTTCGGGCTCTCCGTATGGGAGGCGACAATTCACATGGGAGCCCGCATTGCCATGATGCGCCTTGGGAGAAACAACCGAAGGGATCATCGTTTAGAGCTGGACTTCACCATGGATCTTGCGATCCGCGGGCGGCAGGTGCCAACAACCGAACGCGTAAATGCTCCCGTGTGGCCGTCAAGTCAAGGGCGGGCCGATCACGTGCGGTGATGGCGCGATCAGACAATTGCATTGGGCACGGTTGGCATTGGGCGCTACGAGAACGGGACGAGGTCCAGGAGTACCAAGATGAACGAAATTCTGCTGCTCGTAGCAGGCCTGCTGGGTGGCGCGGTCAATTCGCTGGCGGGTGGCGGCTCGTTCATCGTTTTTCCGGCATTGCTCTTCGCGGGCGTTCCTCCTGTCCTGGCCAATGCGTCCAACACCTACGCGGCCCTGCCCGGCTATGTCAGCGGCACCATTGGCTATTGGAACGCCATGCAGGCGCACAAGGACAAGCTTGTCACCTACGGTCTTGTCGCAGCCTTCTTTGGCTATGTCGGTGCGGAACTGCTGCTGGTCGTTTCGGACGAATTGTTCTCGCTGGTTGTGCCCTGGCTGATGGCGTTTGCCGTGACACTTTTCGTATTCGGCAACCGGATCAACACAGCGCTGAGGGCGCGTAGTGGCGAGAGGCGCGGCCTGAAGACGCTCGGGGCGGTGCTGATCCTGTCCCTGCTGGCGGCCGTCTGTGTTTATGGCGGGTTCTTCAATGCGGGCCTGGGCATTTTGCTGTTGGCTTTCCTCGCCATGGCGGGGATGACCGACATCCACGCGATGAACGGCCTCAAGCTCTATATCTCGTCCATCGTGGCGGTGGTGGCGGTGGCACGATTTGCCCTGAACGGCACGATCGATTGGTATCACGGCTCGATCGCGCTGGTGGGCGTCACCATTGGCGGCTATGTGGCGGCACGGCTGGCGCAGTTCATTCCGACGCTGTGGATCCGCCTGGGCGTGATCGTCTATGGCATCGGCATGACCGGGTATTTCTTCTGGACGGCTTATTTCGCCTGATGGACCCTAGTCCGCCAGTCTGACCCACACGGCAGCGTCGTGGAACGGGGCACCGCCGAAGGGCGGGGCCGGTTCGGCGCTGGTGAGCGTATTGATGCCCTGCCCGCCGCGATGCGCCTTGTTGCGGTGCAGGCCCTCGGCGATCAGCACGCCGGTACGCAACCCGTCGAACAGCCGCGCGGTCAGTTGCACCGCGCCGCGATGATTGCCGACCACGACTGCGGCGCCGTCTGCAATTCCCAGCCGGGCAGCGTCGTCGGGGTGGATAAGGACGCTCGGTTCACCCTCGCGCATGAGGCTGCCCGGAGTCTGGTTGAAGGAGGAGTTGAGGAAAGCGCGCGACGGGCTGGTGGCCAGCTTGAAGGGGTATTCGGCGTCGGTTGCTTCGGTGATGGCCCAATGGTCGGCAAAGCGGGGCATGATGGCTGGATCGCAGACCCAGCGATAACCCTTCTTGTCCGAGACTGCCTGCCAATCGGGCGCGAAGCGGAAGCGCCCGTCGGGCCAGGCAAAACCATTGGCAAAGCGGGCTTCGTCGTCGGGCCGGCCGCGATCGATATAGCCAGTCTTTTCCACCTCTTCGAGCGCCGGATAGTTGGACCGCGCAAAGGTGTCGGCCACCACGTCGCGATCGCTGGTCTGGAAGGTCGGGTCGTCGCTGCCCAGACGCTGCGCAATGGCGTTGATGACGTCGTGATTGGAGCGCGCCTCGCCCGGTGCGTCGACCACGGCAGGGCCATACAGGATGCGGGTATGGCCGCCGCGGGTGTAGTAGTCATTATGTTCGAGGAACATGGTGGCCGGCAGCACGATATCGGCCAGTTCGGCCGTCTCGGTCATGAACTGCTCATGGACCACCAGGAACAGATCCTCGCGCATCAGGCCCTGCCGCACCAGCGCCTGATGCGGCGCCACAGTCGCGGGATTGGTATTCTGCACGATCATGGCATGCACCGGTCCACCGCCCTGCAGGGCCCTGGCATTGCCGGTGAGGATGGGTCCGATCTCGGACATATCGAGCAGGCGGGGCGTGCCCTTTTGCAGGTGCTTGCCAGTGAGGTGGGACTTGTCGAGGCCCCATGTGCCGGAATTGGAATGAAAGGCGCCGCCGCCGCGGTGTTGCCAGGCGCCGGTCATGGCGGGAATGGAGAGCGCGGCATGCATGGCGGTCGAGCCATTGCGCTGGCGCGAAAAGCCGAAGCCAAGCCGGAAGAAGGTACGTGGGGTCTTACCGACGAGATGGGCGAAGGCTTCGATCTCGGCGACCGAGAGCCCGGTGATATCCGCCGCCCATTCCGGCGTGCGAGTTGCGAGATGGGCTTCGAACTCGGGCGAGAAATCGGTGAACCGGGCCATGTAGTCCCGATCGGCCAGACCATCGCGCAGCAGCACATGCATGGTGGCGACTGCCAATGCGCCATCGGTGCCGGGCCTCACGACCAACCCCATATCGGCCTGGTCCATGGTGGCATTGCGATAGATGTCGATGACCACCACCCTGGCGCCGCGCGTCTTGCGGGCCTTCATGGCATGGGTCATCACATTAACCTGGGTATGCACCGCATTGGTGCCCCAGATGACCACGCAATCGGCCTCGGCCATCTGCTCGGGATTGACGCCACCCAGAAGGCCGGTGCCGGCGATATAGCCGGGCCAGGCGAGGCCGGTGCAGATGGTGTCATACTGATGCGAATAGCCGCGCACGGCGCGCAGACGCTCGATGCCGTCGCGATGCACATGGCCCATGGTGCCGGCATAGAAATAGGGCCAGATGGCCTCCGGGCCATGCTCGGCCTCGATGGCAAGAAACCGCCGGGCGATCTCGTCGAGCGCCTCGTCCCAGGAAATGCGTTGCCACTGCCCTGCCCCCTTGGGGCCGACCCGACGCAGGGGGTGGGTCAGGCGGTCGGGGTGATGGATGCGCTCGGCATAGCGCGCCACCTTCTCGCAGATGACGCCGGCCGTATAGGGATCGTCTTTGGCGCCGCGCACACGGCCGATGTTGCCATCGGCAAGGATGTCGACGTCCAGCGCGCAGACCGAGGGGCAGTCATGCGGGCAGACGGAACGGATGGTGCGCTGGGCAGTGGGGGCGTTCATGGCGCAAGCCTAGTCCCACCCCTGCCCCGGAACAATCGCATTGTGGTGATGGATGCGATCAGGGACGGTGATGACCCCCGAGGTGGCGCCTTCAGGCTGCAAATGCCTTGGTGGCCGTTTCAGCGTTCCGCCGCGCACGAGTGGCCGCATGCTTGGCAAGTTGCGCAGCGCCGCCATGAAACTGGGAAAAGGTGATGCGCCCCGAGGCTCCGGTGATGGTGATGCCGCGCCAGTTGGGACGCACCTGCCGCACCTCGGACCAGTCCAGTTTCGTTTCGCGTCCCATGGCGTTGCGATGGGTTACCTGACGATGATCCCAACGCGTCTTGGTGAAGAGACCCGCAAAGCCGATGCCGAGCGAACCGCCTGCCAGCAGCACGACAGCCAGATAGGTCGCGACAAGCTGGGTGGGGTCGGCCACGTGACCCATTATGATCACGGCGAAGAGGAGGATAGCGGCGAGAGCAGCAGCGCCATAGCAGGCGAAATATTCAACCATGGAGGGGCGCAGTTCGGCCCAGCCACCTTCGACCATCACGGCCTCTTCGGGCTGCAGCAGGCGCAGGGCGAGGAAAGCCGCGTAGCCAAATGCCACAACGCCCGCCGCACGCGACAGCGGCAGGTGGTCAGTCATGGGGATGTGCTTGAGGATGATCAGAAGGGTGATGGTAATGAGCGGCAAAGCCACTTCCTGCCAACGCAAAGGCACGCTGCAAATCTCCATAAAAGCGGGGCCGGCGACGCATACTCGGCAGTTCGCATTCAAAGTTATGCAATCAAATCGATTTGGCCATTCACAATTTCGCCAAAACTGGGGCAGCAGTGCCATTATCCCGCGCAGCGAGTGGCGAAGGGATGAGAAACAGATTCAACCGCTTGCCAGCCAGATTCACAGCATTCCGGCAAGCGATTGTTTCAACTGAGATTTTGTTGGCACGAAGAGTTTCGACCACAGCCCAGGCGGGCTGGCGCGCTCCCAATCACGTTGATCTGAAGCGTTGCGAAAAAGCCTCAGTCGACAGCAGTGCTGTCGACGCAATCGCGAGGACGAAATTGCCATGCGGCCATTGGCAATCTTGAACGGCTGGGCCGGCCGAAACCGGCCCTGGCCTGATCACTCGGGCGCGCGGTTCTTCTTGTGATCCTTGGACTTGGGGGCCTTCTTCTTTTGAGGGCGCGCCTCACCTTCGGCAGCCGGCTTGGCCCATTTCGGCTTGCCCTTGTCCTTGGCTGCAAAGGGCTTGGGACCCTTTGCGGCTTTGGGGTCGCGCGGCGGTCGTGGCGTTTCCATGAAAGCCTCGAAGTCATCGGACTTCGGCTTGCCATAGCGCTCCTTGCGGTCCGCCTTTTCGGGGCGCGGCTTCATCGGATCGTATTTTTCCGGCGGGCCGGGTGGGCGGCGCTTGCCCTGTGGCCGATCAGGCCGTTCGCCCGGACCCTCGACGGCGCCGATGTGCACGCCCTTTTCGCCAGTGCCGTTCTTGCCGACGGAGCGGAGGAAGCTGTCGACCTTGTCGGCGGCGATCTCGAAAATGGTCTCGGTGTCGAAGATGCGGATCGAGCCGATATCGCCCTTGGTGACGCCGCCGGCCTTGCAGATCATGGGCAGGAGCCAGCGCGGCTCGGCCCGCTGCTTGCGGCCCAGATTGACCTTGAACCAGCTGCCGCCGGCAAAGCGCTCGCGTGAGCGGGGCGCACGAGCTTCGTCGGGCGCGGCAGCGACGACATCTTCGGGCACGGGGCGGGCCGCCAGCTGCAGGCGCAAATAGGCGGCGGCGATGACTTCGGGGGTGTGACGCTCGATCAGCTGGGCCACCAGAGGCGCTTCATCTTCGTTGGCGGCGGTGAGCAGATTGGGCGCGGTCAGGATATGCTCCTGATAGCGCGCATCGATGTCCGCCGCACTGGGCGGCTGTGCCATCTGCGCCTCGATCTTGGCGGCGCGAAGGATGGACAGCGCGACCCGCTTGCGATGGCTGGGCGAAATCACCACGCAGGTGCCCTTGCGGCCGGCGCGTCCAGTGCGGCCAGAACGGTGCAGCAGCGTCTCGGCGTTCATGGGCAGTTCGGCATGGATGACGAGGTCGAGATTGGGCAGGTCGATGCCGCGGGCGGCCACGTCGGTGGCAACACAGATGCGCGCGCGGCCGTCGCGCATGGCCTGGAGCGCATTGGTGCGCTCGGACTGGGTCAGTTCGCCCGAGAGAGTAACGACGTCAAAGCCGCGATTGTGGAGGCGCGCCGATAGGTGCTTCACCGCCTCGCGGGTGGAGGCGAACACGATGGTATTGGTGCTTTCGTACCAAAGCAGCGTGTTGATGACGGCGTTCTCGCGCTGGTCGGCAGGCACGACCATGAGCTTGTAGTCGATATCGGCATGCTGCTCGCCCGAACTGGTGGCGCTGATGCGCAGCGCATTGTTCTGGAAGGTCTTGGCAAGATCGGCGATGGGACGCGGGACTGTGGCCGAGAACAGCAGGGTGCGGCGATCCTCGGGGGCAGCCGCCAGAATGAATTCGAGGTCTTCGCGGAAGCCCAGATCGAGCATTTCGTCAGCCTCGTCGAGGACGACGGCGCGCAGGGCCGACATGTCCAGGGCGCCGCGGGTGATGTGGTCGCGCAGGCGCCCGGGCGTGCCGACGACGATATGGGCGCCGCGTTCCAGTGCCCGGCGCTCGGTGCGCTGATCCATGCCACCGACGCCGGCAGCGGTCTGGGCATGCATTTCGGCATAGAGCCAGTCGAGTTCGCGGCGGACCTGCATGGCCAGTTCGCGGGTCGGGGCGATAACGAGGGCCAGCGGCGCGCCAGGTGCGGGCAGGATCAGGTCGTCGCCCAATAGGGTTGGCGCGATGGCCATGCCGAAGGCGACCGTCTTGCCCGACCCGGTCTGGGCGGAGACGAGGAGGTCGCGGCCATCGGCCTCGGACTCGATGACGGCGGACTGGACAGGGGTCAGGCTTTCATAGCCCTTGGCCTCAAGGGCGCGGGCAATGGGGGCGACAATGGTTTCAGGCAGAGACATCAGGGGCTTTCACTAAGCAGCACAGCCCCGGCAAGCGCGATGTCCACTCCCAAAACTCCGGGACATCTTCGCTCAAAAAGGGCGGTTGGTGAGGACTCCGGCGACAATGCGGGAGCCAAGGGTCGTGCCAGATATAGCACAATCAAGCAAAAAGGCCGCCCGGCGGGCGGCCTGGTGTTTGGGGTGGCGCGATGGGAGCAAAGGCCCCCTCACCCGGCGCTACGCGCCGACCTCTCCCCCCGAGGGAGAGGTGAAGGTCGCCCCGGCCCTTCGCATGGCTCAGGGCGTTCGCCCCTCAAATCGCTCCACCGGAGCGATTTGACGGCTGGCTAGGCCAGCCGTCGGGTCTCACCCAACGATCTCGTCGTCGGTGAAGAAGAACTTGATTTCCTGGGCAGCGGTTTCGGGGGCGTCCGAACCGTGGACCGAGTTTTCGCCGACGGAGAGGGCGAATTCCTTGCGGATGGTGCCTTCATCGGCATTGGCCGGGTTGGTGGCGCCCATGATTTCGCGGTTCTTGAGGATGGCGTTTTCGCCTTCCAGCACCTGCACGACGACCGGCGAGGCAATCATCTGCTCGACCAGTTCGCCAAAGAAGGGGCGCTCCTTGTGGACCGCGTAAAAGCCTTCGGCCTGTTCGCGGGTCATATGGATCTTCTTCATGGCGATGGGGCGCAGGCCGTTCTCTTCGAACTTGGCGATGATCTTGCCGATCAGGTTGCGGCGGACGGCATCGGGCTTGATGATGGAGAAGGTGCGTTCGAGCGCCATGGCGGTTGGTTCCTGCTTCATGCGTGGGAAAGGTGGCGCCTTGTAACGGGAGAGTTTGAAGGTGGCAAGACGGCGGTGCCGCCTTGTCACGATATCAATCCAGCCGGGCGAGTTCCTTGCCCAGCACCGTACCATCCGGCGCCAGAAGCGTGACATCGACGCTCGATGTGGCATTCGAACCTTCGATGATTTGATCGACCTCAATATCGACGACCTGCATGGTGCAGACTTCGGCCGTAGCGATGGTTGGGAAGACGGCAATCAGCGTACCATCGGTCTCCTCCCCCACTGCGGCGGGCAGGACCTCTTCGCAGGCGCTGCCCTGGTAGGTGAATTCGATCTTGATGTCGTTGTCATGGATCCTGGCGGCCGTGAGGTCTTCCAGCACCACACCGCCACGCTCCTGAGCGAGCGCAGGCGTAGCAAGCAGGGCGACGGCGAGGGCAAGTCCGGCGGCGCGTTGAAGTGTCATGGTTCAGTCCTCCTTCGCTCTGTCCAAATGGAAACGCAGCACACCGCAATTCGATGCCCGGCATTGATCTTCAGCAGCCAACAGGTTGCCAGTCGCCTGCGAAAACCCTAATCCAGCGGGAAGAATTGATGTGTCCCCTGCCCCAGGCGCGCGCGGGGTGCGACGCAAGCGGATTATCGGACCCATGCTCAAGATCAACAATCTCACCTATCGCATTCAGGGGCGCCCGCTGTTCGAGGACGCCTCACTCGTTCTGCCCGATGGCGCCAAGGCCGGGTTCGTGGGCAAGAACGGGACGGGCAAGACCACGCTGTTCCACCTGATCCAGGGGCATATCGGGGCCGATAGCGGGTCCACCGAGGTCAACAAGAAGGCGCGCATCGGCGCGGTGGCGCAGGAGGCGCCGGCGGGCGAAGAGACGGTACTCGAAGTGGTGCTGGCCGCCGACAAGGAGCGCTCGGCGTTGCTGGCCGAGGCCGAGACGGCGACGGACCCGCACAGGATCGGCGAAATCCATATGCGGTTGGCCGATATCGACGCGCATTCGGCAGAGGCGCGGGCCTCGTCGATCCTCAAGGGCCTGGGCTTCGAGCATGACCGGCAGAATGCGCCGACGCGCGAGCTTTCGGGCGGCTGGCGCATGCGTGTGGCCCTGGCGGCGGTGCTGTTTTCGCAGCCTGACCTCTTGCTGCTGGACGAGCCGACCAACTATCTCGACCTTGAAGGCACGCTGTGGCTGGAAAAATACCTGGCCACCTACCCCTACACGGTCTTCCTCATCAGCCACGATCGTGACCTGCTCAACAAGGCGGTCAATGCGATCGTGCATCTCGAGCACCGGAAGCTCACCTATTACAAGGGCAATTACGACACGTTCGAGGAAACGCGTCGCATGCAGATGGAGCTCAACAACAAGCAGCGCGAAAAGACGCTGGAGCAAATCGCGCATCTGCAGAAATTCGTCGACCGCTTCAAGGCAAAGGCGACCAAGGCCAAGCAGGCGCAGGCACGCGTCAAGATGATTGAGAAGCTGCGGCCGCCCGAGGCGATGTTCGACGAGCATGCGGCGCCATTCCAGTTCCAGCAGCCCAAGGTTGAGCTACCGACGCCGATGATCACGCTGGACAAGGTGTCGACCGGCTATGGCGACAAGGTGATCCTCAGAAACGTCACCCAGCGCATCGACCCGGATGCCCGCATCGCGCTGATCGGCGTCAACGGCAATGGCAAGTCGACCTTTGCCAAGCTGCTGGCGGGCGACATCCCGGTCATCGATGGCAATCTCAAGATCAACAAGAAGCTCGAGATCGCCCATTTCGCCCAGCACCAGATGGACAAGCTCAAGCCCGAGCAGACGCCGCTGGAACATGTGGCCGCGCTCATGCCGCTCGACAACGAGACCAAGCGGCGGAGCCGGCTGGCGCAGATGGGGCTGACGACCAGCCGCATGGACACCAAGGCCAAGAACCTCAGTGGTGGCGAGCGCGCGCGGCTGCTGATGGGTCTGATCACCTTTTCGGGGCCGTCGATGATGATCCTCGACGAACCGACGAACCATCTCGATATCGATAGCCGCGATGCGCTGGTCTATGCGCTCAACGACTATCAGGGCGCGGTGCTGATCATTTCGCACGACCGGCATCTGATTGAAGCCACCTGCGACACGCTCTGGATCGCAGAAAACGGCACGATCCGCGAGCTGGACGAGGATCTGGACAGCTACCAGCGCAACATAACCTCGTCCAAGGACACCAAATCGAGCGGCGGCGCGGCCAATGGCGGCGATCGCAAGCAGTCGCGTCAGGAGGCGGCGGCACGGCGAGCCGAGCTGGCGCCGCTCAAGAAGAAAATTGCCGATGCCGAAAACAAGATGAAGCGGCTTCGGACCGAGATCGACAAGATCGAGGCGCAACTTGCCGATCCAAAAGTCTATGACGGACCGCCGGACCGGCTGATCGCCCTGGGCAAGGACAAGGCGCGGTTCAGCACAGACCTTGAGGCCTTGGAGGAGACATGGCTTGAGTTCAGTGCAGAACTGGAAGAGGCTGAACGCGCATGACGGCCGAGGAAATCATCGCCGAACTGGACCTGCAGCCGCATCCCGAGGGCGGCTGGTATATCCAGACCTTCGCGGATGAACCGGGCCCGGATGTACGAGCACGATCCACAGCCATCTATTTCCTGCTCAAGGCCGGCGAGGTCTCGCATTGGCACCGGGTCGATGCCGTAGAAATCTGGCACTGGCATGCCGGCGCGCCACTGACGCTGGACATTGCCAATACCGCCGACCGGCAGTCCATCGTGCTGGGGCCAAACCTGTTGGCGGGGCAGCGTCCGCAGGGGATCGTCCCCGCCCATGCCTGGCAGTCGGCGCGCAGCCTGGGCGACTGGACCCTGGTCGGGTGTACGGTCGCCCCCGGCTTCCGCTTCGATGGTTTCGAGCTGGCGCCGCCTGATTGGCAACCGGAGAGCTTCACCACGTTGCGTTGAAGCCATTGACGATGCCCTCGCTGTGATCTTGACTGGATACCGATCCGGTGTGAGGCGTGCCATGTTGCGTGTGATTGCCTTGATAGTCGCGATGGCACTGGCCGCACCCGTCCTGCCGGCCAATGCGCAAGATATGTCGGGCCTCTCCAAGCAGGAGCGCGCCGAGACATTGCGCTTCGCCGTCAACAACAGCCTCTTCACGCTCTATCACGAGGTTGCGCACCTCTTGATCGACAAGCTCTCCTTGCCCGTTCTGGGCAAGGAAGAGGACGCCGCCGATCACATCGCGACCTGGGTCCTGTTGGAAAAGGGTACGCCCGAGGCGAACCAGGCACTGGAAGATGCCGCCGATGGCTGGGTGCTGACCGGGGCCCGCTATGGCGACTATTTCGGGGGTGACGACTACGCCTCCGGATATAGTCCCGACCGCCACCGGGCCATGCAGATCATCTGCCTGATGGTCGGGGCTGACCGAACTGCCTTTCGCAGCATTGCCAACGCCTATGACATTCCTTCGGAACGCCAGCACACCTGCCTTTACGATTATGAGCTGATCAACCGGAGCATGGACACGCTGCTCGCGCGCGGCAACTCGGGCACGCGTGTCGACGTCACCTATCACGATGGCGGAACGCGATTGCGGCTGGCCGAAAGGGCTTTTCGCGGTAGCGGCATCTTTGACGAGGTCGCCGAAGAGCTGCGCCGCGGCTATCGGCTGGATGGCCAGGTTCGGTTCACCGCGCGCCGCTGTGGCGAGTCCAATGCCTTCTATGACCCCGCGACAACCGAAATCATCTTCTGCTATGAGTTGATGCAGGATTTCATGCAGCTTCATCTGGACCAGCGGGAACAACGCAGTCGCAATTGAGGCGCTGATCCTTGAGGATCCGGCGGCAGGCCGCCACAGGGGGTTTTTGATGAAGCAGTGTGCAGCGGCCCTGGCCGCGATTTTTGTGTGCGTGACGCTGAGTGGTGGCGCGGCGGCGCAGGATGACGAGAACCAGGTCCTGCAAGATGCGATGGCGTTTGCCATGCATGACGCAGCCTTCACCGTCTACCATGAAGTGGGACACATGCTGGTGGGCGAACTGGGCCTGCCAGTCCTTGGCAAGGAGGAGGACGCGGTCGATACGCTGGCCACGATCTGGCTGCTCAATGACGAGGATCAGGACTACGCCTTCAACGCCCTCATCGATGCGTCAGATGGCTGGTACTACAATGCGGTGAATTCCACCGGCTCGGGCGTCGACGAATTCTCCTACTATGACGAGCATAGCCTGGATATCCAGCGCGCCTATGCCATGGTCTGCCTGATGGTTGGCGCCGATCCCGACAATTTCGGAGAGACGGCGGACATCTATGAGCTGGACCCCGACCAGCAGGAGAATTGCGCCTATACCTATGAGCAGGCGCTGGCGTCCTGGGGGACACTACTTTCCGCCCATGAGCTCAATGGCAATGAGAGCGCGCCGATCGAAGTGATCTACGAGGATGCAGGGGATTTCGAGGAGTTCGCCGTTGCGCTCAAGGAAGAAGGCGTCCTGGAGCGGGCCGCGGACGAAATCACCAGCTCCTACGCCCTGCCCCAGCCCGTAACGTTCCGGGCCACCCAGTGCGGCGAGGCCAATGCCTATTATGATCCGTCTGCCGGCGAGGTGACATATTGCTACGAACTGGCCGCCGAGATGTACAATCTCTATGTCTATGACATTGCCGGCTGGGGCGACACCGGCGAGGACACCGGGCTGGAATAAACGAGCGTCCGAGCCTCAGCTAAACCCGACATATCGCCCTGGACGATGGTTCAGGGCGATAATCATGTTGAGCACCAGCGCCCCAAGGATCGAATAGATTACCCGGTCGAAGGGCAAGACGAAGAAGGCAATAACCAGGATCACCGCATCGACGCCGAGCTGGAAATAGCCGGCACGAATGCCGAAATTTTCCTGCAGGAACAGCGCCAGGATGTTGATACCGCCAACGCTGGCCTTGTGGCGGAACAGGGACAGGATGCCCAGCCCCATCAACCCGCCGCCCACCAGGGCAGCAAAGAGCGGGTCGATGCGCTCGATGCCGATCCAGCCCGGTATCTGGGTGGAAAAGACCGACACCAGCGCCACGCTGGCAATGGTCTTGAGGGTGAAGGGCAGCCCCATGCGGAAATACGCCAAGGCGTAGAACGGCAGGTTGATGGCAAAGAACAGCCAGCCGAAAGGAATGCCGGTGATGTATTGCAGAAGCAATGCCAGACCGGCGCTGCTGCCGGTGGTCAACTGGACCTGCGAATAGAAGGCAATACCCAGCGACACCAGCATGGTGCCGATCAGCATGGCAAAGATGTCTTCGTGCAGCTTGTGCCGGCTAGGCGTCGAAAGATCAGGGGTCATGCCTTCTTCATCCAGCGGCCACTGGCCTCCTGCTGCCAGTAGGTCACCTCATTGGCCTGCCTCAGCACCTTCCACGCTTCACGGGCGGCCTGCACCGCCTCAGGATCATGACCGGAGAAGAGGTAGACCAGCCGCTCATAACCCTCGCCGGACTGGGGCACGGCCCCATCAGCGAAGAACCGGACTGCGGCGCCATTGGGATTGTCGGATTCAGTGGTGATCAGGATGGGCTGGAGCGCGTCAGTGTCCTCGCCGGCGAGGCCATGGGCGAGAAAGCTATCGTCGCGATAGGTCCAGAGATGGGCATCAAGCGCTTCCGCCCGTTCGCGCGATCCGACCTCCACCACCGCACGCCAACCGCGTTCCAGAGTCTTCTCCAGAAGCAGGGGAATGACGGCCTCAAGCGGGCGGGCTTCCAGGTGATAGAAAAGAACTTCGGCCATGGCTCCACAATGATTGCCGCGCCGCGGCTGGCTTGTCAGGTATGGGCCGAGAGGAGCCCATGCGAACCGACATGTATCACGTGATCGGAGATTGTGCCGAACAGCGAAGTACCGCAAGGTGCGGCACGATTCATCCCACGCAAATCAGCAAGAGCTGCAACCGAAGCGCGCATGAGACGACTGACCCGCTATCTGACGCGCCTGTTCGCCAGCGATGCGCTGATCCTGTTCGGGATCGTGTGCTTCCTTCTCTGGCTGGTCAACTGCCTGCGATCGTTCGACGTTGTCTCGGTCAAGGGCCAGGGTTTTGGCACCCTGGCGCTGCAGGCGCTCTACACCATGCCGCCATTGGCGCTGTCGTTCTTCTACATTTGCGTCGGCATTGGCGTGGTGCGGGCGCTGACGGCGCTGCAGGCCAGCCATGAACTGCATATCATCCACACCAGCAATGGCCTGGGTGGGCTCTGGCGCGCGACTGTTGCAACCTGCTGCACCGCCGTGGCGCTGGTATTGCTTTTCGCCCATTTCGTTGAACCCCTTGCAAACAAGCAGCTCAACCGCCTTTCGGCAGAAGTCGCGGCTGATCTGGTCAGCTCGACTCTCAAGCCGAACCGGTTCACCCAGGTTACCCCCGGCGTAATACTGCTCATCGGCGGGCGTGCCGATGGCGGAGAAATCACCGAATTCTTCGCTGATGACCGGCGTGATCCCGATACCCGCCGGACCTATATTGCCGCTTCCGCGCGCGTGGTCAGCGTGGGCGAGGACTATGTGCTCGAATTGCGCGACGGCACCTTGCAGTACAGCGAAGCCGACGGTCGATATTCCGAGATTCGCTTCTCGCGCTACGACGTCAGCGTCGAGAGCCTCGCCCAGCAAGTGGCCCAGGTCGACGTGCTGGGGGAAACCGACAGCTTCGGCCTGATCGCCCGCGCCATCGAAAGCGGGTGGGAGCCCAATATCGTCAAACGCCTGCTGGACCGTTCGGCGGAGGGCTTGCGGGTGCTGGGCCTGGTACTGCTGGTGGTCGCGATGGCTGGCTTTCCCAGTGGCAATCGCACCCGGTTCAAGCTGCCGCTCGAGGCCCTGGTCATGCTGGTGGCCTTCGGTGAGCGCGGGATCAGCGCCTATAGTCCATTGGGCACCGGCACAGGCGCCATCATGCTCATTCTGGCCGGCGGTGCCATTCTCGCTTTTCGGGTGTGGCCACGACACCCCAGGGCGGTGGCGGTGGCATCATGATCAACAATATCGACGAGGTCGTGCTGGCCCGGCTGTTCAGCCGTATCGCGGCGACCGTGTTCATTTTCTACGGGCTCATTGCTCTGGTGGAATCTCTGGACACCTGGCGGTTCACCTATGTGGCCGAACAGCGCGGGCTGCATATGGCCGTGGTCATGGTCGCCATGAGCGCGGTACGTTGGACGATCAAGACGCTGCCAGTGACTGTGCTGATGGGCACAATACTGGGGCTGGCCGATCTCAAGATTCGGCATGAACTCACGGTGATCAAAGCCAGCGGCATGTCGATCTGGCGGGTGTTGCGCGCGCCAGTGGCCGTGCTGTTCGTGGCAAGCCTGCTGATTGCCCTGCTGGCTGAGACGACCAGCACCATGATCAATCGCGAGCTTGCGCCCACCCCGCCGGGTCAGGTCACCCAGTTGACGCCGCCGGGCGAGGTCTGGCTGGAGCAAAGGGGCGATGGCGTTCACTATGTCTTGATGGGACGTGGCATGTCGCAGGGGGGATCGCGGCTGGCCGATGTGACCCTGTTTCACCTCGGACCGAGCGAGACGCCCCGCATCGAGGCACCCGAGGCCATACTGGAAGCGGGGTACTGGACCTTCCCGGAAGCGCTGGTTCGAGCCCCAGTTGATCCGGCCCGGACCGTATTCGACCTGCGGGTCCCCACCCGGTCTTCAGCGGCCGAAATCAGCCTCAAGCTGGCCTCGACCGAAGACATGACATTCTTTGAACTGGCGAGGCTGCTGCAGCGCGGCGTCAGCGACCCCTCGATCCGCGCCGCCACTTCGATGCGCCTGATCAAGCTACTGGCGTTGCCGCTGGTGCTGACCGGATCGCTGCTCATCGGCTTTGCCTTCACCGCCGGCTATAGCCGCAATTCCCAATTCGGCCCGGCGGTTCTTTATGGAATAGTTCTGGGGTTCATCGTCTTCATCATCACCGAAATGGCCGACCGCGCCGGCAGCACCGGCGTGCTCGACCCCTTGTTCGCGGCCACGGGGCCGGCCATGGTTGCCATTGTCATCGGGGTGACGGTGTTGCTGCGCAAGGAAGACGGCTGGACGTGACCGGGACAATCCGGATTTTGGCCTCAATCATCGCCCAATTGACAAAACTGGCTCTGACGCCCCATTGAAGGCGTCACACGACAAGCGGAACCGACCATGATCTTTGCTGAGCTCCGGCGCGCATTTGGCGCGATGTTCATTGGACTTGCCCTTGTGCTGGGCGCTGTCTCGCCCGCATGGGCCGCAACGGTGGCGACCGTCAATGGCGAGCCGATCAGCGACGTCCAGGTGGACCAGCGCCTAAGGCTCTTCCGCATGGAAGGAAACAATACTGGCCGCAACGGCGCCATGCAGCAGCTGATCACCGAGGCCATTCAGCTTCAGGAAGCCAAGCGGCTGGGCATCAATGTATCCAACGCGCAGGTCGACGAGGCCTTTCTGCAGATCGCCCGCAACCTCAATGTGAGCCGGGATCGCCTGCAAACCATGCTGCAGCAGGGCGGCGTCAGCTCCCAGACCCTGCAGGACCGGTTGCGGGCCGCCATTGCCTGGAACGCCGTGACCGAGGCGGCTGTCGTGCCCCAGGTGCAGATTTCCGAGCTCGAGCTGGATCAGCGCGCCGCCCAGCAGGTCGCCGACTTCCAGAAGTTCGACTACATCCTCAAGGAAGTTATCTTCGTCGGTGGCGGCGGACGTTCGGGCCAGGCCAATCGCTATCGCTCCAGCTTTGCCGGCTGCGACACGGCGGTGGAACTCTCGCTCGCTTACACCGATGTGGCCGTTGTCGATATCGGCCGCCGGCACGCAACACAGATGCCGGATGCCATCGCCAAGGAACTGGCCGGCCTCAATGTGGGCGGCATCAGCAAGCCGCGCGCCGTCGAGACCGGTCTGTCCATGCTGGCCGTTTGCGAGAAAGTGCAGGCCGAGGACCTGACCTTCGTCAAGGGTGGCCTGCGTGAGGACGCCGGTGGCGATGCGCTCGCCAAGGAGGCCGAGGCCTATCTCGAGCGCCTGCGCAGCCAGGCCAAGATTTTCTACCAGTAAAACCTTGCGGCGTCGGCCGCTGATACAATCGTCGGCAAAGGTTTGGGGGCGGCCGCATGGAGCGGCCGTCCTGTCTTTGGGGGACAGCATGCCAGCACCATTGGCTGTGACCATGGGTGAGCCTGCCGGGATCGGGCCGGACCTGTTGCTTGCTCTCTATGCGCAGCGCGTCGAGCGCAACCTGCCGCCCTTCGTGGTGTTCGGTCATGAGGGTTTTTTGGCCGCGCGGGCAAAAAGACTTGGTCTCGCCCTGGACATCCGACGCGTGGCGGCCGACGAAGCCGTTGCGGCCTTCGAAAAAGCGATGCCTGTCGTCCACATAGAGGGGATGGTGGCGGACCTGCCCGGCATTGTGGATGAACACGCCGCGCCAGTGGTGATCAAAGCCATTGAGCAAGCCGTGCATTCCACCCTCACCGGCCATTGCCGCGCCGTGGTCACCGCCCCTATCCACAAGGGTGCGCTTTACCAGGCTGGGTTCAAGCATGCCGGCCATACCGAATTCCTGGCCGATCTCTGCGCCATCGACGGCCACGCGAGGTTGCCGGTGATGATGCTGGCGCATGAAGACCTGCGGACCGTGCCGCTGACCATCCACGTGCCGATCAAGGACGTGCCGGGGCTGATCAACCGCAAGCTGATCGTCGATACGCTCAAGGTCATGGCGCATGACCTCAGACAACGCTTCCACATTGCAGCGCCCCACATCGCGGTGGCCGGTCTCAACCCGCATGCGGGCGAAGGCGGGACGATCGGGCGGGAGGATGTGGAAATCATCGGACCGGCCATTGCCGATGCCGTCGCCGAGGGGATCAACGCGGTCGGCCCCCTGCCCGGCGATACGTTGTTCTATCCGCCACATTGGCGGCAATATGATGCCGTCCTCGCCATGTATCACGACCAGGCGCTGATCCCCATCAAGACAGTCGCCTTCGATGCCGGAGTCAATGTCACGCTCGGCCTGCCCATCGTGCGCACTTCGCCCGACCATGGCACCGCCTTCGATCTTGCCGGCACCGGCAAGGCCTCCCCTTCCAGCTTCGCTGCGGCCATCGCCATGGCGGACCAGATGACGGCCTCCAAAGCATGAGCCAAATCGACAAACTTCCGCCGCTGCGCGAGGTCATCAACGCCCATGGGCTCCGCGCCAAGAAGGAATTGGGCCAGAACTTCCTGCTCGATCTCAACCTGACGGCGCGCATTGCCCGCGTCGGCGGTTCGCTGGAAGGGGTACGCGTCATCGAGGTGGGTCCCGGCCCTGGTGGATTGACGCGCGCGCTGCTGGCCGAGGGTGCGCGAGAAGTGATCGCCATCGAGCGCGATGCCCGCGCCCTGCCTGCCCTGGCGGAAATCTCCGACGCCTATCCCGGCCGCCTTACCGTCATCGGCGGTGACGCCATGGAGATGGACTACCGCCTGCTGGCCAACGGTCCGACGCGGATCGTGGCCAATCTGCCCTACAATATCGGTACCCAGCTGCTCACCGGCTGGCTGACCATGGAGCCGTGGCCGCCCTTCTTCGAGAGCCTGACGCTGATGTTTCAGCGCGAAGTGGCCGAGCGGATCGTGGCAAGGCCCGGGGACAATCACTATGGCCGTCTGGGCGTGCTCGCGGGATGGCGGACCGATGCCCGCATCGCCTTCAATGTCTCGCGGCAGGCCTTCGTGCCGCCGCCCAGCGTCACCTCGGCCGTGGTGCATATCGTGCCCAAGCCGGTTGAAGAGGGCCTACCGGTGAAGCTGGTCGAGCAGGTTACCAAGGCGGCCTTTGGCCAGCGCCGTAAGATGGTCCGGCAGTCGCTGAAATCGCTCGGCGTGCCCGTGGAGGGGCTGTTGGCCGCTGCCGGCCTCAAAGGTGACGAGCGGGCCGAGGAACTGCCGATCGAGGCGTTCCTGGCCATGGCACGGGCACTGCCGGGATTGCGCTAGGATGCCACGGGCGGTGCCGCGGCCCTTTCTGGCATCGGCAACGGCGCCACAAATACCAGCCTAATCGCCACCAGCAGCGCCAGCGCGGCCGCGCCGCCGCTCACCAGCATGACGCCGGGCCAGGCCCAGGCCGTCCAGGCATAGCCGCCAAGTGTGCCCAGGATCGAGGCGCCCAGATAATAGGCGACGAGATAAATGGCCGAGGCCTGCGCCTTGCCGACACGGGCACGGCGCGTGACCCAGGCGCTGGCGACCCCATGGGCGGCAAAGAAGCCCATGGTGGCAATAGCCAGCCCGAGGATGATGACCAGCGTGTTGTCGATGAGGGTGATGGCCATGCCTGCGCCCATGAGGGCCACAAGGGCCCAAAAAACCTTGCGGCGGCCAAGCCGCTGCGACAGGCCGCCGGCCCAGGTGGAGGTGACGCTGCCCAGCACATAGACAAGGAAGATCGACGCTATGGCCGAATGACTGAGCGTGAAGGGCGGCAGGGCAAGGCGGAAACCGGCATAATTGTAGAGCGTCACGAAGCCGCCCATGAGCAGGAAGGACGCAGCAAAGAGCCAGGGTAAAGCTGCGTCATCGAAACTGGCGCGGCAGCGGCGCCAGAGTTCCCCCAGGCCGATGGGATCGCGGACAAAGGCGCGTGGCTTTGGCAGCAGGATGGCGACCGCAATGGCTGCGGCAAGGATGAGACCGGCTAGTATGCCGGTGCCCAGCCGCCAGCCGAGGAAGTCGGAGAGGACCCCGGAAATGACCCGGCCCGCCATGCCGCCAATGGCTGTGCCGCCGATATAGAGGCCCATGGAAAAGCCGAGTGCGTCGGGGTCCATTTCTTCGGAGAGATAGACCATGGCCACCGCGGGAATACCGGCGAGCGTCAGTCCCATCAGCGTGCGCAGGACGATGAGCTGCCACCAGACCTGGGTAAAAGGCAGAGCGGCGCCCAGGATGGCCGTGGTCAGCAGCGCCCCGACGATGAGGCGGCGGCGGCCGAGCCGGTCGGCCAGGAGGCTGGCGGGGATCAATGCAAGCGCCATGGTGGCCGTAGTGGCCGACAGGGCCAGCGAGGCGGTGCCGGCGTCGCGCACCCAATATTGCGCGAACATGGGCAGCAGCGGCTGGACCGAATAGAGCGAGGCAAAAACGGAAAAGGCGGCGAGGAAGAAGGCGATATTGGCGCGGAGAAATTCCGGCGTACCGCGGCGGATGGCGGGGAGCGCATTCACCTGGATCGCGTCCCGACCCTCGACCATCGATTCAACAGCCTCCTAGAGAGAATCGATCTGGCTCTGCAAGTCCTTGACAAAACTCGGCAAATTGATCTGTCGCTCGCGCTTCAATCGGGCCGAGGCGAGAATGGCGCGGACGCGGGCCACCGATTCCTCCAGGTCGCGATTGACGATGACATAGTCATACTCGTCAAAATGCTCCATCTCGATCCGGGCGTTGCGCAGGCGCTTTTCGATGGTGCCGACGCTGTCCTGGGCGCGGCGTTCCAGGCGGGCTCGCAGTTCCTTGATCGAGGGCGGCAGGATGAACACCGTGACCATGTCGGCGCGGCACTTCTCATAGAGTTGCAGTGTGCCCTGATAGTCGATGTCAAAGAGGATATCGTTGCCGGCGGCGAGCTGCTCTTCCACCTGGGCGCGCGGCGTGCCGTAGAAATTGCCATGCACCTCGGCGCTTTCGAGCAATTCCCCGTCGCGCTGCATCTTGTGAAAGGTTTCGACGTCGATGAAGTAATAGTGCTTGCCATGCACCTCATCGGTGCGCCGGGCGCGGGTGGTGACCGAAACCGAGAGCTTGATATTGGGGTCGGCCCCGAACAGCGAGCGCGAGATCGAGGACTTTCCGGCGCCCGAGGGCGAGGCAATCACCAGCATGACGCCGCGGCGCTGAAATTCCATCTGACCCAACTCTATTCGACGTTCTGAACCTGCTCGCGTAGTTGATCGATCACCGCCTTGAGGTCAAGACCGATGGCGGTGAGGTCCACTGCGTTTGCCTTGGAGCAGAGCGTATTGGCTTCGCGATTGAATTCCTGGGCGAGGAAATCGAGCCGGCGACCGACAGGGCCGCCCTCGGCGATCAGTTTGCGGGCGGCGGCCACGTGGGCGCTCAGCCGGTCGAGCTCTTCCTGGATGTCCGCCTTGGTGGCCAGGAGCAACGCCTCCTGCGCCAGCCGGTCCTGAGGCAGGCTCGTATCCTGGCGCAAGGCGACAAGTTGCTCATCCAGCTTTGCTGCTATTGCGGCTCGGCTTCGAGCGGGATGGGTTTCGGCGCGCTGCGCAAGGCTGGCAATTGTATCCAGATGCCCCTGCAGAACAGCGGCAATGGCGGCCCCCTCCTGGCGCCGGGCTGCTTGCAGGCGGGTGATCGCCTCGCTGGCGCACTCCAGCACTAGCCTTATGCGCTCATCCTCATCGGTTGCCGCGCCCCCTTCATCCAGCTCCATTACGCCAGGCAAGGCGAGAATGCCCTCGGGCCGCGGGAGTTCGGTGGTCACCTCAGACTGCACTGTCTTGATGGCGGCGAGCACGGTCGCCAGCGCCGCCTCGTTGAGCCGCACGGCACCCGGACCCGATATGTGCGTCAGTGTGGCCGTCAGGTTGATCGAGCCCCGGCTGAGCGACTTCGAGAGCAGCTGGCGCAGCGGAATTTCGGCGGCCTCAAGACCGGGAGCCAAGCGCAGGCGCAGATCAAGTCCGCGCCCGTTGACCGACTTCAGTTCCAGCTGCAGCCGCATGCCTCCGATATGCCGCTCCGTGCGGGCAAATCCGGTCATGCTGGAGAGCGCTGCACTCACTGGGCAGTTTCGCCGTCTGTGCCTGTCGTGACCTCTTCGGCCTCGGCGGCCTCGAGGGCCCGGCGGGCTGCCTCGGCCTCGGCTTCGGCTTGGGCAGCGGCTTCGGCGGCGATCTCCCGATAGCGCGCCACGTTCTGCTGATGCTCGGCATAGGTCTCGGCAAAGACATGACCCTCGCGCGGCGTCGCGCCCTTGGCCACGAAATACAAATAGTCGTGGCTGTCCGGATTGGCGACCGCCTGCAAGGCTTCAATGCCCGGGTTGGCAATCGGCGTCGGCGGCAGGCCATCGATCTGGTAGGTATTGTAGGGCGTCTGCTCTTCGATTTCAGAGCGACGGATGCCGCGGTCGAGAGTCGCCTGTCCCAGCGTGATGCCGTAGATGATGGTCGGGTCCGACTGCAGGCGCATGCCCTCGCGGATGCGGTTGACGAACACCGCCGCGATCTGCGGCCGCTCCGAGGCGATGCCGGTTTCCTTTTCCACAATGGAGGCGAGAATCAGCAGTTCGGCTGGAGACTCGAGCGGCAGGTCTGGCTGGCGGCTTTCCCAAACCTCGGCGAGCGCCTGGGTCATGGCCAGCTGCATTTCATCCAGAACGGACTGACGCGTATCGCCGGGCGTATAGTCATAGCTGCCCGGCAGGATCGAGCCTTCCGGCGGCAACTGGTCGATGGATCCGGTCAGGCGGTCGTCGGCGTTCAAGCGCTGAATAGCCTGCCAGACCGTCCAGCCCTCGGGAATGGTGACAGCGTAGCGCAGGGGATTGCCTTGCGTCAGTTCCTTGAGAATCTCGGACATGGATGCGCCGGCGGGGATATTGAAATCGCCCGCCTTGACGACCGCGCTCTCTTCCACCCGGCTGCCGAACTGGCTGAAGATCATCGAGTTGGTGATGAAGCCCTGCTCTTCGAGCCGGTTGGCGGTGGTGGACAGCGTATTGCCCGATTCCACGCGGAAGACGCGATCCTCGCGGGTCGGGCCGTCGCCATAATATTGCGATGCAACATAGAACAGACCACCACCGACAACCACCAGGCCAATGACCAGCAAGGTCAGCAGGCCATTCAACACGTCGATCAAACCATTGCCCGAGCGGCGGCGGCGCCGATTCCTGCGGTCGTTCATCGTTTCCCTGTCACTCGCGATTGAAGGGGCCTGAGTGCCCTTGTTGTCATTGATCTTGCGCCAAACTGTGGCGGGGCGCCGGCATTGTTCGCAATGGAAGCGCGCAAAGACAAGGGGCACATCGCAGGCGTGTGCGATGTGCCCCTTACAATTCGTGGAAAACTTTAGCTGACCTTGCGCATCACCAGCGTGGCATTGGTGCCGCCAAAGCCGAAGCTGTTGGACAGCGCCACATTGACCTCTTTCCGGATCGCCTTGTGCGGCACCAGATTGATCTCGGTCTCCACCGAAGGATTGTCGAGGTTCAGGGTCGGCGGGATAATGCCGTCGCGCATGGCGAGCAGGCAGAAGATGGCTTCCACCGAGCCAGCCGCACCCAGCAGGTGACCGACGGCCGACTTGGTCGAGCTCATCACCGTGCCCTTGGCGGCATCACCCAGAACGCGGGTCACCGCACCCAGCTCGATCTCGTCGCCGAGCGGCGTCGAGGTCCCGTGGGCGTTGATGTAGTCGATCTCGGCCGGTGAAATGCCGGCGCGCTTGACGGCGGCACTCATGGCGCGGAAACCGCCGTTGCCGTCGGGCGACGGTGCAGTGATGTGATAGGCATCGCCCGACAGGCCATAGCCGATCACTTCGCCGTAGATCTTGGCGCCACGGGCCTTGGCCCGTTCGTAGTCTTCCAGCACGACAATACCGGCACCCTCACCCATGACGAAGCCATCACGATCCTTGTCATAGGGCCGGGAGGCGGCGGTGGGATTGTCATTGAAGCCGGTCGAAAGCGCCCGGGCGGCGGAGAAACCGGCCAGCGACAGCCGGTTGACGCAGCTTTCCGTGCCACCGGCAACCATCACGTCGGCATCACCCAGGGCGATGAGACGGGCAGCGTCGCCAATGGCATGGGCACCGGTCGAGCAGGCCGTGACCACCGAGTGGTTCGGGCCCTTGAGGCCGAAACGGATAGACACCTGGCCACCGGCGAGGTTGATCAGGCGACCGGGAATGAAGAAGGGGCTAATGCGACGCGGCCCCTTTTCATGCAACGTGATCGAGGCATCGTAGATGCCGCCAATGCCGCCAATGCCCGAGCCGATCAGGACGCCAGTGCGCTCCTGCTCTTCCTGGGTCTTGGGCTCGACGCCGGCGTCATCAATCGCCTGCTGGGCCGCAGCCATGGCATAGACGATGAAAGGATCGACCTTGCGCTGCTCCTTCACCTCCATCCACTCATCGGGGTTGTACTTGCCATCGGCATAGTCCCCGAGCGGAATGCGGTGAGCGATCTGGCACGCAATATCGTCGACCTCGAAGTCGTCGATGCGCTTGGCGCCGCTCTTGCCGGCTAGGATATTGGCCCAGGTCGCATCGACGCCGCAGCCAAGCGGCGTGACAAGACCCAGTCCGGTGACGACGACTCGGCGCAATTCCATGGTCAGCGGCCTAGCCCCAGCTTTAGCTGGTGGCCTTGGTCAGGAAAGCGACCGCATCGCCAAAGGTCTGGATCGACTCGGCGGCGTCATCGGGAATCTCGACGGAGAATTCTTCCTCGAAAGCCATCACCAGTTCGACCTGATCCAGGGAGTCCGCACCCAGATCGTCGATGAAGCTGGCCTTTTCAGTGACCTTCTCGGCATCCACATTGAGGTGTTCCACAACGATCTTGCGGACCCGATCAGCGACATCGCTCATATTTGACTTCCCTTTTTAGAAATCGACGTTTCAGTTCGCTTCTTATTGGCGCAAAGCCAAATCATCAAGCGCAGTGTTGGTTTGCACAGGGGCAATGTATGCGGCCTTCCAGGCGCCCGCAAGGCAGGCCGGCAAGTTGGACCGGGGCGGGGGGTATCACGTTTTTTCCGCGATAGCCAGCCGCGTCCAGCCCGGTTTCCAAGGCTTTCGCCACGGAAATCTTGGCAACTGATGCAAGTCGACATGGTTCTCAACTTCCCGACTGCCCACTTTGGTGCAGGCCAAGGACTGGTGGACTTCCGCCAACTGATCTGCTTCCCTCTTCTGCGAAGTTCGCTCCGCCGGACTATGCAGACGATTCAGATGCTTATCCCCACAAAAATCAGAATGAACGCACCGATAAACCAAGCAACCAACAAGACCCCTGCCAATATGTTCAGAGCAACGTTCTTGAGATAATCACCAGAGTTTCGGTAAATCTCTACGCCTTGCTCGTTAGTTCTAGACACGCTGAGTTTAAAGTGCACCGCATAGGCGGCAAAAGCACCGATGATAATTGCCACAACCCCGAGAACTACAAATGTTACGCCAGAATCAAATGGCCCACTAGCGGCCTGCGCATAAGCGGGGGCGGCTAATATAGTTGAAAACACTATTCCGCATATGAAAGCCCTAACCCAGCCCGTCATCCTTACCCCCTGATCGATGGCCTATTTGACGAAGCCCCAAACCAGCTTGTCCGTTCTATGCCTGCGCTGAAGCTGCCGCGCCCTTAATTGCAGCATTGGCTCCAGGCGCTTTGCGCCTAGATCATAGCCATGCCGCCATTCACGTTGAGCGTGTGGCCCGTAATGTAAGCGGCGGCATCGCTGGCGAGGAAAACGGCGCAACCGGCCACTTCCTGCGCCGTGCCCAGGCGTCCCGCCGGAACCGTGGACAGGATCGACTCACGCTGCTTGTCATTGAGCTCGTCGGTCATGGCCGAGGCGATGAAGCCCGGAGCGATCGAGTTGACGGTGATATTGCGGCTGGCAACTTCATAAGCCAGTGCCTTGTTCATGCCTATCAGGCCCGCCTTGGAGGCGGCATAGTTGCCCTGCCCCGGATTGCCCATGACGCCGACCACCGAGGAAATGCCAATGATGCGGCCCCAGCGCGCCTTCATCATGCCGCGCAGCACGGCGCGATTGAGATGGAAGGCAGCAGTGAGGTTGACGGCAATGACGTCGTCCCATTCCTCGTCCTTCATGCGCATGAAGAGATTGTCACGCGTCATCCCGGCATTGTTGACCAGGATGTCGACGCCTCCCATGGCCGCCTCGGCATTGGGAATGAGCTTGTCGACCTCATCAAGCTTAAATAGGTTGGCCGGCAGAATCGGACAGTCCTTGCCGATCTCCGTGGCCGTATCCTCAAGGGCGCCGACGCGGGTGCCGGACAGGGCAACGGTCGCTCCGGCTGCGGCCAGCGCCTTGGCAATTTCGCGACCTATACCGCCGCTGGCGCCCGTTACAAGAGCGCGTTTACCAGAAAGATCAAACATTTAGGTCTCCTCCGGGGAGAAAGCGATTCAAGCGCTTAAGATTTTGATTCAGGGAGTTCAGGCGCCCAGCTGGGACACGAAGGCATCGATATCTGCAGGCGTGTTGACGGCCTGGGCGGTGGCGTCAGGCGCAATGCGCTTGGCCAGCCCGGTCAGCACCTTGCCCGAGCCCAGTTCAACCAGATTGGCAACGCCGCCCGCAGTGGTCAGCCAGCTCACGCTCTCGGTCCAGCGCACAACACCGGTGACCTGCTCGACCAGGCGCTGGCGGATTTCCGCGGGATCGGAAATCGGGGCAGCAAGCACATTGGCGATCAGCGGCACCGCCGGCGCTTTCATCTCCACTTCCCCCAGCGCGGCCGCCATGGCATCGGCCGCAGGCTGCATCAGTGAGCAATGGAAGGGCGCGCTGACCGGCAGCAGCAGGGCGCGCTTGGCGCCCTTGGCCTTGGCGATTTCGACAGCTCGCTCGATGGCGGCAGTCGCGCCGGAGACGACGACCTGCCCGGGCGCATTGTCATTGGCGACGTCGCAGATCTCGCCCTGCGCCGCTTCCGCGGCGACTTCCCTGGCGGTGTCGAGGTCAAGGCCGAGCAGAGCTGCCATGGCACCATGGCCGACCGGAACGGCCTTCTGCATGGCCTGTCCGCGCGTACGCAGCAGGCGAGCCGCATCGGTGAGGCTGAATGTCCCGGCGGCACAGAGGGCCGAATACTCGCCCAGCGAATGGCCGGCGACAAACTTGGCATGGTCCCGCAGGGAAATACCCTTGGACTCGAGGACGCGCACCACAGCCACGGAGACGGCCATCAACGCCGGCTGGGCGTTTTCGGTCAGGCGCAGAATGTCCTCGGGCCCCTCGAACATGGTGGCCGAGAGGCGCTCGCCCAGGGCCTCATCGACTTCCTGGAATACGGCGCGCGCTTCGGCATATTCATGGGCGAGATCCTTGCCCATGCCGACAGCCTGGCTGCCCTGCCCGGGGAAGGTGAAAGCGGAAATGGACATGATCGATCCCTTTTCGAGACAATGTGACAAGCCGCAAGCAGACTGTCCAGTTGCCGGGCGCTTTGCCGGGAGTGTCTGACGAAGTCAAGGCAAACGGACGCGCCGCTTGCCATTGCCCCCTGTTTCCTCTATAGCCGCGCCAGCAATTCGTTTGGCCGGGGGCTGAACGGAGGGTCTTTGCTTTGGCAAAGACAGGGTCCGGCGGACCCGGCCTCCCGTGTTCCCGCTCTTTGCAAGACTGCTTTGACGCCTTTCCGGCTTCGAAGGGGCTCCGCGCCAAGCATTGCTGAGTAGCAAACTCGAAAGGAAGGCGCATCAATGGCCCTTTACGAACACATCTACCTCGCTCGCCAGGACGTGTCCCAGCAGCAGGTCGAAGAGCTCACTGCACAGCTGGCCGAAGTTCTCGGCCAGGGCGGCGGCAAGGTGACCAAGAACGAATATTGGGGTCTCAAGGGCCTCTCCTACCGCATCCGCAAGAACCGCAAGGCGCACTACACCCTGCTCAACATCGAAGCTCCGGCTGCCGCCGTTGCCGAGATGGAACGCCAGATGCGCATCAATGAAGACATCCTGCGCTTCATGACCGTGCGCGTCGACGAGCTGGAAGAAGGCCCGTCCGCGATGATGCAGAAGCGTGACCGTGACGACCGCGAAGGTGGCCGTGGTGGCTTCTCCGGCGAACGCCGTCCGCGCCGCTTCTAAGACAAGGAACGATATCAAATGGCTATCAAAGACCTTACCACTTCCCAGGCTCGCCGTCCGTTCCAGCGTCGCCGCAAGACCTGCCCGTTCTCCGGCGAGAACGCCCCCAAGATCGACTACAAGGACGTGCGCCTGCTTTCGCGTTACGTCTCCGAGCGCGGCAAGATCGTGCCGAGCCGCATCACCGCCGTTTCGGCCAAGAAGCAGCGCGAACTGGCCCGTGCCATCAAGCGCGCCCGCTTTATCGGCCTGATGCCCTACGCCGTCCAGTAAGCACCCGCTGCACTGAGACTGCAACGCTGGGGAAGCGAATGGTTCGCTTCTCCTAACCGCCCCAGAGGCGGGACAGCCAAAGGAAAAAGACATGAAAGTCATTCTGCTCGAACGCGTGGGCCGTACCGGCACCATCGGTGACGAAGTCAACGTCAAGGACGGCTTTGCCCGTAACTTCCTGCTGCCCCAGGGCAAGGCCCTGCGCGCCACGGAAGCCAACCGCAAGAAGTTCGAAAACGAACGCGCCCATATCGAACAGCGCAATGAAGAGCGCCGAAACGCCGCCGCTGGCATTGCCGAAGGTCTCAACGGCCATGCCGTGATCATGATCCGTCAGGCCGGCGAAACCGGCCAGCTCTACGGTTCGGTCGCCGCGCGCGACATCGTGGAAGCCCTGGCCAAGGACGGTTTCACCGTTCAGCGCAACCAGGTCGACCTTGCCGACCCGATCAAGACCGTGGGCGTGCACAGCGTTTCGCTGTCGCTGCACCCGGAAGTGGCCGTCGAGATCACCGTCAATGTTGCCCGTTCGGAAGACGAAGCCGAGCGTCAGGCCGCTGGTGAAGACGTTACCGTCCACACCTTCGAGGCCGATGAAGACGGCGATTTCGCCGCCGGACAGCAGGACGCGGCTTCGGACGATCGCTTCGAAGAGTAGTCTTCGATTACGGACGAGAATTGAAGGCCGGGCCCTGCGCCCGGCCTTTGCTTTTGGGGGCAAATAGGCGAGACTCGGCAAGCCCGGCGCTGAGTCCCAACATGGCAAGGTGGTGTGGAGATTTTCCCCGTTCTCCACAATGTTCACATGCTGCTTGTTCGGCATTAACCAGTGCTGCCTTAGCGCGGGACATGAGCCGCCATTGCATGGTTAAGAAAGGTTAACCCCCACAGGACGTCCCATGGCCGAGATCGCACGCCTTCACCCCGCCGAAGACAAAGCCTTTCGCGTCGCCCCGCACAATGTGGAGGTGGAGCAGGCGCTGCTGGGCGCGATCCTGATCAATAATGACGCCTTTTATCGCGTCGCCGACTTCCTGCTGCCCGAGCATTTCTACGAGCCCATCCATCGCGAAATCTATGAACTGGCCGGCAAGATCATCCGCGCCGGCAAGGCGGCGGAACCGGCAACGCTCAAGACCCACCTGCCCGACCAGCTGCTGCCTGACGTCACCATGATGCAGTATCTCTCGCGCCTGGCGGCGGAGGCGACGACGGTGCTCAATGCAGCCGATTATGGTCAGGCCATTTACGATCTGGCCATCCGTCGCAACCTCATCATGGTGGGCGAGGAAATGGTCTCGGTCGCCTATGACAGCGATGTGGAGATGACCCCGGTCAAGCAGATCGAGAAGGTTGAGGGCGAGCTGTTCCAGCTGGCCGAAAAGGGCCGCTATGATGGCGGCTTCCAGGCCTTTGGTGCGGCGCTGAATGCCTCCATCCAGATGGCAGGCGAAGCCTTCCAGCGCGATGGCGGCCTCTCCGGCATCGCCACCGACCTGCACGATCTCGACAGGCAGATGGGCGGGTTGCAGCGGAGCGACCTGATCATCCTGGCCGGCCGTCCCGCCATGGGCAAGACCTCGCTGGTTACCAATATCGCCTATAACGTGGCCAAGGCCTGGCGCGGAGACGTGACGCCAGACGGCCACTCCAAGACGGTCAATGGCGGCATTGTCGGCTTCTTCAGCCTGGAAATGAGCTCCGAACAGCTCGCCACGCGTATTCTCGCCGAGCAGGCCGAGATCTCGTCATCCGATATCCGCCGTGGCCGCATTCACGACAACCAGTTCGCCAAGCTGGTCGACGTCTCCAATGTCATGAGCAAGGTGCCACTCTATATCGACGACACCGGCGGCATCTCGGTGGCGCAGCTTGCTGCCCGCGCCCGGCGCCTCAAGCGGCAAAAGGGGCTCGACCTTCTGATCGTCGACTATTTGCAGCTGCTTTCGGGTTCTTCCAAGGCCTCAAGCCAGAACCGCGTGCAGGAGTTGACCGAGATCACCACCACGCTCAAGGCGCTCGCCAAGGAACTGGAAGTGCCGATCATTGCCCTCTCCCAGCTCTCCCGACAGGTGGAAGCGCGCGACGACAAGCATCCGCAACTGGCGGACCTGCGCGAATCGGGTTCTATCGAACAGGACGCGGACGTGGTTCTGTTCGTGTATCGTGAAGAATACTATCTCAAGAACAAGGAACCCAAAGAGGGCACGCCGGAGCATCTGACGTGGCAGGGCGAGATGGAGAAGGTCCATGGCAAGGCGGAAGTGATTATCGCCAAGCAGCGTCACGGCCCCACCGGCACGGTGCAGTTGAGCTTCGAGGCCCAATTCACCCGCTTTGGTAACCTTGCTCGGGCAGATTATCTGCCTGAACGCATGGAATAGGCATGGCGCTGACTTCGGGCCTTGGCGGCCAACTGAGCATCGATCTTGGGGCTTTGGCCCGAAACTGGCGGGCCCTGGACAAGGTGAGCGCCGGCGCACTGACTTCTGCCGTAGTCAAGGCCGATGCCTATGGCATTGGCATCGAGCAGGCCAGCAAGGCGCTGCATGCAGCGGGCGCCCGGTTCTTCTTTGTTGCCACCCCGGATGAAGGCATGGCGGTTCGGGCGGCAGTGCCGGACGCACACATCTTCATCCTTTATGGTCTCTATCCCGGCGCTGCGAACCTCTACATCCGGCAGAATTTGATGCCGGTGCTCGGTTCCATGTCGATGCTGGAAGAGTGGCTGGCCAAATGCGTCGAGCGCAACGAAGCCTATCCTGCCGCCTTTCATTTCGACACCGGTATCAATCGCTTGGGCTTCCGCCTGAATGAGGCGGCTCAGGTGCGCGAGCGCATCGAAAAGCTCGGCTATGCGCCCCAGATGATCATGAGCCATCTGGCTTGTGCCGATACGCCCAACCATGAAAAGATCCGCACGCAATTGGCGCTGTTCGGTTCGGTCATGGCTCAGTTTCCGGGCATTCCCGCGTCGCTCGCCAATTCGGCAGGGCTGATGACCGGCCGCGATTATCATTTCCAGATGGTGCGCCCGGGTATCGCGCTCTATGGCGGCCGCGCCGTCAGTGGGCGCAAGAACCCGATGCAGCCGGTGGTGACGCTGCACATGCCGATCCTGCAGGTAACCGAAGCACGGACCGGCGAGACCGTTGGTTACGGCGCCACCTATACGCTCAACCGCAATTCCAAGCTGGCCATCCTGGGTCTCGGCTACGCCGATGGCTTCTTCCGATCGCTGTCGGCTACCAATCCCCGCCCCGGCGGCAAGGTGTTCATTCGCGGCAAGCTCTGCCCCGTGATCGGCAGGATCTCGATGGATCTGACCGTGGTGGACGTCACCGAACTTGGGTCCGACCTGCCCATGCCGGGTGAAGGCGCCGAGGTCCTCGGGCCCCATATCAGTGTCGACGACCAGGCGGACGCTGCGGGAACCATCGGTTATGAGGTTCTGACAAGTCTCAAGGGCCGGTACACCCGTAACTATGTCGGAGACGGGCATTTGCCGGAGTGATGCGCTGCCACTTGCTATAGTGTTGTTCTTATTTTGTTCTTGCCGGGAGCGCTGGATCGCTGTTAGTCTTGCTCGCGATCATAACCTCCGGATTTGCATTGGCCAGTTCCCCACCTCTCTATGCCATCCTGCTGCGCGCCATTGGTCCGGTTACGCATAGGCTCATGAGCATGGCACAGTGGCGGGAGGCCTCGGAGGCAGCCGGGTTCATTCGGCCTGAGACGCTGGTCAATACGGGCAACATGGTCGCAGGATTTGGCGGGACACCAGCGGCGGCGCGCAAGGCGATGGAGCCTGTCCTGCGTGGCTTCGGGCTGGGTGAGAATGTTGTCCCCGTCGTGCGATCGTCGGCGCAGATGAAAAATCTGCTCAAGGCGGACCCGATCGCAGAGGCGGCCCTGAAGCGGCCGAACGAGACCGGAGTATATTTCTTTGCCGCGGCCAAGCCGGATTTTGGCTGGATCGGGGATCATGACGGACCGGAGGCGATCCACATTGTCGCCAACCACCTGATCGTGGATTTTTCGCAGGATGTCGCCAAGTCTGGCAGGCTGATCCGGAAGATTGACAAGCTTTGCGGGCTCAACACGGCGCGCAACTGGAATACGACGCGAAAGCTGGCGGAACGCCTGATCGCGCGGGAGAAGGAATAGGCGTGGCCAAGAACCGATCGCAGTTCATCTGCCAGTCCTGTGGGGCCGTTTCCAGCCGGTGGCAGGGGCGGTGCGACGCCTGTGGCGAGTGGAATACCATCGTCGAGGAACTGGTCGATTCAGGTGTCGGCGCCGGACCCAAGTCCGCCAAGGCCAATGGGCGGCCGGCTAATCTGGTGCCGCTTTCGGGCGAAACGGAAAGCGCCGCGCGCGTCGTGACCGGCTTTGCCGAGCTGGACCGGGTGACTGGCGGCGGGTTCGTCAAGGGCTCGGCCCTGCTGGTCGGCGGCGATCCGGGAATCGGCAAATCGACCCTGCTGCTGCAATCGGCAGCGGCTTTAGCCAAACAGGGCAAGCGCGTCATCTATGTTTCGGGTGAAGAGGCGGTGGCACAGGTGCGCCTTCGCGCGCAACGGCTCGGACTGGGCGAAGCCGGTGTGCTGCTGGCCGCCGAAACCAATGTCGAGATCATTCTCGCCACGCTGGAAAACGGGCCGCCACCGGACCTGGTCATCATCGACTCCATCCAGACCCTGTGGACGGATCGCGTCGACAGTGCGCCCGGCACGGTCACCCAGGTCCGCACCTCTGCCCAGGCACTGACCCGCCTGGCAAAGAAAAGCGGGGCAGCTGTTGTCCTGGTCGGCCATGTCACCAAGGACGGGCAGATTGCCGGGCCCCGCGTGGTCGAGCACATGGTCGATGCCGTGCTCTATTTCGAGGGCGACAGCAGCCACACCTTCCGCATCCTGCGCGGGGTGAAGAACCGCTATGGCGCAACGGACGAGATCGGCGTCTTCGCCATGACCGAACGAGGGCTTGAGCAGGTTGCCAATCCCTCGGCCCTGTTCCTTGATCAGCGCGACAAGGATGCGGCCGGTTCGGCGGTCTTTGCCGGCATGGAGGGCACCCGTCCCATCCTGATCGAAATTCAGGCGCTGGTGGCCCCCTCCCCGCTCGGCACGCCGCGCCGGGCCGTAGTGGGCTGGGACAGTTCGCGCCTTTCCATGGTGTTGGCGGTGCTCGAAACGCGCTGCGGGGTCCGCATCGGGGCCAATGACATCTACCTCAATGTTGCGGGCGGGTTGAAGATCAACGAGCCGGCCGCCGACCTTGCCGTGGCCGCAGCCCTGATCTCGTCGCTGACAGGCGCGGCACTGCCGGCCGATGCAGTCTATTTCGGCGAAATCTCCCTGGCCGGCGGCGTGCGGCCGGTCGTGCATGGCGCGTTGCGCCTGCGTGAAGCCGAAAAGCTCGGCTTTGGCTCGGTCGTCACCGGCAAGCTGGGCAAGGCGGATCGCGGTGGCAATCTGGAAGTAACCGAGTATGCGCAGTTGAGCGACATGGTCAGCCGCATTGCCGCGCGGGGCAAGCGCCCCATGCCGGAACCGGAGCCGGAGGCTTGGTAGGCGACCGGTTTTCGGGGAGATCGGCGCAGCGATGCCTGCCCACCCTTGGCAGGGCGCGCCAAAGCCGCTAAAGACCAGCCAAAGCCGGGGCGGCAAGAAAACAGGGCAAATACATATGCTGACTGCGTTCGACGTTGGTGTTGGTGTGCTGGTGCTGATCTCGGCGATTCTGGCAACCGCGCGCGGATTGACCCGAGAGGTCCTTTCCCTGGCGACCTGGGCCGGTTCGGCCGCCATTGCCGTCTATATGTGGCAGTACCATCCCGATATCGCCCGGCAATACATCGCCGAGCCAGTGGTCGCCGATATCGCCACCGTGGTGGTAACGTTCATCGTCGCGCTAATCGTGCTGCACCTTCTGACCATGCGCATCGCCGATTTCGTCGTCGATAGCCGCATCGGCCCGATCGACCGGACTCTTGGCTTCGTGTTCGGTGTTCTTCGCGGCATCTTGATTGCCATCGTCGTGACGATTTTCGGCATCTGGCTGCTGGGCACCAATCTGCCCGATTGGGCGGCCAATGCGCAGTCCCTGCCCTATCTTCGTGACATGGGTAACACCTTGATCTCAATGCTGCCCGAAGGCCTGGAGCAGCAGGTGACCGATATTCTGCAGGGCGGCGGCGCCAATCTGACCGAAGACCCACAGGCACCGGCCGCCCCGCTCGAGGGCGCCCCTGATCCGAGCATCGATGGCACCGTGGACCCGACCGATCCGGTCGTCGACCCGGCGCCCGAGGCCTGACATTTGAACAATGCGGCGGGAAGCAGCGCCCCCGCCGCAATCCTGCCGACCATAAGTGTCATTGGTAGCGGCAAGGAAAATGCGCTATTTGCGAGCGAGCCCCAATTCGCATGGAGAGCCCAGTGACCCATTGGAACGATGACGATTTCGATCTCAATGGAGACACGCTGCACGAAGAGTGTGGCGTGTTCGGCATTTTAGGGCATGACGATGCCTCGACGCTGACCGCGCTGGGGCTGCACGCCCTGCAGCATCGCGGACAGGAGGCAGCCGGCATCGTCAGCTTTGATGGTCGCCAATTCTACCAGGAAAAGCGCATGGGTCTGGTGGGTGACCACTATACCGACCCCGCCGTGCTGGCGAAGCTGCCTGGCAGCATCGCCATCGGCCACACCCGCTACTCCACCACCGGCGAAGTGGCACTGCGCAATGTGCAGCCGCTGTTTGCCGAACTGGAAGTGGGCGGCATCGCCATTGCCCACAACGGCAATTTCACCAATGGCCTGACCCTCCGGCGCCAGATCATCGCCACGGGCGCCATCTGCCAGTCGACATCCGACAGCGAGGTTGTGCTGCACCTGATCGCCAGGTCGCGCCATTCGTCGAGCACGGACCGGTTCATCGACGCCATCCGGCAGATGGAAGGCGGCTATGCCATGCTGGCGATGACCCGCACCAAGCTGATCGCCGCGCGCGACCCGGTCGGCATCCGGCCACTGGTGATGGGCGAACTCGATGGCAAGCCGATCTTCTGCTCGGAGACCTGCGCGCTCGACATTGTCGGGGCAAAATATGTGCGTGACGTCGAGAATGGCGAAGTCATCATTTGCGAGATCCAGCCCGACGGCTCGATCACCATCGATGCGCGCAAGCCGGCCCGCAAGACACCAGAACGCCCCTGCCTGTTCGAATATGTCTACTTTGCCCGCCCCGATTCGATGGTCTCGGGCCGCAGCGTCTATACGGCGCGCAAGAACATGGGCATCAACCTCGCCAAAGAGAGCCCGGTTGCGGCCGACGTAGTCGTGCCGGTGCCGGATGGCGGCACCCCCGCCGCTATTGGCTTTGCCCAGCAAAGCGGGATCCCCTTTGAGCTGGGTATCATCCGCAACCATTATGTGGGCCGCACCTTCATCGAGCCGACACAGCAGATCCGCGCTTTCGGTGTCCGTCTGAAGCATTCGGCCAATCGGGCCGAGATCGCCGGAAAGCGCGTGGTGCTAATCGATGACTCCATTGTGCGCGGTACGACCTCGATCAAGATCGTGCAGATGATCCGGGAAGCAGGCGCTACCGAGGTGCATATCCGGGTCGCCAGCCCTATGATTTTCCATTCGGATTATTACGGGATCGACACCCCTGATCCGGACAAGCTGCTGGCAAACCAGTATGGCGACCTGGACGCCATGTGCCGCTATATCGGCGCCGATTCACTGGCGTTCCTTTCCATCGACGGCCTGTATGAGGCGGTCGGGGGCGAGAAGCGCAACGCTGAAGCGCCGCAGTTCACCGACCACTATTTCACCGGCGACTATCCGACGCAGTTGACCGATCTGCATGGGCGGACGATGAGCGACCCCAAGCAGATTTCGCTGCTCAAGGAAGCGGGTTGATGACTGACAATACCGAGCTGACCGGAAAGGTCGTGCTGATCACCGGGGCCTCGCGGGGTATCGGCTATGCCGCGGGGATCGAAGCGGCGCGCCGCGGCGCGCATGTGATCGCGGTTGCGCGGACCGTTGGTGGACTCGAGGAACTTGACGACGCCATTCAGGCAATTGGCGGCTCAACGACGCTGGTACCTCTCGATCTGCGCGATGGCGACGCCGTCGACCGGCTGGGCGCGGCGATCTTCGAGCGCTGGGGACATCTGGACGGCCTGGTCGCCAATGCCGGGCAGCTGGGCGTGCTGAGCCCCGTCGCCCACATAAAGCCAGATGATTTCGACAAGGTGCTGGCGGTCAACGTCACCGCCAATTATCGCCTGATCCGCTCGCTTGACGTTCTCCTGCGCCAGTCCGAAGCCGGCCGCGCCGTGTTCGTCTCGTCCGGCGCAGCGCGCTCCGCCCGCCCCTTCTGGGGCCTCTACGCGGCCAGCAAGGCGGCCCTGGATGCATTGGTAAAATCCTATGCCGGCGAGATCGCCTCGACCAATGTGCGGGCCAATGTGTTCTATCCGGGCATTGTGCGCACCGCGATGCGCGCCAAGGCCATGCCGGGTGAGGACCCGAATACGCTGCCGACCCCCGCCGATGTCGCACCCAAGCTCATCGATATGCTGAGCCCGTCGCTGACGGAAAATGGCCGCCTGTTCGATGTTGGCACCGGCGCTTTCGAAGACATCTGAACCATGCTGCAGTTGCGCCCGTACCGAGCCAGCGACCTCGACGCTCTTTATGCGATCTGCGTGAAGACCGGTGACGCCGGTCAGGACGCCAGTGCGCAACACACCGATCTGCAATTGGTGGGGCACATCTATGCAGCACCCTATGGCGTATTGGAGCCGGACAATGTGTTCGTGGCCGAAGACGCCGAGGGGGTAGCCGGCTATGTAGTGGGCACCCACGATACGGACCGGTTCAATGCGCGGCTTGATCAGGATTGGTGGCCGGGGCTGCGCGCCCGCTATGCCGACCCTTCCGGTATGACGGAGGCGGACCGCAAGCGCATCGCCACCATCATGAGGCCAAGCGCCACCCCCGCGGACCTGGTGGCCCGCTATCCCGCCCATATCCACATGAACCTGTTGCCGCGCCTGCGCGGACAGCGGGTCGGCACCCGTTTGTTGCAAATGTGGATCGATCGCGCCCGCAATGCTGGCGTCAGCGGCATTCACCTGGGCGCCAGCGCTACAAATACTGGCGGCATCGCCTTCTGGAGCCGCAGTGGCTTTACGCCGGTGCGCGAGGAACCGGGCGTAGTCTGGTTTGGAATGGACCTGTAGCGCCGATCTTCCGCGGCGGTCTGCGGGCTATCAGCCCGCTGGCTCGATGGGGGCAACCAGAACCTTGTCGATGCGATGGCCATCCAGGTCGAGCACTTCGAAGCGCCAGCCGTCCTGCTCGAAACTTTCACCGACACTTGGCATGTGGTTGACCTGCGCCAACACGTAGCCGGCCAGAGTTTCGTAGCGTGCGTCCTTGGGCACCGGCACGTTGAACCGCTCGGCAAAATCATGCACTGGCATCCAGCCCGCCACCAGCCAAGATCCATCCTTGCGCTGGGTCAGGGCCGGCTCGTCGCCCGGCTCCTCGTTATAGATGCCAGTGATCACCTCGAGCACATCGCCATAGGTGATGATGCCCTCGAAGTGTCCGTATTCGTCCACCACCAGCGCCATCTGGGCCCGGGCCTTGCGCATGGACTCGACCACGTCCAGGGCGTCGGCATGCTCCATGACCACTGGCACGGGCTTGACCAGGGCCCGCAAATCCGGTTGCGAGCCGGCCACCAGTGCCGGCAGCAGGTCGGACTGCGCCAGCACACCGACGATGGAGTCCGCGTCACCGTCCTGAACCAGAACCTTGGTATGGGATGTCTCAAGAATGACCTTGAGATTGTCCTCGTAGCTATCCTCAAGATCGATCAGAACCACGTCGAGCCGGGGGGTCATGATGCCACGCGCCGAACGATCGGCCAGGCGCATGACACCGGAGATCATCGAGTGTTCTTCATGCTCCAGAATGCCGGCTGAGGTGGCATCGGCGATGATCGAGCGCACCTCTTCCTCGGTCACCGAGTTCTCGCCGCGTTCGGATTGGCCGAGAATGCGCAGAACCAGCTTTCCCGAAATATCGAGCAACCAGACGATGGGCGTCCCGACCCGCGCCAACAGCGCCATTGGCTGGGCGACACGCGCGGCGACTCCCTCGGGATTGCGCAGGGCAATCTGCTTGGGCACCAGCTCTCCGAGAATCAACGAGCAATAGGTGATGAGGACAACCACGACCCCGACGCCCGCGACATCGGCGATGCTGTCGGGAACACCGATCTGTTCGAGCCAGGCCGTCAGACGCAGGCCCAGCGTGGCGCCGGAGAAGGCGCCGGAGAGGATGCCGACCAGGGTGATGCCGATTTGCACGGAGGACAGGAACTTGCCGGGCTCCTCAGCCAGGCGCATGGCCGTTGCCGCGCCCGTGTTTCCCTGCTCCGCCAAAACCTTGAGACGCGCGGTGCGGGCGGACACGACGGCCAGTTCGGACATGGCCAGGGCGCCATTCACCAGAATAAGCGCGATGACGATGAGAATTTCTGTGATCAAGACGGTGCAGCATTGGCACGCCGCGACCAATGGCGGGGTGCTACGACGCGCGCACTATAGGGCAAGGCCGGTGGTGGTAAACAGAGCCATTGGTCCGATATGACCAGCCGATCGGTTCACAACTGCTATTTCTTGTCCGCATAGGGATTTTTGCCGCCGCGCAGCCACAAGCGGATCGGCGTTCCCTTCATGTCGAAGGCCTCGCGCAACCCGTTGACCAGATATCGCTGATAGGAGGCCGGAACGGCGTCGGGGCGCGAGCAGAAGACGATGAAGCTCGGCGGACGCGTCTTGGCCTGGGTCATGTAGCGCAGCTTGAGCCGGCGGCCAGAGACAGCCGGGGGCGGATGGCCCTCGATCATGCCCGCCAGCCAGCGGTTGAGCCGTGATGTCGAAACATGGGCATTCCAGCTGCGCTCGATCTCGAAGATGGCATCCATCAGCTTGTCGATATTGCGCCCGGTAAGGCCGGAAAGCGTCACCAGCGGAACGCCGCGCAGCTGCGGCAAGAGCCGTTCACAGGCCTCGCGCAGTTCGGCGAGCGTCTTGTTCTTGTCCTCGATCAGGTCCCATTTGTTGAGGGCAATGACCATGGCCCTTCCTTCACGTTCGACCAGATCGGCCAGGGCCAAATCCTGCTTTTCGAACGGGATGGTCGCATCGAGCATGAGCACGACGACTTCGGCATATTGGATGGAGCGCAGGCTGTCGCCCACCGCCAGCTTCTCAAGCTTTTCGGTCACCCGGGAGCGGCGGCGGATACCGGCCGTGTCCACCAGGTTGATGGTCCGCCCTTCCCACTCCCAGGGGACCAGAATGCTGTCGCGGGTGATCCCTGCCTCGGGGCCGACCAGCACGCGGTCCTCGCCGACCATGCGGTTGACCAGAGTGGACTTGCCGGCATTGGGGCGGCCCACGATGGCCACATTGAGGTGACGGCGCGGGTTCCAGCGCAGCGTGGCGTCGTCGCCCTCGCCCTCCAGCATGTCCGGCGTGATGTCGACATCGACCTCGGGCATGATGTCGAGGTCAGCGTGATCCTCAGCGTCTTCGGCGGCCTCGGCTGCCTTTTTCTCTTCCGCCTTGTCGATGGCGGCGGAGACGATCGAATAGAGTTCGGACAGGCCCAGGCCATGCTCGGCGGAAAGCGGGATGGGTTCGCCGAATCCCAGCTTGAACGCCTCGACCAGACCGGCTTCCGCCGCACTGCTTTCGGCCTTGTTGCCAACCAAATGCACCTGCTTGCCCGCCTTGCGCAAAACCTGGGCAAAGCGCTGGTCCAGCGGCACGACCCCGGCGCGGGCGTCGATCATGAACAGGATAACGTCGGCCTCGCGGATCGCCAGTTCGGTCTGCTGCCGCATGCGGTCTTCGAGCGAGCCGTCCTTGACGTCTTCATATCCGGCGGTGTCGAGCACCTTGAAGCTCAGGTCGGCAATACGGCCATCGGCCTCGCGGCGATCGCGGGTCACGCCCGGCGTGTCATCGACAAGAGCGATCTTGCGGCCGACCAGGCGGTTGAAAAGTGTCGATTTGCCGACATTGGGGCGGCCGACAATGGCAACGGTGACCGTCATGGCGGTATCCCCTAAAGGTGCGGCAGGCTATTGACCGACAGGTTCAGCGGCAGGCGCCGCTTCGGCGTCGCCTTGCACGATGGCGTCGATGGCCTCGGCAGCGGCTTCCGCCTCAGCGGGTTCCTCGATCACCGCGACGCCCTCAGAGAGCATCTGGGCGAGGTAATAGGCCATGCGATTGCGCATCGCAGCCTGCGCCAATGGATCATTGATCACGGCCTCGAAACTGGCCTGGGCGGCGGCATAATCCCCTGCCTTGTACTGGGCGAGCCCCAGCAATTCCCGCGCCACGCGGCGCATCTGGTTATCCTCGGACGCGATCGTGCCGATGCGTGCCTCGACATCGGCCAAGGTGCCGCTATCGACCAGAATATTGGCGGCCAGCAGCAGAGACAGTTCCCGCAGGCGGGTGTTGGACTGGGTGTTGGCAAGTCCATCATAGGCGGCCACAGCGCCGGCGGTGTCGCCCTGCTCCGCCAGAAGCGCGGCCTGGCGGAATTCGGCCAGTGCGGGATATCCACCCGAGCCATCAGCCGCCAGGGCTTCGAGCTGGGTCTGCGCCTGCTCAAGATCACCAGCCTCGGCGGCGTCAAAGGCCGAATACAGCGCCTCGGAGGCGGTGGCGGACTGACTATTGGTATACCAGGACCACCCCTCGTTGACGGCAACCAGCGCGACGATGGCCACAGCACCCCCGATCACGAAGGGCGCGAAACGGCGCCACAGCGCCCGCATGCGATCGGTGCGCAGTTCCTCGTCGATCTCGCGAAAAATGTTCTCGTTGGACATGGCTGGCCTAGGGTCGGAAGAATTAGAGGGGGAGCATTATCACGCGCCCCCGGGAATGCAAACCGGCTCGCCTTGGCGAGCCGGGTAGAACTGCATCGTGCCCGTTGAGGATCTGGGCCCTGCGAGCCGCCACTCGACCATAGGTCTCGCGGCCTGCTTGCCTAAATTTGCTCCACTGGCAACTGTATTCAGCTTGGAGCTGGGTTGGCGTAGTCGGTCTGGGTTCTGATCATTGCGTTTAGTGTGGTGAGCAGCTTGCGGGCTGCAGCG